>Ga0007792_10000912_pt1 | contig 10732 bp, 11 predicted proteins | sample CryBogmetaGMA6M_FD_60371 | JGI IMG/M metagenome (GOLD analysis project Ga0007792, IMG submission 60371) | Freshwater microbial communities from Crystal Bog, Wisconsin, USA - MA6M | ecosystem: Environmental > Aquatic > Freshwater > Lake | place: Crystal Bog, Wisconsin, USA | collected 2009-07-06
AGAACGCTAATAGAAAAGGGTTTTATTGGCTAACTGCTGATCAGGAGCGTACAGTCCCTGATGCCCTAAAAAACTAATATTTGATAATCGCAAAGATTTTTCAATAAAAAAAGTAACTATATAAATTGAACGTAGCATCTTCAGTTATTTCTTCTATAAATTTTGATAGATTATCTTTTGTATATAATTTATTTGCAGGATTTATTATAATATCATATAATCGATTTAATATAGCATCTTTAGATTTAACCTTTTCAAATTCTAAATCAATAGTAACATCTAATGGAATATTAAACCAAGGAGTTTCTAAAAGATAATTTTTTAATGTTTCATCAAATTTATTAAGCATAACTTTAATTATTTAGGCAAAAAATGATAAATAATTACATAATATGTATAGTCAAATTTATAACAACCAATCATTATTAAACACTAGTGTAAGCGTTTCGTCAATTAGCGCAAATGTAGGAACTGGTTTTTTTCTAACATCAGCAATAGGAATGCCAAATTTTGCAGTAGAATTTAATACTAATAGTCCTTTAAGTGCTGATGCAATTGCGCCAGCTTTAACTGCTTATAATGCCGCAACTGCTTCATATGCATTATCTACCGCATATTTTGCATCCATATCCGCAGTTCCAGCAATGTCTGCGTTATCTGCTGCTGCATTAAGTAATATGAATAGTGCATTTTATTCTGTAACATCTACTACTGTTACTTTAACTGCTACTATTAATACTTCATTTTCTGCTTATAATTATTTTAATACTGATGGAACTGCAATGGGTTCTGTATCTTCAGGTAATGGAACTATTCTTGTGGATAGAACATATATTGGAGATATTGTAAATTTTAGAACTTCAAAACGATTTGGGTGGTTAGCAACTCTTGGAGCAACTTCGACGTTGACTTTAACTGCTAATGGTGCAAATGGATCATGGGGACCAGAAATTTCTCGTATGAAACATATGGGATATTGCTAAAATAGAATACAAAAAATATTAAATAAAGCCTTATGATTAATTTCATAAGGCTTTATTTTTTTAATTTGATGGTTAAATAATATATATGTCTGATTGCAATTATACAAAAATAATAAATGATACTGATTGTATCGGAGATTCTAGAATTACGTTAAATTCAAATTTTACAAATTTAGATAGTAATTTATGTGCATTATCTGCAACTAATAATATTTTACAAAATAAATTAAATTCATTAATAACACTTGTTAATACTATAACCGGAAATTCTATTATTACTACTTATAGGGGAACTGTTGCAAATTTTACACCAACATATACAGCTATATATGTTGTTCAAGTAAATGGAACTGTTTCATTTCCCGGCGAAGGAGGTGGAGATGTTACATTTACAATTAATAACGGGATAGGTTCTACTAATGTATTGCGTCAATATGTAGCACATAGAGATGCAAATAGTGGAGGGGATTCTCCTGAAGATATGCCTATTAATTTAACTTGGAGTGGAACCTTAAATGCAGGAACTGCATACACATTTACACTTAAAACTTATGCTACAGGAACTACTACAGCATATGGTAGTATATTAACAACTAACATATCTGATGGTAGTTCTTATAATCCATATTGGGTTATACAACAATCTGCAATTATTTAATGGATATATCGCAAACATCTCAAACTGCACCACCAATGGTATATGGTCCTTGGGCAATGAATTATATTGCTAATGATCCAGTAGCATTTCAAACTGCATTACAAACTAGAAATGGAACTGATGCAGCAACTTTATCAAATTCATATTTTGATAATAAAACATCTGCATTATCTTCTACTACGGAATTAGATAAAGTTGGAATGCATTTATCTACAGGAGGAATAGCAACGGTTCCTGAAAGTATTACCCCATCTGATCACACTAAGTTGACACACAAGTATGCAAATTTTACACAAATTGCAACAACACAACAAACTTCTCCAAAACTTGCTGAACATATTCAACCAGTATCGTCATTTGTCGGTTCTACTTTAGGTTTATTGACTGGTATGGTTCAATCTCCATTAGGATCAGGGATTCCTAACATTATATCTGATTTAATAGGCAAATCTGACAGTAAATCAGTTGCATATATGTCATCTTCATATCAAACGTTAAAAACTAATGAAATGACAAATCAAATAACTAATAGTCATGGCAGTTTAGCGCATTTAGGAGGTAAATCTAATGCTGGAAATTTCTTTAATGATGTATATAATGGAGCAATTTCACTAATACAGATGATTAATAAAATAAAAACATTATTATATGTAGGAATTCATCAATTAGAACTTTTAGCATTAGATATGATAGTCCCTCCAAATTTAATAGAACCATTTATGGCTATTATTGAAACTTTCTTTAGTAAAATTCCAGGAATTTCAGCAATTTTCAATGAAATCGATAAAATAGTAAAATATACTAATACATTTGCAGGATATTTATATCAAGTTAATTCTCTTGCTAATAATGTTAGTTCATTGATATCAACATTTACACCTTCGCAACTTACTTCTGGTCAAATATCAATAAATAGCATTTCATCTAGTATGAGTAGTTTAACACCAGCATCTATAACCACTTCATTTTCTAAAATATTAAATACTACAAGCATTGGATTGGGTGGTAATATGTCACATGGACTTGCAATAGGATTACAGGGAATGCAAAGTAGTGTTGTATCTACTATATTAGGAAAACATTCATTACAATTAGGATTATTATCTCCATTATTCAGTTCAGGACAGCAACAAATAAAAACATATAAATTGGCATATGGGAATTCGGGATATTCATCAAGTAAAGTTTATAATGGTGAAGTTTATAGAAATCCTTCATATATTCCATCTCCATTATTATAATTAATAACATAATATGAAAAAATATTTTGGAAACTATTTAGGGATAGTAATATCTAGAAAAGATACTGAAAGTCGTGGAAGGTTAAAGGTATATATTCCTCATATAATGCCAGTTTTAAATGCAAATTTATTAAAACTTTTTGGAATTCAAGGGGAAGAAACTATATCATTTAATGCAGTAGGTGGTAATATAAATGGTGGTATTCCTGAACCTGCAAGAGCATATTTAGAAAATATTTTACCATATGCCGAACCCGCTTCACCAATTATAGGTAGTTCATCGCCAGGTGTAAAAAATTCTAGTGGAAATGTTAGTCAAAATGCAATAGGTGCTGGTAACATGGATAAAAGCGCATTAGTTCCAGGAAATTCAGGTGTTCTTTCTACTCCATCTACACCAAAAATAATACCACCACCATCAACTAATCAGCAAGAACTTTTTCAAAATTCTGCAAAATACGGAAAAGTTTCTCCTCAAGCAATGGCAGGAAATCAAGGTGCAGGACTTTGTGCAACTGGTGTTAGACAAATTGCTGGTGGTATGACGGGCGATAATTATTTTAGTAATGGATTATCATCTGGTAGTGGTGGAAGTGCAAATGCATCATCCTTATCAAATGGAAATGATTATTTTCAAAAATCTGGATATTATCAACCTCCACAATCATTACCATCAGATTATATACCACAAAAAGGAGATATAGTTTCAGGAACAAAGGGATCATCACCAGGACATGTTCAAATATATGATGGACAAAATTGGGTATCGGATTTTACGCAATCTGGTATGTCAACTAGCTATGATGATTTAACATTACATAGAATGACTCCAGAAGCTAGTGCGAATGTAGGAGGAAAACCTAATACTGATGTACCACCAAAACCTGTAGAAAATAATATCATACCAACAACTGAAAATACCTATAATCAATTTTATAAAGTAAAAGGTACGACATTTGGATATCAAGATTCTGGTGATAATGGATTGGGTGCATGGGGAAGAAATACTAATAATACTACATTAATCGGAGTATCATTAAATGCTTCTGCTTCTGGTAAAAATACCCCTGAAGATGGTATTACAAGTGTATTATTTGGTAGTGCGAATACAGCAAAAAATAAACTAGTTGAAGTTTATAATCCTGCAACTGGAAAAAGTTTTATAGGACCGATTGTCGATAAAGGGCCATTAAATACTTTATCGAATGGAATAGATTTAACTGCGGGTGGATCAATAGCATTAGGAGGTACTGCAAAAGGGAGTTATGAACAGGGAGTTTACTATAGAGTATTAACATCCGCAGAACAAACACAATACAGTAATTTAGTTGGTGATGGTGCTATTGGAGGGCAAGCAATGTCAGCACCTGTTGGTAATGTTAGTATTTTTAGTGATGCATTATTTGGTGTAACAAATCAACAAGCTACAGAAAATTTAAAAAGTTTAGTTAGTGGAACCCCTCCTCCTTATCCACCATCCCCAACAACTAGTCAAACACCAGCAGGTAAACAAACAATGACTACTACAAATATTAGTCCTGCTCCATATGATACTACAAATGTTGCAAAAGGTGTATTTAGTGTTCCTCAAGTTGGTGCATTATTATGGTGTTTCTTTAGAGAAGGTAATCCATTATTTCCAGTATATTTTGCAGCATCATATAGATCAGGAGAATGGGCAAGTGCATATAAATCAAGCAGTCCTGGTGTTAATAATGATACATCTCTAGAAGGTGATCAAACAAAAAGTAGCACAACTATAATGCCAACAAAAGGAGGAGGTGTTATAAGTACAGAAGGATCAGGTTCTCATGAAGTATCTATGGTTGCTTATTCTGGAGCACATTTAAAATTTCATGAAAATCATACAATATTATACTCACCAGATGATTTTCATTCACAAGCTGATGGAAATAAATTTGATATCACATTAAGTAACAGAGAAACACATACTAAAGGTATATGTAATACAGTTGTTAATGGTGATTGTTTTGAAAAAATTGGAAACGTAACAGATCAATCAGTTCATGATGCAATAAATGGAATAGAATCCTTAATTAGTAAAATAAACGACGAAATGTTGAAACACTCTTAATATATGTCAGAACGAAGTAATATACCATGCCCAAGTTGTTCAGGAACTATAATACATAACGCAAAACAAAAAAGTTTTTTGGAAATAATGCGAAGTGTTTTGCCTTCTCCAGTATTAATTTTAAATAATATTGTTCCTATACTACAGTCAGTAAATATAATTTCTAAAAAAAATATGTATACTGGTGCATGTCCTGATTGTGGTGGTAAAGGAAGTTTTATAGACCATTCTGATACTAGACCTCAACAAAAAAAAGCATTAGCAGTAGCACAAGAACATTCAGCAGCTATAACAGCACATGAAGCAAAATTAGATACTGGTGGATATACAAATAGTAAATATACATCAATATTAGGTAATCATGTAATAGAAGTTGGTGTTGGAATGAATAAATTACAATCTTATGCAGTAATACCAAATGGAAAACCAGTAAAATCTAAAACTAATATTGGCGCGAAAGGTACAAGTGGGGGAACTACAACAACAAACCAAATTAATGGTACAAATCCACTTGCAACTCCTGGTGGACAATTTTATATTAAAGCTAGTAACAAATTTACAGTTTTAGCTGGTGCTCAAGGTATAGAATTAAATACTTTTGGTAGTGTAAATATTGCAGGAGGTATAACAAAAATAACTGGCGCGGAAATGAACATAGGATCATCAGTAGGTACCACAACTATTGAAGGACATCATTTAAAATTAGCAGGAAATACTATAGAAATATCGCCAAATGCTGGAAGTTCATCAGGCCAAGTTCAAATAAATGCTACATTAGGAGTTCATGGTAATTTAGTAGCAAGTGGTGGAGCGCATATTGAAGGTGAATTACATTTTATATCAGCAACATGCCCAAAATCTGATCCTAAACCTACTAGCATGGGCGCATTACCTTTCACAAAAACTGGAAATGCGAATTGGGGTCCGATGGCATCCGCAAAAGCATTGAACGATTTAAGAAAAGCCACTATTGCTTTTACTAAAGATCCTAGTACATTACTTGCAACTCCAAGAGGGGTTTTAATGTTATCTGAACGAATATCACATCTAGCATATGCGACAATGCCTTATGAAAGTGTTCCTACAGGTATTGCAGTAGGTGTAGATTCTGGTGGTCATAGTCATATGTTATTGGTATATAACTTTCCTCATAATCATACACTTCCTGATAGCGCACATCAACATTCAATAGAAATGCCAAATATTAAATTGGTTGATAGTGATGCTCAAGTAAGACAACAATCAACAGACTGTCAAAATTCTACACCAGTTCCAATCGTAGATACTGGATTATCTACTGCAATGGCATATGCAAAAAGTATGATCGCATAATATTATTTTTTAAATATATCTAAATATTTAAATACAATTTTTTTATTTAGATCTTCTACATTATCACTATTTTGTAAATGTTCTTCGGTAATACTATTAATCATTTCAACTAAATCTACATATTTTTTATGTATATTAATATCATACTCTTGTGTATTATCTAGAAATGGTATTTGATGTACCTTAGTTAAGTCTATATTAGGTGATTGTAAACTCTTTAAAATTGTATCGTAATGATCTTTTTTTACGTTTTCAATCGACTGAATACTATCAGATATTGTAAAAGATTCTGGTAATTCTACATCATTAAATGTCGGAATAATATAATCTTTGCCAAATAAATCTACTTTCAATTTATCCCAAGGATGCATCGAAATAGCGGATAAATCAGGTAACGTAATATCTTCATTCATATAATTTATTTATCTATATTATTTTATATTTCAATGTAATGGTGTGATAAAAGATTCTTTTCTTTTTTTATTGATTGTAAGAAATTGCTCCATAAATATAATTATGGGCTATACAACTGGAAGAAGATTCACGAATGAAGAATTAATATTAGAGGCTAGAAAATATAAAACAAAAAAAGAAATTTATGATAATGATAGTTCTTTAATAAAAATTGCAAGAAATAGAGGAATATTAAAAGAATTATATGCACATATTGATGATATAAGTTTTTCAACTCCTCAGTTAATATGCAAAAAAATATTAGAAGAAATTTTAGGAATGAAATGTTTATATAATACAAGAAAAATAGTTAAACCTTATGAACTTGATATATATTTTGAGGAATTTAAATTGGCATTTGAATATAATGGAACTAATTGGCATATATCAGAAGATGTAATAATTAGAGATTGTAATAAAAAAGAATTATGCAAACAAAAAAATATTACATTAATAGATATAAATCAAATATCAAAAAAACGATTATACGAGGAAGAAATAAAATATCAATTAATAGAAAAATTAGATATTATTAATTTTATAACTAATAGAAATATAACTAATGAAGATATTAATAAAGTTGAAATTATTGATATTTATAAAGATATTCCAAATATTAAAAATCTAGAAGAATTGCAGAATAAGATAAAAACATGCAAAACAATAAAGGAATTTCAAAATAAATATTCTTATGAATATAGAATGTTATGTAAATCTAAGCAATTATTTTTATTAAATTCTATAAAATGTAGAAATTTTTATAATGACGAAGAACTATTATTAGAATGTGGAAAAATTAAATATTATAATGAATTTATAACAAAATATTTTAATTTATATTCCTTATGTATAAAAAGAAATTTACTTGAAATTGCATCAAAACATATGATTCATATTAAAAATGTTAAAAAATCTAAATATTATAATCTTTCAAATGAAGAATTATTAGATATAGTTCCGATATTAGAATATCCTTCACATATTAGAAAAATTGACGAATCATTATTTCTAGAATTAAAGAGAAGGAATCTTTATAAAAATATAAAAACTAAAAATAAAAATGATGTAAATACTAGTAATTATTATAAAAAAATAAATACAAAAGAATTTTATAATTTAAATATTAAACCGTTTATTATAGATGGTAAATCTTTAAATGAAATAGTTAAAAATAAATTAATACCAATTTCTCTTGCTACATTAAAAAAAATATTTATAAAGTATGCAGATGAAATAATAAAAACCTTGGAACATAATAATTGCAAAAATAATACACTCCAAGGTTTACTTACTAGTCCTTACCGTAAGATTTTATAATATTTAATGTTTTGAAATTTCCTTAATCTTTTTAAAGGTTTTTGATATATATTTACAGAACTCACTACGCATGCAATCTTCTTCTGTAAATTCTATACAAAATATTCCTTGTTCTCGTGATTCTTCATTATTAAAGGAATCAAATACCGAATTAAAACAAGATTTTCCATAAGGTAAATCGCTTTGATCTGGATCGCCACATATCATAACTTTACAAAAACATCCAATGCGACTTAATATAGTTTCTGCTTCTTTAAGTGTTAAACATTGAAATTCATCACAGCAAACAAATTTAACAGAAAAATGTAATCCTCTAGTATATCCAACAGGAACCATTTGAATTCTGTTATCATCTTTTAACATTTGTAGTTGGGTTTCTGGTATAAATTCTCCAAATTTTTCTGTAAATGCCTGATTATGAACTGACATTTTAGAATCAACATCCCCAGGAAGATAGCCCAGTCCAACTTCAGAAGATTCAACAGCAGAGCGTATTAAAACCATGTCAGAAACTTTTTTAGTATTAAGTGCTTGCAATCCACAATAAATTGCTAGCGCAGTTTTTGAAGTTCCTGCCGCACCTTTTAAGAAGATTGCTTTAGTATCTTTATGATTAAATAATTCTATAATCGCCTTTTGTTTTTCAGTCCAAGGTAGTTCACGAATTTTTAAGTCATATTTAATTTTATCTCTTTGATGAACATAAGGAGATGAATCTTTAGGTTCTATAAATTTAACATCTTTATTTTTGGTTTCTATCGACGCTTTATCCTTGCGGATCGGTTTTTTAGTTGACATGATTTTATGTTTTAAACTTTCAGTATTATTTATATCATATTTTCAAAAAATCTCAAGTTTTGATTAAATATAAAAAAATGAAACTAAATCATAATGAAATTGAATCCACCGTTGAAGATATTTTAGATTATATAGCAGACGAATTCCAGACCCATTTCTCTAAAGAATCGGAAATTGAATATGCTATAGAATTTCTAATTAATAAATTAGAAAAGTTAGATATAGAAGATATTTAATCACCTCCCATTAGCCCTGTAAGCCTTGTGAGAAGCCTCCTGATCCTGCACTGCCTGTTGGTGCTTGATTACTAATTGGAGGGGCATTTTGAGGTTCTGTGGCTTGTGCTAGGTTTGATGTTGATGGGAGTTCAGAAGTATTTTCGGTACTAGTTGGTTCTGGCCCTTCTGCATTTTTTTTGATATCATTCATTTTAGTAATAACATCATTAATTTGGGTTTCTAATGGAGCATCTGCGATATCAATAACTTCATGATTTTTATTTAAATCTGTTAAAGTTATTTTATAATCATCATCAACACGACTTCTTGATATTGTTATTTGATAAGATATTTTTAAAGTATCATTTGACCATATAAATGCGTTTAAATCCTTTGAAATTGTGGATGGGACATGAACTTTTTTAATTTCTCCTTCGAAATGTTCATTTAATTCTTCTAATAGTTTATTAGCAACATCAATCGCAGTATTTCCATTAAAATCTTGATTATTAGGAATTGCGCTATCATTCCCTTCGAAAATATTAACTGATTTTAAGCACTGTTGTAAATACGCATCGAAATTATTCATATATGTGATTATATTTAATCAATACAGTTAAATAATATATATGAGTTCACGTTTTCATAATAAATTTCATAAGCATAACCACCATTCTATTCCTAGTAGTGATCTTAGATATCCTGATAGTGCTCATGATCCAATTGCATCATCTGATTCTCCATTTATGGGAGATTTTATAATGAATGGTGGGTTAAGTGCTTCAGTATCGCCATTTGTTTCTCATACTTTTAATGGAAATCTTATAGCAGGATGTAACAATACTATTTTAAATGGAATTTCAGGAGTTTATATTTTAGGAAATTCTTTAAGTGTATATCAAAAAGATTATACATATGTTAATAATATAAGTTCTACTGGAGTTATAAAAGCGTTTGGTGGTTCATCTGATGAATGGAATGGTACTAGAACTGTAGTAGGTTCGAACAGTGCTATATGGGGATATGTTAATAATATAGATAATTTAATTATTCGTAATATATCTGTTAGTGGAGATAATATAATAACTATAGTACCTATAACTGGTGTTTCCATAATACCAACTGATCCTAATAGTTATATAGTATCTATTGATGGATTAATACAGGTTCCATTGACAAATTATTATCTTAGTACTGTTAACTTTAATTCTCATCTTAGTGCAAGTCTTATTTTTACATCACCTCTTAATAGTGGACAAATTGCTAATATTACTATAATATCTGGTAATATAACTAGTCCATATTTATATACTTCCGCAGTATCATCTATAGTTCCAGTATCAGGAAATAATATTGCTTCTGGAATTTATTCGAATATTTCTGGTGGGTATTATAATTCTGCTTATGGTAATTGTTCTTTTATTGCTGGAGGTAATAATAACGTTGCTTGTTATTCAAATACATTTATTTTAGGTTCTAACTTAAATACATCTCAAGCAAATTATACATATGTTAATAATTTAAGTTCACAAGGATTGATTTCTGATGCAAGAGGTAATTCAAATAATTGGAATTGTACTAATAATACATTTACTTATATTGCATCATCTAATTCCATTACACCTATAAATGGTAGT
>Ga0007792_10000913_pt1 | contig 10729 bp, 8 predicted proteins | sample CryBogmetaGMA6M_FD_60371 | JGI IMG/M metagenome (GOLD analysis project Ga0007792, IMG submission 60371) | Freshwater microbial communities from Crystal Bog, Wisconsin, USA - MA6M | ecosystem: Environmental > Aquatic > Freshwater > Lake | place: Crystal Bog, Wisconsin, USA | collected 2009-07-06
GCCTTGTCCCGGTGAATGATGCAGGAAAAGGCGTCCACCACCTCGCCATTGAGCAGGATGTCCATCTTGACCAGGTCGCTCGGCGCGTAGCCGGCATGCTCATAGTCCATCGAGGCATACCCCCGGCTGACGCTCTTGAGGCAGTCATGAAAATCAATCAGGATCTCGTTGAGCGGCATCCCCGCCGAAATCATCACCCGCTTGGTGTCGAGCGTTTCGGTCTTCTCCACCGTGCCGCGCCGGTCCATGACAATCCGCAGCACGTCCCCGATGTTCTCGTTGTGGCAGATGACAAACGCCTTGATCATCGGCTCTTCCATATGGTCAACACGGGTCGGATCGGGCAGGTGAACCGGATTATCCACCTCGATCATCGAGCCGTCCCGCATGAACACCCGGTAGATCACCGAGGGATAGGTGGTGATGACATCCAGGTCGAATTCCCGCCGCAACCGTTCCTGCACCACTTCCAGATGCAGCAGACCGAGGAACCCGCAACGGAACCCGAACCCGAGCGCGACCGAGGACTCCGACTGGTAGGTGAACGCGCTGTCGTTGAGCCTCAGCTTCTCCATGCTCTGCTTCAGCTTTTCATAGTCGGCGGTATTCACCGGATACAACCCGCTGAACACCATGGGATGAATATCCTTCATCCCGGGAAGCGCCTTGAGCGCGGGCTTGGTGTGCATCGTGAGCGTATCGCCGATCTTGATATCGGAGGCGCTCTTGATGGTGCCGATCATATACCCCACCTGCCCGGCCTTGAGCATGGCGGTCTGCTCCATCTTGGGGCGGAAGCGGCCCACTTCCTTGACTTCGGATTCAATGCCGCTGGCGAGCAGCCGGATGCGGTCCCCGGCCTTCAATTCCCCGTCGACCACCCGGACATAGGTAACCACGCCGCGGAAGGCATCGTAAACCGAGTCGAACACCAGCGCCCGGAGGTAGCCGTCATCACAGGTCTTCGGCGGCGGCAACCGTTCAATTGCCTCCTCAAGCATCTCCTTGATATTCAATCCGCTCTTTGCACTGATCCGGCAGGCGCCGTGTGCCGGGATGGAAAGGATTTCCTCGATCTGCTTCTCAACTACGTCGGGATCGGCACCGGGCAGATCCACCTTGTTGATGACCGGCATAATCTCGAGGTTGTTATCGATCGCCAGATAGGTGTTCGCCACCGTCTGGGCCTCCACTCCCTGCGCCGCATCCACGACAAGAATGGCTCCCTCGCAGGCCATCATGCTGCGCGACACCTCGTAGGTGAAGTCCACATGCCCGGGGGTGTCAATGAGGTTGAGCTCGTACTCGATGCCGTCCTTGGCTGTGTAGGTCATGGTAACGGGATGGCTCTTGATGGTGATGCCCCGCTCCTGTTCCAGGTCCATGCTGTCGAGAATCTGGTCGCGCATCACGCGGGCCTCGATGGTGCCGGTCAACTGGAGCAGCCGGTCGGCCAGTGTCGATTTGCCATGGTCAATGTGCGCGATAATGCAGAAATTCCGGGTGTGGGGAATCGTCCTGAGGTTGGCTTGGTCTTGGAGATGCATCGGTTCTTTCTTAATCTTTCATCGAGTCATACTGTTGTGCCGCAATGGCGCGCATGGCGGCGACACTTTCCTGCATGTCGGCGGAGCGGTACAATGACGTACCCGCTACAAAGACATTGGCCCCCGCGGCCGCCGCCGCCCCTGCGGTCTTGAGGTCTATCCCCCCGTCGACATTGATATCAACATCCACGCCCGTAGCCTTGATCCGGGAACGCAAGGCGCGAATCTTGGGAAGAACACTATCCATGAATACCTGTCCCCCGTACCCCGGGTGGACCGACATGAAAAGCACTTCATCAACATCGGGAAGAACGCCATACACGGCCTCGGCCGGGGTGTCGGGATTGAGCGTGATGCCTGGCCGCGCACCCAGCCGGCGGATCTGCCGCAACATACCGCCCACATCACCCTCGATCTCAATGTGGATCAGGAGAATATCCGCCCCCGCCCTGATAAAACGCTCCAGGTAGGCTTCGGGCTTGGACATCATCAAATGTACGCTGAGCGGGATTTCAGTGGTCCGGTTGGCCATGGCGACGACATCAGGCCCCATGCTGAGGTTCGGCACGAAATAGGCATCCATGATGTCGATGTGCAAGCCGTCCGCACCGGCATTATCCGCATGGCGGACACCATCGGCCAGATAGCCGACGTCCGCCGCCAGTAATGACGGCAGGATAATGATCTCCCCGTTTGCAGTTTGTTGTGCGTAATCCATAATAATCCCGCTTCCGCAGGCCGGATGAATTGGGCTCGGATTATGTCAGGAAGCGGGCTTCTATGCCATCTTTTTTGTGATTACGCTAAAATCTTAAAAAAACTGGCATAATTCTGAGCTTTATCTCATTATTAAAAAAAACATTAAAGTCTGTTGACGATATGGTCAGTAGCGACTATTTTCCCTCCATAAAGAAGGCGTCACCAGGCATACAAGATATAGGGGGTAGGATTTGTCTTACCCATCATCTATTGTGATGAACAATAAAGCGGCTATTCAGTCAGCTTTGACCGCCTGGTGACAATCAATAATGGACGACGAACCAGACCAGCGACAAGAAGGTAGAGCATCGCGACGGGCTTTGAAGACCCGGCAACGGTTATTGGATGCCGCTCTCTACATTTTCAACAGCAAGGGTGTTGAAGGCTGTGCCATCGAGGATATCACCGAAAGCGCCGATGTCGGCAAAGGCACCTTCTACCGCCATTTCATGGATAAACTCGATATCCTCCGGTCGTTGCTTGATCTCGCAACGGATGATCTGATCAAGCGCATGCCGCCGCAAAATTCCCCGGCGATTTCCTTCGAGGACCGGACAACCCAGCTCATCACCGCCCACCTCACCTTTTTCTCCGAGCGGTCCGATCTGTTTCTGCTGTTCCTCCAGGGGCAAACCATGGTGGCCACCCGCCCCGCCGCCGTGCCGGGCCTTCAGGCCCCCTATGCGCGCTACATCGCCTCCCTCGAACACCGGCTTGAATCCGCCCTCCCCTCGCCCGTACAGCCTGACCTGAAACGGCAGCTGGCCCTCCTGGTTGCCGCCGCCGCCTGCGGGCCGGTCACCGTCGGCCTTTCCATTTCCAGCAGCAAACATGAAGTGATACAAACCCTTGACCTGGCGCGGCAGTCGCTCCTGGCAGGAACGTCAAAACTACTTTTGAAGTAAGCAACGGAAGGACTGAGGAGTTATCCAATGAACAACGAGAACATGATGCAAGAATCGGTATCCACCAACGACGAACCTCCGCCTAGTACCGAGGAACCTGCGAGTACGCAGTCTTCCTCACAACTTGCCGGACCCGCCACCCAACTGCAACCGAGGCAGAACCCCAAATGGAATGACTGGCGCTGGCAGATCCGGAATCGTATCCGAAACTTCAAGGACCTCGTTGACTTCTTCCCTTCATTGAAGTCGAATGCCGGAATCGGGCGGGTGGCAGAGAAATACCCGATGGCCATCACCCCGTATTATGCCTCACTGATCAAATCCACCGACCTGTCGGACCCCGTCTTCCAGATGAGCGTGCCGCAGGGGCAGGAACTGTTTGCCCCCGACTTCCTCCATGCCGACCCGCTCGAGGAGGAGGAGGATATGCCCGTGCCCGGCCTGGTGCATCGCTATCGCGACCGCGCCCTGCTGATGGCCACCACCATGTGCTCCATGTATTGCCGCCACTGCACACGCAAGCGTGTCGCCGGCTACGAGGAGTCGTGCATCGATGTCAGCCAGCTGAATGCCATCACGGACTATCTCCGCGCCCATCCCGAGATCAAGGACGTGGTGATTTCCGGCGGCGACCCGATGACCATGTCAACGTCACTCCTGGAGCGCATCCTGGCCGCCGTCCGCTCGGTGACCAGCGTGGACATCATCCGGATCGGGACACGCGTCCCGGTGGTGCTGCCGCAGCGTATCACGACCGAACTCACCACGATGCTTTCCAAGTATCACCCGGTGTGGATCAACACGCACTTCAACCATCCGAACGAGATCACGCCCGAATCCGCCGCAGCCTGCGCCAAGCTGGCGAATGCGGGGCTCCCGATCGGGAACCAGACCGTGCTCCTGAGGGGCATCAATGACTCCCCGCAGGTCATGGAAGAACTGTGCCGCGCTCTCGTCAAGATTCGCGTCAGGCCCTATTATCTCTTCCAGTGTGACCTGGTCCGGGGCGTGGAGCATTTCCGCACCCCCATCAGCCGCGGAATCGAGATCATGGAATATCTGCGCGGCCGTCTCAGCGGACTGGCCATCCCGACCTATGTCGTGGATACCCCGCACGGCGGCGGCAAGATTCCAGTTCTGCCCAACTACATCATCTCCTCAAGCCCGTCGCATACCGTGTTGCGGAACTTCGAGGGAATGATCGTGAACTACCCGGAGCCCATGGAACCGATGCCGCGCACCCCTCCCTCCACGGCGGCCCGCTCGGGCAGCCATGGAGTCTGGGAAGTCGCCGCCGGCCATTCCTCGGCCATCACGCCGGCCGGGTCACACCGGCAGAAGCGACGTGCGGCCCGGAAAGTCCCGCGCGGGGAACCCGCCCCGTCGCATCCTGAGTTCAGTCTGCTTCTGGAATCGATGATGTCGGAAGGCGGGGGATGAGGTCACCGTGAGCTTGAAAATTGGAATGACGTACGACCTCCGGAGCGATTACCTGGCCCTCGGCTACAAGGAAGAGGATGTCGCCGAGTTCGACTCCGATATCACCATTAGCTCCATTGCAGAAGCCCTGGCTGAACTCGGCCATAAACCCGTGCGGATCGGGAATGCCCGCGCCCTGTGCGCCAAGCTGGTGGCCGGCGAGCGCTGGGACCTGGTCTTCAACTTCGCCGAGGGAATGAGCGGCCGGAGCCGCGAGGCCCAGGTGCCCTGCATGCTCGAGGCCTATGACATTCCCTACACGATGTCCGACCCGCTGGTATGCGCCGTCACCCTCGACAAGTCGGTGGCCAAGCGTATCCTCCAGTCCGAAGGGCTCAACACCCCGGGCTTCCACGTGGTCCGGACCGAGGCGGATGTCGCCAATGTCAAGCTGCCCTACCCGCTTTTCGCCAAGCCCATCGCGGAGGGAACCGGCAAGGGCATTGACCGCGCCTCCTGCGTCAAGAACTCCGCCGAATTGCGGGCGGTCTGCCAGACCCTGCTCCTGAAATACGACCAGCCCGTGCTGGTGGAGGAGTATCTGCCGGGACGCGAATTCACCGTGGCCATCCTGGGAACCGGCGCCAAGGCGCGGATCCTGGGCGGCATGGAGGTTGTGCTCCGGCCCAATGCCAACACAGCCATCTATACCTACGAGATGAAGGAAAAATGCGACGACTATGTGGATTACCACCGCCTTCCCAGGACACCGGAAATGGAGGCGGTTGAAAAACTCGCCCTGGATTCCTACCGTGCCCTGGAAATCCGCGATTGCGGCCGGGTGGATATCCGGATGGACCGCGACGGAAACCCCTCGTTCATGGAAGTGAATCCCCTCCCCGGCATGAACCCGGTGCATTCGGACCTGCCCATCATCGCCAAGCAGGAGGGCGTGAGCTTCCTCGAAGTCATCAGGACGATCATCGAGAGCGCCCGTACCCGGATTCCCGCCACCGCATGAAGTCGCCCCGCGAACCGGTCCTCATCCTCCACCACGCCATTCCGCCACCCGGAAGTTGTCACCATGCCGAGAGCGATGCCGGGGTGATGGATGAGGTGAAAATCGTATCTGAAACGTTTCAGATGCTCAGGATCCCTTTTCGCGTCGCCGCAGTGGACTCGCTGGAAAGCCTGCCGAAAATCCTGCAGGCGGCGCCCGAGCGGCTCATCGTCAACCTCGTCGAGAACTTTCCCGGCCGCCCCGCCGATGCCATGCAGGTTCCCACCGTCTGCGAGGCGTTCGGCAGGGAATGCACCGGTAACGAGAGTTCACACCAGACCCTCGCCCTGGACAAGTGGCGGACCAAGGCTGTGCTTCAGGCCGCCGGCCTGCCGGTTCCTGCCGGGGTCATCGTTCCCGTCGGCTCGAGCGCCAAGCCCCCTTTCCCCCCTCCCTGGATCGTCAAGCCGCTCTTCGCCGACGCCAGCGAGGGCATCCACCCCTCCTCGGTGATAAACAGGAGCGCAACCGATTTAAACAAGGCGATTGCGCGTATCCACCGGGATTTCAACCACCCGGCGCTGGTGGAATCGTTCTTCGGAACCCGGGAAATCAACGTGGCCCTGTATCAGCAGGGTAACGACATCAAGATCCTGCCCGTTGCCGAAATTGAATTCCGCGGCTACGGTGAGGATCGGCCCCGCATCATCGACTATGCCGCGAAATGGCACCCGGATTCCTTCGAGTGCATCAACACGGTCCGGGTGGTACCTGCGAAGATCGGAAGCACACTGGCCGCGCGGATTTGCAGGGCCGCCCTCGCCGCCTGGCATGCCCTGGGCTGCCGCGATTACGCCCGGGTGGACTTCCGACTGGACGCCGCCGGGAATTTCGTGATCCTCGAGGTCAACCCCAACCCCGACATCTCCCCGGACAGCGGCTTTGAGGCCGCCCTCAAGGCGGCGAAAATCCCCTACCGGGATTTTGTGAAGGCCCTCTACGACAATGCGGCGGAGCGGCTGAGGAAACGATCCGGCACCACCGTCGCCAGGCAAACAGGCAAAGCGCCCGTTACCCGGAAACGGAAAGGCTGCCGGCCTCTCATCCGTCCTACCGAAGCGAAGGATCGCAATGGTATCCTGGAATTCATGAAGGGAACCGGGTTCTTCCATGACGGCGAAATCGAAGTGGCACGGGAAGTTCTCGACGAGGCAATTGCCAAGGGACCAACCGGACACTACCAGTCATTTACCCTGTTCGACAAACAATCACCCGCCGGCTGGATCTGTTACGGACCTACCCCCTGCACCACCGGCACCTATGACATTTACTGGATCGGTGTCAGCGCCGCCACCCAGGGCCGTGGTTACGGCCGCGCGTTGCTGGAACACGCCGAGAAGCTGATTCGACGGAAAAAAGGGCGCCTGATCATCATCGAGACCTCCGGTCGTCCGCTCTATGACTCGACCCGCGGTTTCTACCTGAAAACGGGATATCGCGAATCAGCCCGCATCCCCGAGTTCTACGCCCCCGCCGACGACCGGGTCATCTACTCAAAACTCCTGTAGCCAGTGCAGTGTCTCTACCAGTCACGCCCGGAATAGGAATACTTCACCACCCGCTTCGCTCGCTTTCTATTACTCTCAAGTCGGGAAGAGTTTTTTGACCACTGATTGGGAAATGAAGAAATCCTGATCCAGACGCAAACGACTCCATCGCGAAGCCTTGCGGCCGGAAAGAGAATGTTGCGGTATTTGTATGCGGCGGAAATACCACCGCATAAAAATTCCGCAACGGTCTTCCGCGGGAATAGGGAGAAATGAGCTCAACGCCAGCATTCTTCTTCAATGTCCGGGGAAAACCGTTTTGCGATTTTTCGGGGCTGGGGACACTGGATGTTCATTCTGGAAAAACACAAGGCCATCCCAGCCCTGACAAATCGCAAAACATTATTCGTTTCCGGAATTCTGGATTTCTTCATTTCCCCATCAGTGGTGAAGTCCCCTCTTTCCGGTGATACTTGTGGGTAACAGAAAGCGAGCGAAGCGGGTGGTGATCTTTGTTATGTGGGGTTATTTGAGGGACAGGGCACTGGCATGCCCTCGGAGGAATGCGGCGCCGGTCATGGGTTTGCGACCCTCGGGTTGAACTTCCAGAAGACGAATCGCCTGCAAACCCGTCTGGATCAGAGGACCATCCCCTGCCTGTTCGAGCACCTCGCCAACTTTACCCCCGGCGGAGGGGATGGGCTCCACCCGCGTGGCCAGCACTTTCAACGTTTTCGCAGGATTCCCGGACAGGATGCAAAAAGAGCCGGGCCAGGGATTGAAGGCACGGACATGATTGTGAATCGTGACAGCGGGCAGACTCCAGTCAATCTTCCCGTCAGCCTTCTTGAGTTTGGGCGCCACCGATGCAAGGGATTCATCCTGAGGCACCCGCGGGACACGGCCGGACCGGATCAGTTCCACTGTCTCCCCAAGGAGATCAGCCCCGACCTTGGCCAGCTTATCGTGAAAACTGCCGCCGGTGTCGCCGGGATCAATCGGGAGTTCACGCTTCAGGATCATATCGCCGGTGTCCATTCCCTCATTCATGTACATCGTTGTGACGCCGGAGACTGCATCACCATGGGCCACCGCCCACTGGATCGGTGCGGCACCACGGTACCGGGGAAGCAGCGACCCGTGCACGTTGATGCACCCCAGCGGGGGGATCGCCAGCAGGTCGGGCTTCAGAATTTGGCCATAGGCCACCACCACCAGAAGATCGGGACGAAGCCCCTGAATCGCGGCGAGGCTTTCGGGTGTATTCACTTTAGCGGGACTCAGGACCGGAATGTTCCGGCTGCCGAGGTAGGCTTTAACCGGACAAGCGGAAACCTCGAGATTCCGCCCCTTCGGCCGGTCAGGCTGGGTCACCACCGCCACCACCTCATCACGAGAGGACGACAGCAGTTGTTCGAGACAGGGACACGCAAATCCCGCCGAGCCCATGAAGAGTATCCGCATTGTTGAACCTCAGCTTCAGGGAACAAAGGGATCCGGTGATTCGATCAGCTTGCGCCCCGTCCGGAGCGAAGCAGACTTGACCTTGCGCAGCAGATTCTGTCCCCGGGAATCAATCGCCACAATGGCGGGAAAGTCCTTCAGTTCCAAGACCCACATGGCCTCGGCCAGCCCGAATTCCTCACCGAAATAGAGTCCCTTTACGGACACCACTTTGTCGGCCAGGACCTGGGCGGCTCCGCCTACGGCATGCAGATAGACACAGCCGCCCGCCTTGCAAGCCGTCTCAGTGGCCTTCCCCATGGCCCCCTTGCCGATAACCACACGGACTCCATGATCCTTAAGGATGCGGGGCAGATAGGGTTCCGCCCGGGTGGAGGTGGTCGGTCCCGCTGCGCGAACCACCCACCCGGAGTCTTTCCGGACCACAACCGGACCGCAGTGGTAGATGGCGGCATTCTTCAAATCAACGGGACTCTTTCCCCCTTCACTGAGAAATTTATGGATCCGGTCACGGGCCGTATAGACCAGGCCGCTCACCAGTACAAACTGGCCGGCACGCAAGCTGCCAACCTGCTCGGGGGTGAAGGGATACTCCAGCCGGCGGATCTTCAATACAGCCATTTTTTGAACCCTCCCCGCGCCGTCATCAACGCGCCGCGACGCCGAAACGCCCAGCACATGTAGGAGACGGTAACAATAAATGAGGCGGGAACCCGGCTCATGGACCCGATTTTCACGCCAAGCAACGCCGTGTTGCCGCCCAAACCCATCGGGCCGATTTCAAGCAGCTTAGCTTCCTTCAGCAGACGATCTTCCAGCCGGCCAAGGACCTTGACGGAAGACTTGTCGTCCAACTTCCTGAGGAACTGGCTTTTGGAACATTCATATCCGGTCGCGCGGTCTCCCCCGATGCAGATTCCGAGAATACCGGGTGCACAACCATTCCCCTGGGCGGAAACCAGTGCATCCAGGACACAGCGGCGAACCCCTTCCAAATCGCGCCCCGCCCCAAGGGATTCATCCGGGAGGCTGTATTGTTTACCGACATTCTCACAGCCCCCGCCTTTCATCAACAGCCTCACATCCACGGTCCCGCGGGCGCATTGCTCGAAATAAAACGTCGGGGCGCCATAGGCCACATTGGTCTGACACGGAGCCCCGGAGACCGAGTCGATCGTGTTCTGCCGCAAATAGCCGAGGCGCGTCGCACGCGCCACCGCCAGACGGGTAGCCGAGACCAGGGCATTGGTGTCAAAACCCACAGGCACTTGGAAATAGAAGATCAGGTTGCCAGTGTCCTGACACAGCGGGGCATCACTGTCACGGGCCTTCTGGACGTTTTCCAGGATTGTCTCCAGAACCCAGCGGGCCCGGCTGTCCTTTTTCTCCGCCTTGTAGGCGCGGCGCAGGGCCTGCTCAACGTCGGCGGGAAGATCAACCGAGGTGCGGCGGATCAACTCGAAAATACTGGTTTCCCATTGGGCATGATTTTTCATGACATTAAGAGGCAGGACGCTAGCACAATCATGGCATCAATTCAACTGCCACGTAATCCGCAAGGGCCTCCCCCCTTGTCGTCAGGCGCCAACGCCCGCAAAATGGTTCCACCAACCCATCCCCCATCAGCCGGGCCAGCGTCTTGCGCCACCCGGTCTCGAGCGCAGAGCCAGCCAGATCACAGGTCGCCAGAATGGCTTCCAGATCGATCCCTTCCGCCATCCTGAGGCCGAACACCACCCGTTCCACCGCATCCATCGTGGGCGTCAGGAGCTCCTCCTCCCGCGCAACTGTCGTTAAATAGGAATCCAAATCCGGCTCATTCGTCCAGCGCCGGAGCCCGACCCGCGATGACGCCGCACACCCTAATCCCAGATAATTCTCCCCGCGCCAGCACGAAAGGTTATGGCGGCATTCAAAGCCCGGACGAGCATAATTGGATATCTCGTAGCGGTTCAAGCCGGCCGCCCCGAGGACGTCCTCAGCCGTGTCCAACATCTGAAGCTGCTCCTCGTCATCCAGAAGCGTCATCCTGCCCGCCTGGTGATCGCGGTCAAGCCGCGTCCCCTCCTCGCGGGTAAGGGCGTAGAC
>Ga0007792_10000914_pt1 | contig 10723 bp, 8 predicted proteins | sample CryBogmetaGMA6M_FD_60371 | JGI IMG/M metagenome (GOLD analysis project Ga0007792, IMG submission 60371) | Freshwater microbial communities from Crystal Bog, Wisconsin, USA - MA6M | ecosystem: Environmental > Aquatic > Freshwater > Lake | place: Crystal Bog, Wisconsin, USA | collected 2009-07-06
GAAAATGCCGCGCTCACCTTTAACAGCCTGGCTTATGCCGGGTTGGTTTATGCCATTTATGGCCTGGTCATTTATTTAGGCCAGTTCAACAGCCTGTTATATTTTGAGACCTGGGCGCCCATGGCTTCAGTGACCAGTACATTTGTTAACCGTAACTCTTATGCCACTTACGCAGGTTTAACGCTACTGGCCGGCTTGCCATTGCTATTTGAAAAAATGCAGTCCAGTTTCCAGTACGGCCTAAAAAATAATTATGGCCGACAGTATTTTTTTGAAAACGTGCTGGTGCGTGGCTGGTTTCCATTATTGCTCATGATCACCATTATGACCGCGTTATTTTTAACCAAGTCGCGCGGCGGCTTTTCAAGTACGTGCCTGGCGATATTGACTTTTTTTATCATCCTGCTGTTGAGCCGGAAAATTAAAAACAATGTCGCTGTCTTGTTGCTGATGGGGGTACTTTGCAGCGCTTTTTGGGGCGTATTGGCGCGCAGCGGCGATGAGTTAATCGACCGGCTTGATGCCACATTTGTGGACAACGAAGGCCGTTTGCCGGTTTATGATATTTTATCGAAAGCGAATGCGGAAAATAGCTGGCTGGGGGTTGGTTATGGCAGCTTTGAAAAAAGCTTTCGCTTGTATCGCGATGAAACTATCGTGGGGTATTTCGATAAAGCCCATAACACGTATCTGGAAAATATTTTTGAATTAGGCCTGTTGCAAGCCTCGGCCTTATTTATAGCGATTTTTCTGGTGGCTTTAATCTGTCTGCGCGGTGTTTGGGTGCGGCGTAGAAATTGGATTTATCCGGCTATTGGCTTTTCCGCCAGCATACTGGTTGGCGCCCATGCCCTGGTGGATTTTAGTTTACAGATACCGGCGGTAGCGTTTACTTACTCCTTGATGATGGGTGCGGCGGTTGGCCAAAGTTTGCCAACCCGCCAACTCACTAAAGACGGTGTCCAAAGCGGGACGAGTTGACGCTTGGCGTCTGAAGCTGCTAACTTAATACGGGGCAATGAGTAGCAAGATTGGCTAGTGCCAAAAAGTTCGTCATTCCAGCATGGATGCCGGAATCCAGTCTAAATGGTTTGATCTGTTGTGGGAGCGACGCCTACGTCGCGACTAACGTTTCGACTAAGGTTTCAAATCGCGACGTAGGCGTCGCTCCCACGAAGTTGGCTAAATAGCGATGGTCTGGGCTTGCCAGCGCAATAATTTAACGCCATGTTCCCCGGCAATTTGCTTTAAAAGCGCGGTTTTATTATCAGTAATGTCTACAGCCAGTATAATTTGGTCAATCTGATATTTTGCAATTAACGCCTTTAAATCAGTTAAATCACCCAACACGACCTTGCCATAAACATATTGCTTTCTTAAAAGGGGATTGTCATCTATAAAACCAACAATGCGGGCTGCCTTTAATTCATCACCGTAATTTAAATAACGTTCCTGCAAATATAAACCACCATGACAACCTGCGCCATAAATCAAAACATTAATCCTAATAGTGTCAGGGCTTGGGTTGTCGATAGACAATGCTTTAATAAAACTATGCGGCGTGCGTATGCCCACGATCCCTATTGACGAAAAAAAACAAAATAATGACAGTTGATTGATCAACAAAAAACCAGAATCCCCATCAAGTAAATACAATAGCGCGAAACTGGCGGTGGAACCCGCCACAACAACCATGCTCAACAACAAATAATCTTTAAAAAAACTATTTCGCCAATTTCTGATATAGACCTTGGAAGCAAATAGTAGAATAAAAACAGGCAAAAGCCACAAAGGTAACTGAGAAGAAAATTGCCCCATACTACGGAAGGGTGAAAAACCAAATAAAGAAATGATAGTCGCCAACCAAACGGAACCGGACATCCATAACAAATCAAACAAAGGATAAAAAATTAAATTAAATCGCGTCAGTGCAGACTTTCCATTGGATCTGGCGAGTAACTTATTGGTCTCCCATAATTCAATTTGTATCACATACTTGATAAGCAGATAGAGGGCAATAATAAAAATAACTAAAAATAGCCCGGTGGCAAGCTCATGGGCTAACATAAAAGACAAGCCTACCAGCACAGTCACAATATTGGCGGCATAAAGCGCAAAGGTGACATGCCGCTGTTTAAGGCCTAAGTTAAGTAAACGATGATGCAAATGGTCCTTATCGGGCTGCATTATTTTAACGGCCACCGAACCATCGCGTTTAGCCAACTCTTTACGGATTGAGCGCCGCCAAATGGCCAGCAAGGTATCAATAATGGGAATGCCCGCAACAAAAAAAGCCATCGCGATAATAACCAAAAACGACCCTTTGCCCCCCCCGTTTAAGCTAATGCTTGCCATAACAAAGCCTAAAAACAGACTGCCGGTATCGCCCAAAAATACTTTGGCAGGGAAAAAATTATACTTAAGAAAACCAGCGCAGGCGCCCACCAACGCCAAACAAACCAGCGCGTCACCAGACGAAGCCCGAAAAATAAACACAGCGGCCAGACCGGTAGCAGAAATCATTGCCAGGCCTGAACACAAGCCATCCAAGCCATCGATCAGGTTAAACGCGTTAATAATGCCCAGCGTCCATAGTAAAACAAAACCCATGCCCCCCCAATAACCAAAATCAAGACTGAGTAAACTGACCTGGTAACCCGATAAAAAATAAAGGCATAAGACTGCTGCCGTTTGCCCTGCCAACTTTAGTAAAGGCGACAGGCCATAACGGTCATCAACAAGACCAACCACTAATAAAATAGCCGAGGAGATAAAAAAAGCCGACCACCAGTCGGCATTCAATTGGCCCGCAACATAAGGCCAAAAATAACGATAAAGCAGGTAACACGTCAAATGAAAAGCAATAAATAGCACCACCCCGCCACCCAGCGGGGTTATTTTTTTATGAATACAGCGCTCATCGGGGACATCCATTAAGCCAAGACGCGGCGCCAGCCTGATAAATAACGGCGTCAGCAACAAAACAATAGAGTAGGACAGCCCAAAGACAGCGATATATTTAAACAGATTATTCATTACCATTATGTCATCAGCTTGGTAGATATTAGATGTATCAATATTCAGGCTTCACTCGATTCCACGCGCCAGTGCAGGAATGCCGTCAGTGACGCTCCCGCGCCCCCTGCGTCACGCAACGCTGGAGCGTTGCCGAATGAATTCCCACGCCGGAGCGTGGGAACTAGACGAACTCCACTCGTTCCCACGCTCCGGCGTCACTGCCATTAAGTTAAGCCGTTCGCTGAGCGGAGTCGAAGCGATTTTGCTGGCTTCGGCTCCGCTCAGCGAACGGTTTATCGTGCCAAGAGGTGCTTAAACTTAATGGCAGTGACGCTCCGACGTGGAATGCAGCCCGCAACGCTCCAGCGTCACGCAACGCGATAGCGTTGCCGGAAACTCCCTCACCGGCGCGTAGAAGCTAATCGCGTTCGAGGGGGTATTTCCTGCACACCTTCCTAAGTAAGAGCCTTATCATTCACAGCCTTTATAGTGTTTAGCTTGGCAAGCTTGGGTCATCTTCTGTGCTTTTTCCAGTTGCAGAGGTGTCATGCGTCTGGCCAAGGTATCCAGCGCTTCCCCCGCCTTGGCATCCCCTTGTATAGCCGCAAGATTTATCCACATATACGCAAGAACGTCATCTTGTGTAACCCCGGAGCCTTGGTCATACCGATAGCCGGTGTTGATTTGTGCCACGGGCAACCCTTGCTCGGTTGGCTGCAGATAGCCGCTGTTGTCATCTGCTCCCTGTCCCTGATACATAACCCCCAGGTTATTTTGTGCCTTTGGCAGTCCTTGCTCGGCGGCCAGCCGATACCACTTAACCGCTTCTGTATAGTCTTGAGTGACGCCTTTTCCTGACTCATACATAAGCCCCAGGTTATTTTGCCCGAGGGCATTGCCTTGTCCGGCGGACAACCGATACCATTTAACCGCTTCTGCGTAATCTTGTGTAACGCCTTTTCCAGACTCATACATTAATCCGAGGTTATTTTGCCCGAAGGCATTCCCCTGTTCCGCAGACAGCCGATACCATTTAACGGCTTCTACGTAGTCTTGGGTTACCCCCTCGCCTTTGCGATATAACGTGCCCAAGTCAGCTTGCGCCAGAGCATCGCCTTGCTCGGCGGCTTTTTGGAACCACTTGACGGCTTGTTTAAAATCTTGTGAAGTCCCTTGCCCTTGAACATACAAAGTGCCGAGATTATATTGCGCCTGCGCATCGCCCTGTTCAGCCGCTTTTTGTCGCCATTTAAAGGCTTCTGTATAGTCTTGGGTTACCCCTTGCCCCAGAGCAAATAAAGTACCCAGGCTTGATTGCGCCAGCGCGTCGCCCTGTTCAGCCGCTTTTAAATACCACTTAAACGCTTCTTGGTAATCTTGACTAACCCCTTCGCCTTTGCGATAGAGCGTGCCAAGGTTATATTGAGCCAAGGCATCATCTTGTAGGGCTGCTTTTTGATACCAGTTAAAGGCTTCTTTATAGTCTCGGGTAACTCCTTGCCCCTGAGCATACAGAGTGCCCAAGTTGGATTGCGCCAGCGCATCGCCCTGTTCAGCGGCTTTTAGATACCACTTGGCGGCTTCTTGGTAATCTTGGGTTACCCCTTCTTGCCCTTGGGCATACAACGTACCAAGGTCATATTGCGCGAGTGCATCGCCTTGTTCAGCCAATCGCAAGGTCGAATCAAAGTCAGCAAAAGCGGTAACGGAAAAGAATAAAAATACGGTTAAAAATAATGTTCTAAATATACTCATGACTTTCCCCCTAATAATATCGCAATCATTTCAGGTAGACGTGCATATCCAATAAGATTGCCAATTGACATCTTGTCCCGCTCTTTTAATAAAAAAGGGAGGTAAAGAGGATTTTAAAAAGTAAAGTTGCTCAACATATTGGCTTTCCACTTAACACGGGACAGACCTGCCAGGTTTTATAAACCTGGCAGGTCTAACGCAGGCATTGCTATCCCGCCAAAGTGGGTAGCCAACATATTTCGAGCAGATTCCTTGGTAGTCGCTAACGTATTAAGTTACGCGCACAATTTAACATATATTTGCCAGGGGAAATTAAAATCTTTAATAATCCCAATAATAATTCAACTTGGGTAAATGTTTCAGCCTATGCAAAACATCTAAACCTCTCATAGATCCAGACAAAAGCCTCTTTATCGTTGAGTGCATTAGAAATCATCTTGAACTACCGGCATCACAGAGCGGACACTCTTTGGCAACAAAGCGATCTTGTCATTCACATGGCCGATTGTTTTGACGACGCCAGCTTCATCGGCATCGAACAACCGTACACCGACAATCGCCGCCAACTCAAAAACCAAACCGATCTCACAGCGCAAATCCCCCTTCTTAATTTTGACCAGCGTCCCCCTTGAAATGCCCGCCCGCTCAGCAAGCGCTTGCACCGACCATTTGCGCTCTTTACTGCCAAGCTGAATTGACTTTCCCAAAAGCTCGGCAGCAGCCCTGCCATACCTTGAATACACCCTCGCTTTTGCCACGAAAAGACCTCGCAAATTGATCATTATAATAAACATTATAGGCATTGGTGATTATTATAGTAAACAACTTACTCAGTTTTTTGATGAGCCAGGCTTCCAATTTGAATCGGGACGATTTTACAGATAATGCCCACTGGAACATGGGAATGATTAAAACATACCCCAAGGTCAATTACGCATCGTCGCCAAAATACTATTGGCAGCGGCTTGTACAGAAAACACATCAGAAAGCAGTTGTTTGGCGTTTGCAGCCAGGGTTTCCCGTAAAACTCCATCATGCAATAATTTCAACGCATTGGTAAGCAAAGCCGCATCATCGCCATTCACAGTCACCAAACCGGCTTTTGCCTTTTCCAGCAATTCCTGCAAATCATTAGCAGGATTAACACTGCCCAAAATGGGCTTTCCCTGAACCATATAAGCCAACAACTTACCGGGAAAATTATGCGTAGTATGGTCATGATGCAAACTGAACAAGCCTACATCAAACTCCGCCAGCATGTCTTTAAATACATCCTGCGTAACCGGAGGCAGCAGCGTCATATTATGCAAATTCTGTTGCACTATAGCCTCACGCACCAGTGCCACTTCATCACCTGCACCCACTAACACAAAATGGGCGTCAGGTTCCGAGCGCATCGCTATCGCCAGGCGCACGATATTCATCATGTCTTGCGCAGGGCCAATATTACCGCCATAGAAAAAAACCACCTTGTTTTCAAGGCCCAGCGCATTGCGGTAATGGCTATTACCCGTAGGCACAGGCTCATTGGCCGCCCAGTTATATAAAAGATCCAACGGCTTTTTAACAGGGGAGGTTGCCGAAAACCAGGCCAGATTTTTGGGCGACTGAATGCCAATGGTATCGGCAGCACTGTAACTTAAGGCCTCAAAAAACCGGAAATAACGGGTGATGGGTGACTTGGCGCTTAACAGGCCATTATCAATCACCCATTGCGGAAAAAAATCACGCAAAACCAAATAACTGCCAGCGCCCCACAGTTTTTTTAAACGACTAACCAGGCGCCCCCAAAATATGGTCGGCGAATAATAAATGATCAAATCATGCGGATGCTGCTTAAAATACGGCTTAAATGCCCGCCAGGCATGAAAAGAAAGCAGGGTTTCGTTGATGGCCCTTTTTACTTTTGAAATATTCTTTATCTCGCCGGAGCGGAAACGACAAATGGTAACGCCATCAAGTTGCGAGACTTCACTTCGATTATTCAACCCCGGTGCAGGCGTAACAACGGTAACACTATGTCCGCGTTCCACAAACTCCACAGCCAACTCATGCATCATTTTGGCACCGACTTTTATGCTTGATGGCAAATAGTCGTCAATAATCAGGCATATTTTCATATCATTAAACCTTCTGCCAAACCACGCGGTTAATGTAATCGGTATAGGACATAATAATCCGGACGACCTTATCGGATACATTAGGCATTGAGTAATCACTAACCGGGCGAGTCACTCGGCCTTTACTATTAACTTGAGCGTCTAAAATCAACAAGCCTTGCATAATACGCTCCTTATTAAGCCCAACCATCATCACCGATGCTTCTTCCATAGCTTCCGGCCGTTCATGGGCTTCGCGGATATTAAGGGCAGGGAAATTCAAAATAGATGATTCTTCAGAGATGGTGCCACTGTCTGACAACACCGCTTTTGCATCAAGCTGGAGCTTAACATAATCACTAAAACCAAGGGGTTTCATTAACATAATTAACGGATTAAATTCAATGCCCTTTTCTGCAATCTTTTTACGCGTTCGTGGGTGCGCAGAAATAATGATGGGTAACTGATAGTGTTCAGCCATCGCATTTAACGTATCAATCAACGCAAAAAAATTGCGGTCTGAACTGATATTTTCTTCACGATGCGCAGAAACTACAAAGTACTCACCTTTTTTAAGATTCAGTCTCTCAAGCACTAAAGACGCATTAATATCAGCAAGCCTCGAATGAATCACCTCAAACATCGGGCTGCCGGTTTTAATAATCCGATCCGCCGGCAAACCTTCTCTTAATAGGTACTCTCTGGCAATATCACTGTAGGTCAGATTAATATCGCTGATATGATCGACAATTTTACGGTTCGTCTCCTCGGGCACACGCTGATCAAAACAGCGGTTGCCGGCTTCCATGTGAAAAATCGGGATTTGACGTTTTTTGGCTGGAATAGCACAAAGACAACTGTTGGTGTCACCTAAAACCAGAAAAGCATCCGGCTGTTCTTTTTCCAAAACAGGATCAACATTAATCAGAATATTGCCAATGGTTTCAGTGGCATTTTTTCCTGCGGCATTAAGAAAATAATCAGGTTCCCTGATATCAAAATCCTTAAAAAATATCTCATTCAGTTCGTAATCATAATTTTGACCCGTATGCACCAAAATATGCTCAATACTTTCGGTGGTATCCAATTTTTTTAGCACTGAGGACAGCCTGATTATCTCAGGCCGGGTACCCACTACAGTCATTACTTTTAGCTTTTTCATATTAAACCGGATTTGTTTTAAATGGCGCCATACTGGCTTAATGTTGTAAACCTGGATAAAATTCTGAATTAAGAAGATCTTCTTGAGCGTAAGGATATTGGGCAGGAAAAGCCGATTCTTCCAAGCCGGTTTCTTTGGCAGCCAGTAAAACAGAATCTATATAGGCATCCGCAATAAATTCTTCCAGCCTTGCATGTAAACTGGGATTATCTTTTAGCAGCCTTTGGAGCTGACGCCGTTGTTCTTTAATGGTGAGTTGCCAACTCCGCCCCCGAAAAGACGGTTGATAATGCCACTTTAAGAGATGTGCCAATAAGACAGCAAGTCGATTGATCAATTCTCGACGCTCGCTTGCTCCCATACTCTCTATCTCCTCAATTAAATATTTAAAATCGACATCAGCCAAATTACCCGATTTAAGAAGGCTAACCTGTTGCTGAGTCCACGCGTAAAAATCCAGATCATGAAGCAAAGAAGTTGTCATAACGCACTCCGTGATGTTAAAAGTTTGCCCATTGTATCATCCGCCCGAAAATCATTACATTCCAGTAAGCCGGATTCAAGCGAACGGCTTATAAAGAGCCCTGAATTAATTAAGTACGTAGGGCGTCCGTGCGCGCCTTAATTTTCAAGGCGTGCACGGCAAGCCCTGCAGAAAATAATGTCGCTTAATCAACGAAGGCCTCTATATCAACAGAATTAAACCTTGCTTGCAATCGTATCTGGCCGGTCACGATCAAAAATCTCATTGGCCCATAACATCACTATCATTTCCTCCTCCCCCACATTAGTAATATCATGCGACCAACCCGGAATGGTCTCAACAATCTCAGGTATTTCGCCGGAAGTAAAAAGTTCATAAGTTTCATCGGTCAAAATATGACGAAAGCCAAAACGCGCCCGGCCTTTAATAACCAGAAACTTTTCAGTCTTGGAATGGTGATAATGGCCTCCTCGGGTAATGCCGGGATGCGCAGTAAAATAAGAAAACTGCCCGGAATCCTTAGTCTTAAGCATCTCGACAAAAACACCGCGTGGATCAGCAAATTTAGGTACTTGATATGCAAAGTCAGCCGGTGACAAATAACTCATGTAAGTCGAATACAGTGCGCGTACCAAACCGGTACCCACTTGTTCGGAAAGCAATGAAGCCCGACTATCGCGAAAGGCTTCAAGCTGCTGTGCCAGTCGGCCAACCGTAGTCTGATATTGGATGGGCACAGAGCAAAACTCCGAGGCATCAAATTGCGGCTTATTTGTTAGAATACGAATAAATTCGTCGACGACATCATCCACATAAACCAAAGACAAAGCCGCATTACTATCATTGATTTGTATCGGTAAGCCTTTCGCAAGGTTATGGCAAAACGTTGCTACCACCGAGTTATAGTCAGGCTTGCACCATTTGCCAAACACATTAGGTAAACGATAAATATAAACCGGGGCCCCCGATTGTGAGGCATAGTCCCGCAAGGCCAGTTCAGCGTCCAGTTTGCTTTTACCGTAAGGGTTATCTAGCGCCGCTTGCGTTGATGATGAAAAAATAACGGGCACTGATCGACCGCTCTCAAGTAATGCCTTGCATAAGCTTTTGGTAAGGCCGGTATTGCCGTATATAAATTCTTCCGGCAATAGCGGACGATTGACACCGGCTAAATGGACAACGGCATCGATATCAGAAACCAGATCAGACAGTTGTTGCTCAGGCGTTTGCCGAGAAAACGGCAAAGTTTCAAAACCGTCTAATTCGTTAAGACGAACCAGCAGATTTTGAGCAATAAAACCGTTTGATCCGGTAATTAAAACCTTCATACCATCCTTCATATTTATTTAATTAAATTAACAAACATAAATCATTCCCCCTGTTCCAGAATGGAAAGGATAAATGTTTGAGCAATATAGAGACCCTCGTTGATTAATCGACATTATTTTCTGTAGGGCGTGCCGTGCGCGCCTTGAAAAATAAGGCGCGCATGGCACGCCCTTGTACTTAATTCAGGGCTCTATAACTGCTCATCCTTTCCGACTTGTTAGTCGTGTAACTCATGCAGAAATTTCAGCGAGTGCCCATTGGTAGGCTATATCAACCAATTGTTCCATTTCAATTAACGACAAGCTGATATAAGGTGTTTCTTCATAGCGCAATATCACTGCAAATGGGTTTAGAACACTAAATTGGTCAGATGGAAATGGCATCGTCACATGCTTTTCTAGCAGTAGATCAACCAACTCATCGACATCATGCGTTCTGCGAAATACTATACCGTGATACTCAGCAACAGCCTTGAGGCATTTTTCTACGGCCTGCTGGGCAAAAAAACCCGGTGCCGAAATATCTACTTCGGGATGACGGGTCAAGGCACGAAACGAAGTAATATCGCGCTTGGCAAGCATTAATAGTCTACCTGCACGTTTAGTGGGCTGTGTCATCATATAACACCCTGCCTTCGCGCAATGCCCAATACACGGCAGTGGCACAAGAGTCCTGTTGCTGGCTAATTTCTGCTTGTGAATAGACTAATACATCTACAGGCACTCTCAACGGCCTCAGCACTTGTCTTAAGCGCACCATCTCATGAAATTTGTCACTTAGTTCCGACTCAATGACCAAAAAATCCAAATCAGAATTTTCCCGAGCATCGCCACGTGCATAAGAGCCAAACAGAATGACTCTGGCGGGCTTGGCAGC
>Ga0007792_10000916_pt1 | contig 10717 bp, 12 predicted proteins | sample CryBogmetaGMA6M_FD_60371 | JGI IMG/M metagenome (GOLD analysis project Ga0007792, IMG submission 60371) | Freshwater microbial communities from Crystal Bog, Wisconsin, USA - MA6M | ecosystem: Environmental > Aquatic > Freshwater > Lake | place: Crystal Bog, Wisconsin, USA | collected 2009-07-06
GAATAAGAACATGGCGGCAGCCAGGATAAACGCCAGTCCGAGATTGGTCGGCAGGAGGAAGGCCAGCGATTTGATCAGGTTGTCATAAACCCGCCGGCCCTCCTCCACGGCGGCGGCAATGGAGGCGAAGTTGTCGTCCGCCAGGATCACCTTGGAGGCCTCCTTGGCGACGGCGGTGCCGGTGATGCCCATGGCGACCCCGATGTCCGCCTTTTTGAGGGCCGGGCCATCGTTGACGCCGTCGCCGGTCATGGCGACAACGTGCTGTTTGGCCTGCAGGGCGTCAACGATACGGATTTTGTGTTCGGGTGCCACTCTTGCAAAGACATTGGTTCCCATGACCAGGGCCTGCAATTGGTCATCCGGCAAGCCGTCCAAGTCCCGGCCGACAATGGCGGTCTGGGAGGGGGTCAGGAGCCCCAGTTGCCGCCCGATGGCCTGGGCCGTGGTCGGGTGGTCTCCCGTGATCATCTTGACCGTGATGCCGGCCCCGTGGCAGATCCGGATTGCCTCGATCGCCTCTGTCCGGGGTGGGTCAATCATGCCGATAAGCCCGATGAACGCCAGTTCACCGGACACGTCTTCAGGGTGCAGGGTACCTGCCCCCGGGGCATCTTTTTGTGCAAGGGCGATGACCCGCATCCCTTGCCGGGCGTAGGTTTCGATGATCGAAAGGATTTGGCTGCGTTCAGAGTCCCCCAGGGAACAGCGTTGCAGGACTGTTTCCGGCGCCCCCTTCAGGCTGATTTGATGCCGGCCCCCGAGTGAGTTGAGCGTCGCCATGAACTTGCTCTCTGATTCGAAGGGGATGACATCCAGCCGGGGGTGGGCGCGGCGCAAGGCCTGCGCATCGAGGCCCGCTTTCTGTCCGGCGACAACCAGGGCGGCTTCCGTCGGGTCGCCGGTGATGCCCCAGCCCTCATCCTTCTGGCGGAGTGTGGCGTCATTGCACAAGACCGAGATGACGAGGATCTCCCGGAGAGCGGGGGGGAGATCGCGGACGATGGTGACTCCATTGCCTGCAATGACGCCGTCAGGGGAATAGCCAACCCCTGAGAACCGGTATTCCCTGCTGCCCGCCCAGACGACTTGGACCGTCATCTCGTTGCGGGTGAGCGTTCCGGTTTTGTCGGTGCAGATGACCGAGGTGGATCCCAGCGTTTCCACGGCGGGAAGGTGCCGCACCACGGCATGACGTGCCGCCATGGAGCGGACGCCCAGGGCCAGGGAAATGGTAATCATGGCGGGCAGTCCCTCCGGGATGGCGGCAACGGCCAGGGTGATCGCCACCATGAGCGAGTCGGTCAGGGGGGCCTGTTTGATCCAGAGCCCGAAGCCCAGGAGCACGCCGGCGAGAATGACGACTGCCGCCGTGATCCAGAGGCTGACTTTTGCAAGCTGGCGGGTCAGTGGGGTTTCGATCTCGCGGGTCTGGTTGAGCAGGGTGTTGATGTGCCCCAGCTCGGTCTGGCTGCCGGTCGCCACCACGACGCCCGTGGCTGTTCCCTGGAGCACCATGGTGCCGCTATAGGCCATGCCGAGTCGGTCTCCCAGCGCGGCGTCCGGCGTGGCAAGCCCTGTTTGTTTCCCCACAGGCAGGGATTCACCTGTCAGGGTCGCTTCCTCGACCAGCAGGTTTTTCACCTGGAGCAGGCGCAGGTCAGCGGGAATTTTATCCCCGCTTTGCAGGGTGACGATGTCGCCGGGGACAAGTTCCGAGGCGTGAAGGGTTACCGCGTGTCCTCCGCGGCGGGCATTGGCCATTTCGGGGACCATGGCCGAAAGGGCTTCAATGGCCTTGCCGGCACGGTATTCCTGGAAAAACCCGATGATGGCATTCACGGCTAGGGCGCCGAGGACGACAATGGCGTCGGTTGTCTTCCCAAGGGTCAGGGCCAGGCCGCCGGCGGCGAGCATGAGCCACCCGATGGGATTATTGATCTGCCTCCAGAGCATAAGCCACGGGCTGTCGCCCGCCACTTTGGCCAGGACGTTGGGGCCGTACTCCGTCCACCTTTTGGACACTTCGGGAAGGGTGAGGCCGTCCTTTCGCGAGCCGATGAGTTCAAGAACTGAATCAGAACTCATGGAATGCCAGACCGGGACGGGGGAGGATGAGTCTGGCGGCGTCATATCCTGATTCGTTCCCGTGACTTTCATCATGGGCGAACTTTAGCAGGGAACAGGGTGTCTTCAAACGTTAATTGCGGGACATTCCGGCGGGGGGCGAAAGAACGACTCCCTTGTCTCAAGCAGTAAAGTCTGGAACATGGGGGCGTGGATGATGTAATGTCACGCGGAAGAGCAGGAGACCAATTCATGGCGAAATCAACGATACTGGCAGCGGTCCAATCGGGGCGGGTTTTAGTCTCGGACGGGGCGTGGGGTACTTTTCTCCAGAAAAAAGGAATGAAGCCGGGCGAATGTCCGGAATTATGGTGCGTCACGCATCGGGCTGATGTCCTGGACATTGCCCGGAGTTATGTCGAGGCGGGCGCCGACATGATCGAGACCGACAGCTTCGGGGGGACGCGATGCAAGTTGCAGCACTTCGGCCTGGAGGAGAGGACTGTTGAGCTGAACGAGGCGGCGGCGGCCATCTCGCGCGAGGCTGCGGGCCTTGACCGGTGGGTTATTGCTTCCGTGGGCCCCACCGGGATGATGACTGTGATGGGGGATGTGACCGAGGACGACCTTTGCCGGTATTTCAAGGAGCAGACCATGGCCTTGGCCGCCGGCGGGGCTGATGCCCTCTGCATTGAAACGATGAGCGCGCTGGATGAGGCGGTGGCGGCGATCCGGGCGGCCCGCGAGAATACGGGCTGTGAGGTGATCTGCACCTTCACCTTCGAGCGGACAGTCCAGGGTGAGTACCGGACGATGATGGGGGTCTCGCCGGCCGAGGCGGCGCGAGCGGCGGTTGAGGCTGGCGCGCATGTCATCGGCACCAATTGCGGCAACGGCATGGAGCGGATGGTGGATATTGTGCGGGAGATGCGGGCCGCCTGCCCGGGAACCCCGATCCTGGTGCATGCCAACGCCGGCTTGCCCAAGTCGGTCAATGGCGTGGATGTCTTTCCCGAAACACCGGCCGACATGGCGGCCCGCGTGCCGTCATTGGTCGCCGCGGGCGCCTCCATCATCGGCGGTTGCTGTGGAACGACGCCGGCCCATATTGCGGCAATCAAGCAGGCGGTACTCGCCCTGAAGAAATAAATGGACGGCCTGAGTCATCATCCCCGTTTGGGCGTTTTCGGCGGAACCTTTAATCCGGTTCACCTGGGCCACTTGATCATGGCCCAGGACGCGATCGAGGCGTTTGATTTAGCCCGGGTCCTCTTTGTGCCCTGCGCCAGGCCACCCCATAAGCCGGGGGCGGACCTTGCCCCCGCGCAACACCGGTTGTCCATGCTGGAGACCGCCATCGAGGGGGATTTGCGCTTTGAGCTCTCCGACATGGAGATTCAGCGCGGCGGGACATCCTACACCATCGATACCATGCGGGCCGTGGCTGCAGATCACCCCGGTGTGGAACTGTTTTTCATTATCGGGGCGGATTCCCTGGTTGAACTGCATCTTTGGCGGGACATCGAGGCGCTGCTGCGGTTGTGCCGGATCGTCACGATTGCCCGGCCGGGAGTAAATCTCGAGGCCCTGCAGGCCAAGGACCTGAAATTGCAGGATCCCTGGCCGGAGCGACTCCGGGCGGATGTCCGCATCGGACACCTGGTCAACGTGTCCTCAACCGATATCCGGTATCGGATCGCGGAAGGCATGAGCATACGTTATCTTGTGCCGCCGGGGGTAGAAATGTATATTGCTGAACATTCCCTATACAGGAGATGAGCGGAATGATGGATTCATTGGATTTGATGCGTCGTGCGCGGGAAGCCTTGCTCTCAAAGAAGGCGGCCAACATTATGGTTTTCGATGTGAGGAAAACATCCCCCGTGACGGATTATTATATGATCGCGTCCGGTGCCACAGCGGCCCAGCTTAAGGCCATGGCCAGTGCCGTGACCAAGGATATCAAGCATGCCGGCACATTCGCCCCCCGCGTCTCCGGAGTCCCCGATGACGGCTGGATGGTGATAGACCTGTTCGATGTGGTCATCCACATATTTCAGGACGAGGTCCGGAGCTACTATTCCATAGAAGAGTTGTGGGCTGATTGTCCTCAGGTGAAGTGAGATCATCCATCAGGTCGTCGCGCGCATCCACCTTCATGCCTTGAAGGAGCAACAGCTGGTCAGCCAGGACCGCCATTTCGGAGTCGCCTGAATAGTTTTCCGGTGAGGCGTCATTCCCCATGACCAGGGCCACCAGGGGGACAATTTCCGTGGCGGCCGCGTTTTTCGCGAGGAGCGTTCCCCCAAGATGATGATTGAAGAGCATCAGGCTGGCGAGACAGATCGCCAGACTTGCTGCTGCCGCCATGATGCCCCGCCACGGAATGGACAGGTATAGCGGAGCCGGTCGGCTGTGTCGTTTCGCGGCTATCCGGATGGCCTCCAGGACCGCAGGGGAGGGGGCAGTTCGGGACACGGGGGCTTCCTTTATCGCCTGGCGAAGGGGTCCCAGGGTGGCCTGTAGCCGGCAACAGGCCTTGCAGTCATGGAGGTGGGTGGCGAGCTTCCGTTGCTGCCCCATGGTTAATTCACCCGAGTCCTGCAGCAGGATTAATTTTTCAATATCAGTGCAGTTCATGGCATTGTTTCCATTTCCCGTTGTTGATCGCCCAACAACGTTCTCAATTTCGCGAGAGCGTATTGCATTCTCGACAGGGCTGTGTTCAGCGAAACCCCCTGCAATTTTGCAATATCCTTAAAGGCCATATCCGCTTCCATCCGGAGCATGAACACCTCGCGCTGATCCTCCGGCAGTTGCGCCAGCGCCTGCTCAATGGCCTTCCTGATATCCTGGTTGCCCGCCTGACAGTCGGGACCCGGATCAGGTGCTATGAGCCTGTCGCGCAGGGTGGAATCGTTGTCATTTACGCCCAGGGGGGCGTCCATGCTCACCTGTTTCCAGTCCCGCCGGTTCCAGTCAATGACCAGGTTGTGGGCAATCCTGAACAACCAGCCCTTAAAACTTCCATTTCGAAAGCCCTTGGACTTTGTGATGACTCGTATCCACGTGTCCTGAAACACCTCGTCCGCTTCCGCGTGGCACTTCGTCATCCGTACCAGAAAGCTGTGAAGCGGCTTCTGATAGCGCTCCACCAGGATATCCAGAGCCTCTGAATTTCCCCGGTTGTAGTCCTCAATCAGAGCCTCATCACTGGGCTCCGGTTTCGGTCCTCCGGTCAAAATATCAGTCACTATTAACATAACGAACGGACACCCTTGTTTATTTTATGCAAATTACAGGTTGACTTGACCTGCTGGACCGATATTATGTCGGCGTTTTTTGCGATCAGCAAGCAACAACAGAATAGGGTAAAGGATAGTCTTATGCCGAACATCAAGCAAGCAGGCAAGCGTGCGAAACAGGCGCTCGTCCGGCGGGTGCGCAATCGCAGCACCAAGAGTGAAATTGCAACGAGTCGTCGTGTGTATGTCACGGCGGTCGAATCGAAGGACAAAGCCAAGGCGATGAAGGAATTCAGCGCGTTTTGTTCCATGCTCGACAAGTCCTCCAAGCGGGGCATCATCAAGAAAAATACTGCTGACCGCCGCAAGGCGCGTGCCGCCGCCATGCTGGCGAAGATGGCCTGAGTATTGTTTCCGCCGGGAGAAAAAGAAAAAGCCGTGCCGGGCAACCGGACACGGCTTTTCTTGTTGGTGCGCGCTTACCAGTACTCAACCACGCACTTGACAATCCGCTGGCCCAGGTCGGTGGCAGCCTTCGGCAGGGCCAGCCGGCGGGCGCTGGGCAGATCCGCAAGCGCGGTGAAGGTTGTGAAGCCGATGACGCCCTTGTTCTCCGCCACGACTTGATTCGAGGAGCGCTTCTTCAGGACAACATCCGCAGTCAGGGTCAGGCGGTACTCCTGGGCCGTAACGGCCTGGTCCCGGCGATACCGTAGCGGCTCGAGCTGGTATTTCCGCACGGTGACTTCCAGAATGCTGTCAGCCTGATCCTTGGGAAGGACTTTGAGGGATCCGTCCTTCTGGAATTCCTGGATGGCGGCTCCCGTCAGGATTGTTTCCAGGCCGGGTTCATTGGCAGCGTTGACGAACACAGGGATGTTGATTGAGGTGATGCCCGGGGGGAGATTGCTTCCGAGTTTGTATCCCACGCACCCGGGTGTGACGAGGAGCAGGGCGGCGGCGAGTCCAAGCATTCCGGACAGGATCGGCAGATTACTTCTTTTCATGGCTGTTGACTTCCTTTCTCAAAATCTCAACGCGGTTGCGGGCTTTGGCGGCAAGTTCACTGGAGGAGTATTTCGCGAGGAATCCCTCGTAGGCGATGAGGGCGGCTTTGGGACGGTGGGCGATCTCGTCATAATACCGTGCCATCTCGTAGGCCCGTTTCGCCTGTTCGTCATTCAATTGCTTCAGGTAGGTCCGGGCTTCCCCGACTTTTTCATGGCCGGGGTAGCTTTTGATGAACTGCACCAGGGCGGCACGGGCGGCATTACAGGCGTTCTCATCGTTCACGCGGTCCCGGTAAATCTTGAACAGGCTGTGGGCTTCGCGGAAGGAGGCCTGCGCCAGGATCGTCTCGTCACTGTAGCGGTTCTGGACGATTTCAAAGGCGGCCACCGCCTCCTCGCCCTCATCGTTCAGTTCATGGATGATGCCGATGTTCAGCTGGGCCGTCGCGGCATATTCCCATGTCGGGGCGTTCCGGATGATTTTCTCATAGAGGGGGATGGCTCTCTCAGGGGATTCGAAGCCCGGGAAGAAGAGGAACGATCCCTTGCGGGTCGTCATGAGGTAATTGGCGATTTTGAACTGGCGCCCCAGAACTTCCCGGTAATCGAATTGGCCGGGATAGTAATCAAAGAGGTATTGATATTCGTCAAAGGCCTTGTTTAAGAGCTCGCGCTGTTCCTGGACCTGGGCCAGCTTCAGTTGGGCCACCGGGGCTTCCGGGGAGTCCGGCCAGGCATAGACGAGGGCCTGATAGGCATTGGCGGCCTTGCGGAGTCGCTGGCCCAGGCGGAAGTCGTCGCCGAGCTTCATCTGCCCGGCTGCCGTTGCCCGCTCGGGACTGCGATACCAGTGTGTGCCCCGCTTGACCTTCGCTTTTTCGTCCTGCGACTGGGTCTGGGTTGCAGTCGTGTTGGGGGGTGGGGTGGGCATGGTGTCGTAGCTCGCCCCGCAGGGAAGGGTCGTCAACACCACCATCACGAGGATAGTCTGTAGCATGAAGCGCATATAGGGGCATACTCTAGGGGGCGTGGCGGGGAGGGTCAAGTGAGGAATGACAGGATTCACTGCTCGGCGGAGAGGGGGATGCATCGGCCAAGGGCTGCCGCGGTAAGCGCTTGCGTGCCGTCGAAAAACGGTTTGGGCGGAACGGTGAAGCCGACGTGCCGGGCTTCATCCACCAGGATGTGGAGGTACTCCGTCATATGTCGCGCTGTATAGGGGTTCACGTCGTGAAAGTTCATGATGACCGTGAGGGGCTCGTCCTGATGGCCGTTCCGCAAGGCATTGTGATAGGTCTCGATCAGGGCATTCCGGATGTGGACACGCCGGAAAAGACTGCTCTTGTAGCCGTAGATCAGGCCGTCCCGTGCACGGATATCCGCCATGAGCATATGGAGCCCCAACTCCTCGTAAAGGGTCCGCGTTGTCGGGTTCCTGGCCCCGAAGGGGGGGCGCACCAAGATCGGGTCTGATCCCGTCAACTCCCGGAGGAGAGCCTTGGCCTCCTTGAGGGACGCCATCAGTTCTTCGGGCGGGACCTTCCGGTGGTCGACATGCCCGCGGTGTGAGACGCTGTGAATGCCGAGCACATGGCCGTCGGCGGCCAGGGTCCTCATGACCTCGTGGCCCTCCGGTGTGCCCCCGCCGCGGGGATGGCCTGTCTGGACAAAGAAAATGGCCTTGGCGCCCGGCTGGACATCATTTGTGGCAAGTTGGTGCATGATGGCCAACGTCGGGTTATAGGTCTTTTTGATGCTGGGGCCGTCATCAAAGGTCAGCATGAAGCGGATTGCCGGCGGGGGGCTGCCCGCCGGGAGGGCTGATGGGGCGGGAATCGAGCGGCATGATGACAGGATCCCTGCCAGCAGGACCGGGCTTGAAGCGCGAACGAGAATGCATCCCCATTTCATGGCGATACCCCGCCCTGATTATCCGACTCCCACTTCCGGCACCGGCCCCCGCTGCGTCCGATGGGGGCGCCATGGTCGATGATCTCGATCACCTCGCACCGGTTCGGACAGTCTTCGCACCGGAAACAGCGCGTGGCAATCTCGCGGTCGCAGAGGCTGAACCCCCTGAAGCGTGTTGCCGGAGGATCGGTCCGCAGCGCGATGAGCGCCGCGCCGTAGGCCCCCATGACCATGTTGTGGCGGGGGATGATCACCTCGGTCTTCAGGGCCTCGTTAAATGCCCTCCGGATGCCCTTGTTTGCGCTGACCCCGCCCTGCAGTATGACCGGTGCCAGGATTTCCTTCCCGGCGCACACGTTGCCCAGGAAATTCCGTGCCATCGCCTGGCACAGGCCCATGACGATGTCGTTCTGGTGATGGCCGGTCTGCTGCTTGTGGATCATGTCGGACTCTGCGAACACGGTGCAGCGGCCCGCGATGGGGGTGGGGTCGCGGGACAGCAGCGCCCGTTCGCTCAGCTCCTCGATGGAGATGTTGAGCCGCTTGGCCTGGGAGTCCAGGAAACTTCCGGTGCCGGCCGCGCAGACCAGGTTCATGGCAAAGTCCACCACCACGCCGTTGCGGATGAGGGTCACCTTGCTGTCCTGTCCGCCGATCTCGAAGATCGTCCGGGCCTCGGGATGCAGATGCAGGGCGGCCCGGGCATGCGTGCTGATCTCGTTCTTGACGATATCGGCGCCGACCACGGCGCCGATCAGGGTGCGGGCGCTCCCGGTGGTGCAGACCCCCGCGATCTCGAGGGTGTCGGGCAGATTGCCCTTCATGTCCAGGATGGCTCCCTGGACGGAGTGGATCGGGTTGCCATCGACCCGCCGGTAGGCGGAGAACAGGACGTCGCCCGCCGCATCGGTCAGCACCACGTTGGTGCTGATCGATCCGACATCGATGCCCAGATAACCTTTTGATTTCATCATGATTCCTGACTCCTCCGGTCCCTCAGGATGTCCACAAATGCCTCCAGGCGGGTGACCACGCCGACATGGCTGCTATGCTCGTCATAGGATAATTCCAGGACGGGAATCGAGTGATCCTGGCTCACCTTGCGCAGGATCGGGCGGATACTGACTTCCGGCATGCATCCGGTGGGGCAGACGTGGATGACGGCGTCATAGTGTTCCTCGGCGCAGGTCAGGGTATAGGCGACGGACTCGAGGGCATGCCCCCCGACCAGGGCCTTGAGATAGGGTCGCGCCTTGCGGAGCTGGTTGCGCCGGGAATCGGGGCTCCAGGGGGCGAGGCTGAAGATTTTCGCCAATTCGTTGCCGAGGATGAAGAAGTTGCGGACTTCGACGCCGAGGTGACCGAGGGTTTCCTCGATATTGTGGTTGAGATAGCGATCCCGGAGAATGGAGGCTTCGCCCAGCAGGCCGATCCGCAGGGGGGTGTCGTTCTGCCTGAGCGGGATCGCCGCAAAGCGTCCCGGAACCGCGCGCGCAGAGGCCCTGATGGCCTCCACCGTCCGCGCCTCGTCAAGATCCTTGAGGCAGGCGTTCATGACGCGGCTGGTCTCGCCGGGGGTCAGCTCCCGGGCCCGTGTCTTCCAGGTGAGTTTTTCAATCTGGTCCACCGCATGCACCTTGAAGTAGGCCCGGGCCGAACAGCGCAGGAATTCCTTCATGGTGGGGTCGAAATGCCTGATGAGGGGCGGTTTGATGCCGTCGTAGCCCAGGCCGAAGAGATACATGTTGTACCCGCGGTCCTTCAGGATTTTCTGCTGCAGGTCGCGATAGTAGCGGAGGCGGCAGGTGCCAACGCTGTTGACCATGACCCCGTACTCCACCCCTTCCCGGGCCGCCTTGATGAAGTAGCCGAGCGACGCCTTGAACGCGAGGCAGCTGAAATCGGGCGAGGCTTCAGCGCCCAGCATCATCATTTCAGGGGTTGTGCTGCGGGTGCTCCAGGGGGTTACCCGGAGGCATTCGATCGAGGCGGAGAGCGCGATGGCGTAATTGCCCCAGGGCGGTATGGCGAGTGCTGTCATGTTACCATCCTGCCGAGTCCACAAACGCCTCCAGGCGTGTTTCGAGCCCGGCCTGGGCCGTGTGTTCATCCAGTACCAGCACCATGTAGGGGATGCCCTTTTCCTTGAGGATGTCGCGCTGGTACTCGATGACAATCGAGTCGCAGCCGCAGTTGAACGAGGTGAGCTGAATGACCGCCGCACAGTGGGCACGGTCCAGTGTTCCGAGGTGGCTGATCATCTTGCTGCAGGTATCCCACTTGATCTTTCCAGCGGGAACCTCTTCGGCATCAAAGGGCACGGGGTGGACCTCGACTCCCAGGCGCTTCAACGTCGTCAGGATGGGCCCCGAAATGAAGTCGTCATGAAGATTGTAGGGGTGCGCGAGAAGCAGCACCAGAGCCCCGCACAGGCGGATGCTGCTTCTCGCGCACCCCTACAATCTTCATGACGACTTCATTTCG
>Ga0007792_10000918_pt1 | contig 10708 bp, 5 predicted proteins | sample CryBogmetaGMA6M_FD_60371 | JGI IMG/M metagenome (GOLD analysis project Ga0007792, IMG submission 60371) | Freshwater microbial communities from Crystal Bog, Wisconsin, USA - MA6M | ecosystem: Environmental > Aquatic > Freshwater > Lake | place: Crystal Bog, Wisconsin, USA | collected 2009-07-06
GTGCAACAAGTTAGAGCAAGTTTAGGCCAATACTTAAAGTCTGCGGCAGAAGCTCTTACTAAAGATCAAGATTTAATTGCAAAAAAGAAAGAAGATTTAGATCTTAAGAAACGAGAATTTCAAGATTTGACACTACAGAATAAGCCGAATCATCGTTTTAAAGATATGGAAAGTTATGATCTAGAAGAAGATCCAAATCAAACTCCAGCTGGCGGTGAAGCAAGTGCAGGATTGACAAATCCTACATTACCTGAAAGTATGGAATCAGCTCCTGTTAAAACTATACATGTGCCAGTAGAAGAAGAAGTTGGGCTCAGTGGAGGTGGTGGTGCCGTATTAATTGAGATACATGGTAATGAACGTGATGGTTTCTGTATTAAACGTGCCGGAAGAGAATTGCCATCACGATTTAAAAGTTTAGAAGAATGTGAAATGGCATTGGAAATGTACATGGCACGCCGCAAGGCACAAAAAGCAGCGGATGAATCTGCTGACTATATTGAGGAAGCATAATGAATTTGTTTGATATGTTTGATAATGATCGTAAAAAATCAGTTAGCGAAACTGAGCTATCAGGTACTGGCCCTAAATTTATAACTCCAGAGCAGGGTGATAAAGTAGAAATCAAATTTGGATACAATGATTATTATGATAGACATGTATCTCGCGGCGAAGTATTACAAATTCGTCCAGATGGATATGCAGTAGTAGGAATGTCTAAAACTGGCAAAACAGAAAACTTTCCCCTACGATCTTTAAAAGTTCTTGGCATACGGGCCCATGTACCGGGCCCAAAAGATCCAACAGTTAGCACTCCACTAAGCGTTACTGCCGATCAAGCTTCTTCTTTTGATAATTATAAAAAATGGGAAAAACAAAGAGGTATGTCAGAAGGTGATTTCGAAGAAGGATATAAAGTTGTACCTGACATTGACCGTGAACGATATACTGATTTAAGTCATGAAGGACTAGAAGGGCCAACTCGTTTAAAATCAGGCAAGGTTGTTTACTATGATCCAGCTGTCGGACAATACTATGATCGTGATAGTGATCATTATATGTCACATTCTGATGTTGCCTCGCATAACCAAGAAATAGATGAAAAATTAGGATCATCGCTAGTAAACAAACGGCAGGCACATTCATTAATTACTAAATTCAAAAGACCTAAGTTTAAGTTTGAAGAAGATGAGGTTGAAGAAGGGTTAGATGACGAACTAGCTACGTTCAGAAATAATAAAATCACTGCTCGTGCATCAAATCCTTTTGATACTCCTAAGGCTGGGCCTAATAAATTTGCAGAACCGGATACAAAACCAAAATTATCACATGATGAAATGCAAAGTAGAACGGAACAGTTAAGTCGCTGTAAAAAACTTCTGGATATTGTTAATACATCTAAACATTCAAGTCCACTATTGACAAGAATAGGCAATTTTATAGATAAAATAGATGTTAATCATTTTAATCTAGGTGATTTAGATAACATGGAAAAAGTTTTGTCTAATTATGCAGCCAATAATCTTGCAGCTAAGTCTCGCAAACCAAGCAAGCATGGTAAAGTAAAGTTTATCAGCCCGGATGAAGCAGGCATTACCGCAGAGAATACAGAAGATGTTGGTGCAGGTGAAATGAACACTCTTGAATTTAAGAAAGCACTGGCAAGATTAAAACATCTGGCAAATATAGACAAAAACTACTGTGCAGCTGATACAGATCAGGATAATAAAAAAAAAATAAGTGAAATTAGTGAAGAGAAACCTAAAGTAGACAAAGCACTTGACAAACAAATAAAAGCTTATATAGCAAAATTTTATGGAACCATGTATGAAATAGGTTCCGAAGACTATAAAAATTTGTATGATGAATTGATGAACGATCACATTCAAGATAAAATTAACGATGATAATAAAAAAAATGAAGAGACGTATTACAAACGGTATGAATGGTTGCAGGCACTAGAAAAAAAATACCCCCGAGCTAGTGGAGCGTTAGCAAATGATGGGGTAGATTCCCAAAATGCTGGCGGTAACGAGCGTGATGAAGGCTATTGGGAAAGAATGCTTGGAAGTCAAAAAAGTTCTTTTGTAGGTAGAGCCGAAGACTATGGCATTGATCCAAATCTTTTTTATGATGCTATTAGAAACAACACAATATCAGAAGGTGCCAAAGTTGACCGCATGGTCAGCCACATTAAATCTAACGAGAAAAAAGCTGGTAAATCTGCCAAAGATGCCGAAAATATTGCCTGGGCAACAGCCAACAAACGGGGCATGTTAGATAACAAAAATAAAAAGAAACATGTAACCGAGGAAGATAATGATGATCATGAATATCATCTTTATTACAACGGCAATCATCCAAAAAAAGGGATGCGAGTAAACAAAACTATATACAAAAATTTAAAATCAGCAAGACGTGCGGTAGATAAACTTGACAATGCGTATGGCGCATACGCGCATGGTCATAAAAAAGTTAAAAAATCACAACCAGAAACTATGAAAGAAAGTAGTTACAACAATAACGTATTGCTAGAAAGTATGTGTCATTCAATGACTAGTGAGCAAAGACGAATTGTTGAAGGTATTGTACAAGAACTACGTCCATTAACTGAAATGGAATTAAATCCTGATCAAGTTAAACAGATATTTCAAACTGCACAACAAGATTCTACCGCGGCAGGTGGCAATCGTACCGCAATAGGGCAAGGCAAAGATGTTGCAGTTAAAGTTAATGATACAATTAACAAAGTAGGCAAATGGCTACAAGATACAACGCCAGTTCAATTTTTTGACAGAAAATTTGAAGAACTTAAAGGCAAAATTGGCAAAAAGTTTCCAGAACTAGACAGCAAACTTACATCAATCGGTACTTGGGCAAAAGAAAATCCAGGAAAAACTGCTGCTATTATTGGTGTACTAACCACTATTGCTGCATTAACAACTGGACCAGCTGGTGGTGCTATTGCTGGGCAAATATTACGCGGCACTACTGAATTGATGAAAGGAGAAAAACTTTCAACTGCGATTGGCAAAGGCGTAAAGACTGCCGCATTTGGTTATCTGACAGGTTCAGTATTAGACAGCATTGGTAGCTGGTTGCGCACGTGGACATTAGATATGGTGCAATATACACCAGATATCAGACAAGCCAAATTTAAATGGAGCAAAACAATTTCGTGGGGTGATGCACAAAATGGCGGATCGCAAACTTTATCTAAATCTTTAGATAGCGGATACTTTCTAAATGCTGATGCAGATCGTTTATCACAATTGGTTGAAACTTTCAACAGTACTGGTAATCCTGCGACTAAAATGCAGACATTTGAAGAATTTAGAGAACTGTTAGCAAAGTGCGCAGAACCTGAATATTTTGAACGTGCTGAGATTGCCGACAATTTAGATCGCGCTTTAGCAATAGCCAACAATAATCTGTATCAGAATACTGTTAAGCTGACAAAAGCTATAGCAGCTGGGGCACAAGGCGCAGTACAAGCTGCCACCGGAAATTCAGATCAACCGCCAGAAAAACCAGTAGCAACTACTGCAGAATCGATTGATCGAAATTTAACAGTTTACGCATGGTCATTGAATGAAAGTATTGGATTGCCACGAGGTGGTGTTCATTTAACCAATGAAGGCATTGGCGATATGTTTAAGTCTGCCGCCGGTAAGGTTGGAAAATGGGCACAGACTAAAGGGCAAAACTTAACTACTAAAGTTACAGCAGACAAGCTGCAGACAGCATGGAAAAAAGCCGGCAGTCCAACAGATAGTGATGAGATTGCTAAAATATTACAGAATGCTGGTGTTGATTCAGAGATTATTACTCAGATTTATACTTCTATGAAAATACCTGCGCCAGCTAATGCAGATGCCGCCCCAACAACAGGTGGAGCAGGTGCATTTGGGCAAATGGCAAATCAATTGGGCAACCAATCAACAACGGCTGCAACAACACAATCTTCTCCATCTGCGTCAGCTGGTGCAAACGCATTTGGGCAAATGGCAAATCAATTGAGCAAACAACCCTCAACAGTTGGCGCAGCACCAACAACACCGACGACTTCGTCCACTGGTGGTACTATTCAACAAAAACCCAATGGATTAGTACATACCGCGAATCCAAATAATCCTAATAATACAAATGCGAGAGCACCATCCCAAGCTAAACAGCCGGCCGCAACTAATGCAGATCCATTTAGTCATGCAGTAAACCAATTGGGAAATTTAACTGCGGCAAAACCGAATGCTGTACCGACAACAGCACCAACAACAGCACAGACAACAGTGCCACCGACTGCACCTGCAAAACAACGCACTGGTGGTAGGGTTTCCGGGCAAGTAAGTCAAAGTCCAAATGCCGTGAGAAAACGTAATGCTAGAGCAGCAGCAAAAGCAACACCAACGACTACTAAAGAAAGTCTTGGTCCTAAGTTTGGTGGATATTACAAAAGTACACAAAAAGGTGCACCGCGGGCAGGACAAGGTTTTGGTTCTATGGAAGAGTCTATTAGCTTAAACACTACTGTAAAAGCTATTGCGAATGACATCGGTGAACCAATTACTAGTTTGTATGCTACATTAAAAAAAATGGCTAAGCAATACTATGACAACAATGGTGACCTAAAGCGTTTTGGGTTAGTAGCTGCTGGGGTCGGAAGTCGTTGGTTTCAACAATACTATGTTAATAAAATGCAAACAGACTTGTATGATTTAACTAGACAAAGCCCATCACATGCAGCTGAACTGAAACAGTTTCTGCGTGGCAAAATGATAAAAGATAATCTTGTAATGCCTAAGAGTTTTAGCGAACTCAATAAGGATCTTCCTGAAATTCTTGCTAGGATGGGTACCAAAATGGGTGCTGAAGCACTAGCAAAGAATGCCAAGGCGTGGGTTTATAATAAACACGATTACGAAGATTTCATTAATAAGTTACTTAATGGCAAAGGTGACGATGATGAGGGTGATGGCTACGGCGCTTCAGCTACGGTAGATGCTCCTAGTAAAGATGCCTTATTAGGAAAGCAACGCAATCATGCAGAAGAAATAGTTAATGATGTACTACGAAAACTGCCATCAAAGGTGGCAGGCGATATTCGTAATGCTATTGTTCGTGCTCCTAATAAATTACAAGCACTTCAACACGAATTGCAAAAACGCAAAATTGCTCCACCTATGGAAGAAGGTGCCTTAGGTAACATGACGAAAGTACGCTCTGATCCGTTAACTAAATTAAAAGAACCAGAAGATTTGAAAATGAAAAAGCCAGACCGGTTTAAAGGTATGTCTAATCATAATAATCTAGCAGCGGCGCAAGCACGAAATCTTGTGGCAAAAGGTGCACAAACCGCTGGACCAGGTACAGGCGCCCATAAAAATAAAGCACTTGATGTTAAAAAAGGGTTGACACGTTCACTAAAGCATAAAGGTAAATTTGATTTTTCAGAATCACCTAATTTCTTGACCTGGGCAATATCAGCTGGATATAATGTTATTGGCAATCCTGCTGTGTATGAGAATGCAAAACGCATATACAATCGTTTACTAACTGAAGAGAAAACTGATTTAAAACCAGGACAATACTTCATTTGGACTGTTCATTTTGATGATGGCAGCAGTAAACAAGTAAAAATTAAAGATGAAAAATTTGATGTGGCTAAATATTATGCCGATAAAAATCAAGTAGTCGTAAATATTGATTATAATTGGGAACCTAAAGGAAACTAAATGAAAATTGAAAAAATTGTAGTAACATTATTATTAACAATATTTACAGGCGCAGTGGCAGCGCACGCTCTGGGAATTTGCCAGGGTGAGTATGCTTTATGTGCAGCATCAGCAACAACACCAACTGGCAAAACCATGCTAGTTGATGGTAAGGTATTTAGGGAAGGAATGGCAGTATGCCCTGTATTAAATGGCACAAGTATTGCAAATCTGGATCTAATGAAAGGTTCATGCAATATTGAAACCGGCAAGGTATGGTCATTATTTGGTATTCCACCAGAAACTGAATATCCACAGGCACCTACTTGGGATATTGCTCCAGCCGCATTCAGAAGTTTTACCATTGGTGACACGCAAGATACTGGCATGTCCAATATGTGGAGTTTTCCATGTTTTATACAGGAAGTTAAGGTTAATGGCGTAAAATTGGCATCATGTTATGGTCCTATAATGGAAAGTCCATGGACTAATGACCATGTTAAACAAGGCCAAACTGGATTTACACAAGCTGCTGAGGGTGCTATATATCCTGTCGGTGGCAATGCTCCACAAAAACCATAATATGTATCCAGTATATCCTGAACAAGAAGAAGGCGATGATAGTGATCACAAACGTAATCCCTATGCGCCTACCTAAAGAATCCACCTTAGGATCCGTTTGACGAAACGGTATAGGCGTCCGCGCAATTGAACTGCTCCGCGTAGTGAGCCGGGGGATAAAGTAACCCTCATTTCACCAATTTCTGTTGCACAAAGTAATAATTAGTTTATAATAGTTACATTAACAGGAGAATTACATGTCAGACAGAACATTTTCAGGCGAACAAACCAAAAAACTAGAATCCATGATTAACGAAGGTATGCAGGTTATGATGGAAATTGAAACCCTTACAGGTGGATTAAACGATACGGTAAAAGCAGTAGCAGAAGAATTAGAAATCAAACCAGGCATTCTTAAGAAAGCAATCCGGCTGGCACATAAAGCCGAATTTGGCAAAGAACAACAGGATCATAGTTTGTTAGAAACTATTCTAACACAAGTGGGAAAAACACTGTAAGTGAGTTATGTAGACGCATTATATTCCAAAGAGTCAGATCGTATCCATGTAGTAGAACGAGTAGACGGCAAGAGAGTGTATAAAGAATATCCTGCCAATTACATTTACTATTATGACGATCCTAGAGGTAAGTTTCAATCAATATATGGAACTCCTGTGGCCAGGTTTTCTACACGTAACTCAAAAGAGTTTCGCAGAGAAGTTTCTATGCATCAGGGTAAACAACTATATGAATCGGATATTAATCCAATATTTCGTTGTTTAGAAGAAAATTATAAAGGCAAAGATGCTCCTATCCTACATACTGCCTTTTTTGATATTGAAGTAGACTTTCATAAAGAAAAAGGTTTCTCGCCTACATCAGATCCATTCAATGCAATAACAGCAATTTCTGTATATCTGCAGTGGATTGAACAATTGGTCACATTGGTAATTCCACCAAAACACATGAGTATGGAAACAGCTTTAGAAATTGCCGCTGATTTTGAAAATACAATTGTGTTCGATAATGAAGCGTCAATGCTTAAGACATTCTTAGACTTGATCGAAGATGCCGATGTATTGTCAGGATGGAATAGTGAAGGCTATGATATTCCATATACTGTGAATCGTATCATTCGTATTTTGAGTAAGGATGATACTCGTAGATTTTGTCTATGGGGGCAATATCCTAAGGCACGTGATTTTGAACGATACGGCGCTACTAGTACAACATATGATTTAGTTGGCCGTATTCACATGGACTACATGCAGTTATATCGCAAATATACCTATGAAGAACGGCATAGCTATAGTCTAGATGCTATTGCTGAGCATGAATTAGGTGAACACAAGACGCAATATGAAGGCACTCTTGATCAATTGTATAATCAAAACTTTAAAAAGTTCATTGAGTATAATAGACAAGATACAATGATTCTTCATAAACTTGACACTAAGTTAAAGTTTTTAGATTTGTCAAATGAACTGGGGCATGCTAATACAGTATTACTGCCAACTACTATGGGTGCTGTTGCTGTAACTGAACAGGCAATTATTAATGAAGCACATGAGCGTGGACTTGTCGTGCCTAATCGTAAACAAAGATCCGACAAAGATGATACTGCAGCAGCAGGTGCGTATGTGGCGTTCCCTAAGAAAGGTATGCATCCATGGATTGGAGCTGTTGATATTAATTCACTGTATCCTTCTGCGATTAGAGCATTAAATATGGGGATGGAAACCGTTGTCGGGCAATTGCGTCCTATAATGACTGACAAGTATATTAATGACATTATAAGTCAGGGCAAATCCTCTACTGCAGCATGGGAAGGATTATTTGCTTCATTAGAGTACAATGCGGTCATGGAACAAAATCGTGGCACAGAAATCACCATAGACTGGCAAAATGGAGAAAACTCTATACATTCAGGATCAGAAATATGGAACATGATTTTCAATAGTAATCAACCTTGGATGTTGACTGCAAACGGTACCATTGTCACATATGAACGTAAGGGTGTAGTACCAGGATTGCTTGAACGTTGGTACTCTGAGCGTAAAGAACTCCAGTCCAAGAAAAAAGAAGCTACAGATCCAAAAGAAATTGCATTTTGGGATAAACGCCAGTTAGTTAAGAAAATTAATCTAAACAGTTTATATGGTGCAATTTTAAATCCACATTGTCGATTCTTTGACAAGCGCATAGGACAATCAACCACTCTAGCTGGCAGGACTATTGCCAAACATATGGCATCATATATTAATGAATGTATTATGGGTGTTAAGGATCATGCAGGTGATGCAATTATATATGGTGATACTGACTCATGCTATTTTACAGCATGGCCAGCTATTAAGAATGAAGTAGCTAAAGGCAATATGGAATGGAACAGAGAAATCTGTATTCAATTATATGATAGCATTGCCGAACAAGTCAATAATTCATTCCCATCATTTATGGAACAGGCATTTCATTGTCCTCGCGAAGCAGGCGAATTGATCAAGGCAGGTCGTGAATTAGTTGCATCAAATAGTTTGTTCATTACTAAGAAACGCTATGCAGTGTTAATTTATGATCTAGAAGGCCAACGATTAGATGTAGATGGCAAGTCTGGCAAATTGAAAGCAATGGGGTTAGACTTAAAACGTAGTGATACTCCCAAGGTTGTACAAGAGTTTTTGTACGAAATATTGCAAAAAGTTCTTACCGGTACTGAACGAGCCGAGATTATTGAACGTATACTAGAATTCAAACTAGAATTTAAGGATCGTCCATCATGGGAAAAAGGTACACCCAAACGTGTTAATAATCTAACAACGTATACTAAGAAAGAAGAAGCGGCAGGTAAAGCTAATCTTCCGGGGCATGTTCGTGCCGCATTGAACTGGAATAATTTGCGCAGAATGAATGGCGATAATTACAGTATGGCAGTTGTTGATGGCATGAAAACTATTGTATGTAAATTGAAGTCGAATCCACTAGGATGGTCTAGTATTGGTTATCCTACCGATGAACAACGATTGCCACAATGGTTTAAAGAATTACCATTTGATGACAGTTTAATGGAATCAACTATTGTTGATCAAAAAATTGATAATCTTTTAAGTGTGCTAGAGTGGGATATCGCAAGTGCTACCAATACAGAGAATACATTCCAATCACTATTTGAGTTTTAAATGACAGCAGCAGATTTAGTATTATTTAAAAATTTAATTGATCGTTTATCAGTATATCCTATACATGACCAAGCACGTTCTTCATTATCTGAATTTCTATATTTGATTAATCAATATTCACCATCTGATAATATCAAATTTGAAACTCAGTTAAGTAACATAACGAATGCGTTTACGTCTTTTGATAATGAAATTATCATACTTAAAGAAAAACTGAAAGAAAAAATTACAAATGTAGGTAATCAATTATTCAAAGAAAGTTATAATATTTACAGAGATATGATTACCTGGGAAAGTAATACTGATACTGATAATTTATTTAACATGCGCAATGGGTATGAACCAAATAAAGAATTACATCTTAGTAGATTAAGATTATATGTGAATTGGAAATATCCGGCTATTATAGTTCGTCCAGGAACTAATTCATTCATAGAAGATATGGTGGGGTTTGATCCGTTGTATATTTTAGACATAAAACATAGCTTATTGCAACCTGCGCTTGATAAATTTAATCAGCAATACCAAAGTAGATTACGGACCTATGTTATTACTGAGAATTTTGATGATGATATATTATCTAAAATGCCTCATAATCAGTTTGGGTTTTGTTTAGCCTACGATTATTTGAATTATCGACCATTAGAGATAATACAAAAATATTTACAGGAAGTATATGAAAAACTTAAACCAGGTGGTACTTTTATTTTTACATTTAACGATTGTGATAAAGCAAGTGCAGTGGAATTAGTTTTAAAAAAGCAACGTCCCTATACTCCTGGATTTTTAGTTAAAGAATCAGCGGTTAATACGGGATACGAAATTGTCTTTACTGACGATACTAGACAGGCAAGTACCTGGATAGAATTAAGAAAACCAGGTATATTAACATCTTTACGCGGCGGGCAATCTTTAGCTCGAATAGTTCCAAAATAGTTGTACCTGCTAAGTAAAATTGCTATACTAATACAATACAAAGGAAATATAAATGAGAGATCATCTTTTAGATTTAGTCAGTCACACCAATGGGTTAGGTTGTATTGAACAGATCCGAGTAGTAGGTACTGATACAGAAACAAATTTCAATGGCATAGCTGTAGATCGCTCAGTTGTGCTAGAAGGTGGATTAATTAATCCTGTTCCAGAATTTGCCGGAACGTTTGGTATGCCAAATTTAGAAAAACTTAAGATTCTTTTAAACTTACAAGAATACAAAGAAGATGCTAAGTTGTCTATCGGGTACAAAACAACGGGCGAGCC
>Ga0007792_10000919_pt1 | contig 10703 bp, 9 predicted proteins | sample CryBogmetaGMA6M_FD_60371 | JGI IMG/M metagenome (GOLD analysis project Ga0007792, IMG submission 60371) | Freshwater microbial communities from Crystal Bog, Wisconsin, USA - MA6M | ecosystem: Environmental > Aquatic > Freshwater > Lake | place: Crystal Bog, Wisconsin, USA | collected 2009-07-06
AAGCAAGAGTATAAGCGTGAAGCCTTTGAAATGTTTACTAGCCTGTTAGAGCATATTAAATATGAGGTAATCGGCATTCTATTTAAAGTTCAGGTACGCGAAGAGGAAGACGTTCAAGCGATTGATGAACAAATGCAGGCGCCCAAACAAATGCACTTTGAACACGCTGAAGCGCCCGCTCTGGATAGTTTTGATAATGAAGTGCCACCAGCTAGTTCTGAAGACAGCGTAATTTCAGAGCAGCCTTTTGTTAGATTAGCTGACAAGGTCGGGCGTAATGACCCCTGTACCTGTGGTTCTGGAAAGAAATACAAGCACTGCCACGGCAAGCTTGATTAAGTTGTAGAACTATTGATTGTTAAGTATTCAAACTCCTGCATTGATCCTCCCCTTTGAAAAAAGGGGAGGGGATTTATCCAATAGTCTGCCGTCCCTCTGCCCCGTTTAATTCCTGGAATTAAGTTGTCCGCAGGCGGCTAATACATCATCGCCTTTTGTACCTCTGATTAACGTCGGGATTTTAAACGTATCCAATACTTCTTTAAACTGTTCAATTTTATCCAAATCAGGACTCTGGTAATGTGAGCCGGGAAATGCGTTAAAAGGAATCAGGTTGATATAAGCACTTTTACCCGCTAATAAGACGCCTAACTTTTTAGCATCTTCTGGAGCATCATTAAAGTCTTTGATCAGAATATATTCATAGGTAACAAACTGCTTTTTGTTTAAAGGTATCTGGTCAATGTAGGTCAGCACTTCATCGAGCGGATATTTTTTATTGATGGGAATCAGTTCATTCCGCTTTTCTTCAAAAGGTGAATGCAGAGATAAGGCCAGATTCACCCCAGGAATTTCTTCGCTCCACCGTTTAAGCCCAGGAATATAACCCGCCGTTGAAATAGTGATTTTTTGAATACCCACTGAGGTTCCGTGTTTTGATAAAAAGATCTCGCAGGCTTTTTTAACCGCATCAAAATTATGTAATGGTTCGCCTTGTCCCATAAACACAATATTTAAGATTCTCTCTTCTCCCGGCCTATGGATCGCCAACCAGCGCCAAGCCTGAAGAAACTGGCCTACAATTTCACTGGTCGTTAAATTCCTGGTCAGTCCCTGTTTTCCGGTAAAACAAAAAGAACAGTTCATGGCACAGCCAACCTGCGATGAAAGACAGATAGAATATTTTTTATTAAACGGGATCAGGACGGTTTCGATTTTATGAGCGTCTTTAAGCTTAAAAAGGAATTTTACCGTTCGGTCTTTATTTGACTCATAAACCGTATCGATTTCGGGTAGGGAAAACTCGAAGTTATTCTGAAAAAAGTCCACGGCTAGTTTGGCAATGTTATCAAGGCATTGAGCGTTTTCTTTTTTCTTATAATGCCAATTAAATAGCACTGACGCAGCTGTGCCATTTAAATTATTTTGATTTATAACGGCTTCTAAATCAGAGTAATTCAAATCATAAAAGGATTGCTTCAATCGTGTCTCCGTGAAATTTCAACAGGCTGCCAGTACCCCATTGTTTGAAATACTGGATTTGTTATCCCAATTATAACAAATAAAAAAAACACCCTCTTTGCTGGAGATGGTGTCTGTTTAGTTTTAGAGACGATAGGTTATTTGTTATGGCCCAATGTTCACTCGCTGTACTGCCGTGTACTCACCATTGGCAATGCCTTTATCCCACCAGCGCAAGCGATACTCGCGTATTTCAGGCACGTTAGCCACCAGCAAATCACGTTCATCGTACCAGGGTTTGGTGACTACGACGCCCAGAAACTCCCATTCTCCATCACCACGGCGACTCTCGACTATCACGCCATCATGACTGTATTTGGTAAACATCATCTTGACCCGTTCACCCACCATACCGCGTTCGGTAATCACCGTAAACTCAGGGATAACATGGGTATCGACACTGACAGTACCGATAATACCTAAATCTTTGCCGACTACCAGATTATAAGTAGCGGCTGTTTTAATGCGTTGCACTAAATTAAACAAGCGAGTCAGAACACCGGGTAACACAGGCACAGGTTCGGGGTCAAAAACCACATGTACGGGCAATGCAACCAGCTCACTACCTGAGCCAGTCCCTATCAGGGCTTTAAAAGCGGAAGCTTCCAATGCATTTTTCTGAATGGATGGGTTCCAGCTCTGTAGTAGCCAGATATAAAAATCAATATCCGCTAAGGTACTCGCTATATCATCCAGAGAAAAACCCAGGTCAACACAGTGTACGGAGCTTGGTGCGAAAATGAGCAAGCCAGGCTGTACGATCAGCTTCGCTCGACGGGAAATAACCTTGATTAGCCATAATTTTTGAATCCTTATGTAAGATAGCAAAACAACAGGGACTCTCAGCCGCTTCATTGAGTGGCTAAGAGCTTATAGTGGGATGTAACAAGCAACCGTGGAGAGTCTCTGGCGCTTTGTTGGCATAGATTCTAGTGCTATTAGCACCCTCTGCACCGCCACAAGCTAATGTAGTGGGGTGTTATCATAAGCGACTAACAGCAAAATATGTCTGCAAACACGGCGGAGGAGTGGAGTAGAACGCTAATGGATACCAGCACCTACGCAAGCACTCTCTATACTTGTACCAGTAACGCCCCTACTTCGTAGCGTGTTCCAACCACGCCTGCCAACCGTTCCAAACCCACGTCAGCAGAACGAATACCTTTATAGACTCTGCCGACGCCTACGACTATAGACCTTAATTTCAATATGTGATAGTTAAATAAAGTTTATTTTTAGATTAACTCATGGAAAGGCAAGGCGGGGATTTCCATTTAGTGCAGGGATGTAAGATGTTCTTAAAAATCGTGTTGACTGATAATGTTTACAGTAAACGTCGCTGTTGCGACTAACTGACAAAACCCTTGATCAATAATCTGCTGTTCAGCGAGTTGCTCAAGGGTTAGCTTGTTATCAATGATTGCCGACTTAACCAGAATTAGTGCCTGAGCGGAAACAGTCTTTGCCAACCAAGCGGCCAAACTATCTGAAGTCATATCCCACGAAGCAGGAACAGAGGCTTTATCGAGTTCATCAATCATGGGTGACCAGATGAGCGCTTCGCCTTGTTTAATCCGCTTTAAAATATCCGTGCTTGAATGAACAATAGTAAACTGGTTTTTAAGTCCGTGAATTAACAAGGCCATTTGTTGCATGGCTAAAATAGCCATTCTATGTGCAGTGGTATCGTCAAACTGCCAACGCACTTGAGCGAGTCTGACCTGATCGGCAAAGGCACCGCCACCGGGTACAATCACGACGGCTTGATCTTTATAGTGTTGTTCTATCCGGTTTAAACAACTAAGCAGTGTCTCTGCCTGAGATAGACTGCCGCCCAGTTTAATGACTATCATGTCTCTCGGTCAGTTGTCGTAATAAGGTAAGCATAGCGTCGGCTTTATCAAAGCTTTCCTGATATTCCTCTTCCATTTTGGAATCGAAAACAATACCCCCGCCCGCCCAAAATCGAATGGTGTTATTAGAGTGTACCAAAGTACGGATAGCGATATTAGTATCCATATTGCCATTGAAGCCAATATAACCTATTGCCCCACAATAAACCCCCCGACGATTAGGTTCCAGTTCTTCAATGATTTCCATAGCGCGAATTTTAGGCGCACCGGTAATGGAGCCACCTGGAAAACAGCTTTTTAATAAATCTAAAGCATGTTGATCATCGGCCAACATACCGGTTATTGTGCTGACTAAATGATGTACGGTTGTATAGCTTTCTATATTGAAAATGAGCGGTACTTGTACGGAGCCTTTTTTACAGGTCTTACCAATATCATTACGCAGTAAATCAACAATCATCAAATTCTCAGCCCTGTCCTTATGGCTGGTTTCAAGAGATTTGATTTGTGCCAGATCTTCTGAGTTATCCTGTTTTCTGGGGCGTGTGCCTTTAATGGGTTTCGTTTCAACATGACCATTCGTCAGCTTTAAAAAGCGTTCAGGCGACGAACTTAAGATTTGTACTTCAGGCAAATTAAGGTAGCCACTAAAAGGGGCGGCATTGAGTTCGCGTAAGGTATTATAAGCGACCCAAGGTGAGCCTTTACATTCAGCGACAAAGCGTTGCGCCAGATTAACCTGGTAACAATCACCTTCTTTCAGGTAATGTTTAATTTGATTGAAAGCATCGGTATAAGCATTGATGTCCATATTAGACTGGATGTCGCTAATTACTTTAAAGCTATCATACTCACGCTGTTTGGGTAAGTGACTGAATTGCTCAATTAATGCCTGCCATTTTTGTTCATCTCCCTCAGCGTGACCCACTAAAAAACTTTTTTGTTCTTGATGATCGACTATGATGGCCCAGTTATAAATCCCGATAGCCATATCTGCAATGTGTTCGGCATCCTTAGCGATAATAGGCAGTTTCTCCAGTCGTCTAGCTAAATCATAAGAAAAATAACCAATGGCACCACCATTAAAGGGTAGATCTTTATAACTATCAAGATTGGGTAAAAGTTGTTTTTTAACCAGGTCAAAGGGGTCTGAAGTAGAGCTTATCGTTACATTATTACGAGTGATCTGGGTCGTGTCACCTTGGGTGACTAAAGTGCAAACAGGGTCAGTAGCAAGAATATCGTATCGCCCCTGGTTGCTATGAGGAAAACTACTATCCAAAAAAACAGACCAGGGCTGATCAGCTATTGATGAAAAAAGTGCTGAACTATCAGCAAAATAGGGTAGCGAAGCAGGTTGTTTTTGTAACGACATTAATAGGGTCAATTCTCTTGTTAAATAAAGTGTGTTTCTAATAGCGTTTAGCTTATTCCGACTTGATATAAGCTATTGTGCATCGACTTGGCGTTGGTTACAAACCATAAAACTTTTATAATAAGTCTATATAAAAAATAATTGCATCTCTACCTAGAAAAAATAAATGGCTAAGTCCAATACTGCATCAAATTCACTTAATTTAATCAGCCAGTTCTTTTTTAAGAAGTTCAGAAAGATTTATTATCACACTAAAGAGTCTATTGGTGAGCATAAGAGAGAAATTGTTGTTTATCAAGTAGGTCAGGCTTGTACGAGTCTTCAGGAAACTAAAGCGGAGTTTGAAGAGACACTGGCGCGTTTTAAAAGCCTGGTGACTGTTAATGAGTCTACTTTGGAACAACGGTATCACTTATTAAACAGGCAATATCAATTTTGCTGTACTAAATCGGAGGCGGTGAGTCATAAAATCAAAGCGATACAAGAAGTCAGCGAGGCTTTATTTGTTGAGTGGGAAAATGAATTGAATGAATACACTAATCGCACCTTACGAAATAATAGTAAGAAACAGTTAAAAGCAGCTAAACAGGATTATTCGAAGCTGATTAAGTCCATGCAAAGAGCCGAAAGCAAAATTCAGCCGGTTTTATCAGCCTTTAAAGATCATGTGTTATATCTTAAGCACAATCTCAATTCACGCGCTATTGCTGCTTTGCAGCATGAATTTATTGAAATGAGTGTGGATATTTCTCAACTGATTTCCGCAATGGAACAAACCATCGAAGAGGCAAGTCGCTTTTTTTCAACCTTGGTCGAACAAAAGGCCTTGCCTAGACAGTGAATGTTTATAGTTTACAATTTATAGTTTACAGCTTATAAATTATAGAATCATTCGGTTTGTTTTTATCTGGATTGCCTTTGGTTTTTAAGCGTTTATTGTCTTGATCCGATCTTTCCTGATCGAATTTGGAAATCATATCCTCCCAACTTTTGTAGGATTCATAATCTTTAAAACCAGACGCTTTACGGTCTTGATAAATGAGTTTACCGGCTTCAATAATTTGCTCAGGTGTTTTACCATCAACGGCAGTCAAGAATTCTTTATCATCCTTTTGGGAATCCCTGATAGTCCAAAAGGCGACTTCAAATTCAACTCGTTTTGCCATTGGCAGTCGGTTTTTAAGCCCTTTAACTGACCGAAAAGCAGTGGATGTGCTATGTCCGTTTATTTCTTGCCCTTTACCGCAGGCGATTAGATTGACACAGCAAAAAATAAGCAATAGGGTAGATACTTTCTTCATTTAAGATAACCTCGAAGTTAGGTACGGGTTAATGTTATTGTATTTATAACGCCAAATCACCAAACGAAGTAGAATGGTCAGTTATTATAACCTTGAGCTAAGTTTATATGCTGGAATTTATTCAATTATTAAATCAGCGTTACCAGACACTGTTGAGTCAATTAGGTAGTGAAGTCGGTAGAATAAGCTACCAACAACGAATTGATCAGTTGACGTTAGCAGAAGCCTTTATACGTAAAGGCCAGTTAGTTAACAGATCCTCGGAGCAGCCGTTGCAGTTGGCTATTATCGGTCCAACTCAGGCAGGTAAAAGTACACTGGTTAATGTGTTACTTAATAGCCATGCGGCTGGCGTTAGTCCCTTAGCTGGGCATACTATTCATGCTCAAGGTTTTTGTTATGGAATAACATCGACTGAATGTCAAGACTTACAACGCTATTTTGGGCGTTTTCAACAGGTACAACAATCAGCCTTAACAAGAGAGCGCTACGATTGTTTTTCATTAACAGACGTCAGTGCGGGTTCTCGCTATTTACCTTCAGGAATCCTCTGGGATACGCCTGATTTTGACTCTATCGATTCAGTGGTTTATAAAGAGGGCGTGCTGAGGGCAATCGCCTTGGCAGATATTGTTATTTTAGTGGTCAGTAAAGAAAAATACGCCGATCAATCTGTTTGGGAGATGATGTCAGTGCTTGAAGCGCTTCATCAACGGACTGTTATTTGCTTGAATAAACTGAGTGAGGGGTCAGAAGACATATTAATTCAGTCCTTGAAAGAAAAATGGCAGCTAGCAAGAACCGATAACTTTCCTGATGTGGTTCCGTTATATTACCAACGCCAAACGGGCTTACCGGTATGGCCAGAAGCAAAGCAAAACGTACTCAGAAACCTGGCCAGTAAAATCAATCATAAGAAACAGCCCCGCTTTGAGCAAGAGTTAGTCAAGAAATATTGGCAGAGTTGGTTAGAACCTATTATTGCTGAACATCATGCGGCTAGTGCCTGGTATGAAATGGTAGATGTTGCTATTAAACAGGCTTTAGAAAATTATCAGCGGGATTATTTAAATCATCCACGGCATTACGAAACATTTCAACATGCCGTGGCAGAATTATTGACCCTTTTAGAAATCCCCGGTTTAGCTGGGGTCTTAACAGGAGCGCGTAAGGTGCTAACCTGGCCGATACGAAAGATGATGAATCTGGGGCGTAAAAGACAACATATTGCCGATAGTAGTCAGGAGCTGGTTTTATTAAATCAAATTGCTGAGCATTTGTTTATCCAGTTGACAGACCGTTTGATGGATAAAGCCGAGGAAGATCATCAACGAGTTTGGTGGAAAGATGTTAACAGCTTATTGCGTCGTCAACGGCAAGATTTGTTAAAGGAGTTTAGCTCAAGAGCAAAAAATTATCACCTTGACTTTCAGCAAGATGTTGAAAAAACGGCGCAACGCCTGTATTACAAACTCCAGGAACAACCTGTTGTGTTAAACAGTTTACGAGCAACACGTGTTACCGCAGATGCAGTCGCGATTGCGCTCACCTTGCATACGGGAGGAATAGGGATGCATGATTTGATTTTTGCGCCGGCCATGTTGACAATGACCTCATGGCTAACAGAAAGTGCTATTGGCAGTTATATGCACAAAGTCGAGTATGAATTAAAGCAACAGCAGTTTAATACGGTTAAACAGACCCTGTTTCATGAGGGGATTGCTAATAAGCTTTTACTGTTACCCGCGCAATTATCAACGCGGCATTATTTCAATATCTCTTCTACTCAACTGCAAGCAGTTGAACAACAATTGACAGAAAAGCGACATGGCTTACGATTACTCTGATTTAATAGAAAAAACAAAGCGATGGGCTAAGCAAGCGCATACAGCCGGCTGGATTAATACAGATACCCTGGGGCAGTTAAGCCACTTTGATACCCGCACACCGGATAGCCTGTTTTCTACGACTATGTTAGTAGAGCAGAAGGCAACCCGACCTTTAATTGTCGCTTTTATGGGGGGAACAGGGGTTGGTAAAAGTACCTTACTAAATCGTCTGGCAGGAAAGCCAATTGCTAAAGCCGGCGTGGTACGTCCTACCTCACGGGAAGTGACTTTGTATCATCATCAAACTGTTACCATGCAACACTTACCCGAGCAACAACTGGCTAACATTAATGTTTCTCAACATGATAACGCAGCCAACCAACAGGTAGTCTGGATAGATATGCCGGATTTTGATAGCACCGAACAGCGTAATAAGCAACTGGTATTTCAATGGCTGCCCTATATTGACGTGCTGATTTATGTGGTGAGTCCTGAGCGCTACAAAGATGAAAAAGCCTGGCGCTTATTGCTGGCAGAAGGTGCTAAACATGCGTGGCTGTTTGTCTTTAATCAGTGGGATAGGGGACAATCAGGGCAATTCGACGATTTTAATCGGCAATTACAAAAAGTAGGTTTTACAGAACCGGTCATCTTTAAAACAGCTTGCTCTGAAGAATTGCTAACCGATGAGTTTATAACCCTGGAAACAACTATTCGCTCCTTGGCGTCGGGTCATGCTGTTGAGCAATTGGAGCAAAGAGGTTCGGAATTACGTAAATACGAAGTAAAGACCAAGCTCCAATTAACAGCTTTAAGTCTGGGCGATAAAATGGCTTCTCAGCAAATTATAGCGTTGTGGCAGAGCAAATGGTCGGTTACTGTAATAGCATTGCAACAAGGCTTTGTATGGTCGTTAAAATACATGGCTGACTACTATGCAGAGCACGCTGCCGATATAATGACCTTCTCGTCATTGGCTAAACAGTCATTGTGGGATGAGTGGGCTCAAGCCCGTTTTGACGACACCATCGATGAATTTATTATCGCGTTAGATCAACAGCGGGTTCCAGTCTTTCCGTTCAAGCAGCCAATAGCGTCAATACGAGAAAAAGCCCCCAACATTATTCAAACTCAAACTGAGATTGCCGTCCGGATGGCACTTGCAAATCCGGGTAATATCGTACAGAGGGTGGTTTTAAAGTGTTTGCGAGCTTGTGAAATAGTATTGCCGTTAATGACCATGAGTTGGGTGGGATATAAAGTGTTCATCAATTTTTACACGAGTAACATGGGTGATAATCACTATCTAGGCGTCGACTTCGCAGTTCATAGTAGCTTGCTCATTGCCTTGAGTTGGTTGATTCCCTTTTTTATATTAAAGAAAATGCAGCCGTCATTAAAAAAGAGTGCTTTTAAGGGGCTTAATAAAGGCTTGGCTAGCGCCTTTAGTATTATTGACGGTGAGGTCAGCAGCGTATTGCAAAATCTTGCTCAGCAGCATAAAGCACAGCATGATCAGCTTTTAGACATTATCGGGCAGTGTGGTGTTACTGACTCTGATAAGGCTTTAGTCGTTGATAAAGAAACTCCCTTAGGGCGGATGTTAATGAATTAATCGTCGTCTTCAGCCGGAATTTGCTTTTTCAGTTCTTCGGATAATAACATTTGAGCGCCTTTTGTAACAATGTGTTCGCCGGGTTTGATGGCAGTTGGTACAAAATAACCACCAGCGATGGGAGTATACATTGCCAGGGTTCTGCGCATAAAAGTGTCTTCATTGACCTGGATATAAACAAAAGCTTGATCCAGGTGCCAGAGTAAAGCAGATTTGGGAATGGTAACGCCATTTCTTTGTTCAACTTGTTCAGGAATCCAGGCGGTTAGATTCATCCCTGTAAGCATGTTTTTTCCTTCCACCTGAAAATAATAGCTTTCTCCCTGCGCTACTGTTTCTGTTTGCGTGGCTGGGGATATAAATTCGGCTTTGTGCGCTTTACTCCGATCGCCTGAAGCTTCAATAAAAAGGGTTTTAATAGATTCTGGTAAGTGCTTATTGCTAGGTAGAGTAATCTGGATAAGCTTTTTTTTGTTAGTCAAAAATGGATTAAGCTTGTTTGAGTGACTGGATAACGCCCAGTCTGATAATTCTTTACCCCATAATAATCGGGTTTCATCAATAACGGCTTTACCCTGAAAATCAGTGGCTTCAGCTTGGGCCTTGTTGGCCTCCCAAAGGGCTTGTTGTTCTTGAAAGCTTCGTTTAGAGCTGGCGCCGTGTAGATACAAATCTTCTTGCCGAATAAAGCTTTGTTCTGACTGCTTAAATCGGGCCTTAGCACTACTTTGTTCCGTTAATGTTTGTAAATAACGGTTCCGCAATGCTAATAGCGGCTGTAGGTTGATAACCTTGCCATGTGCAGTAAATTCAGTGTTATGGCGAGTAGGTTCGAGGGTAATCGTCTCAATGCCTGATGATTTCTGAGTGTCACTGTCAAGTTTGATCGTTAATTGCCGAGGGGTGCTTTGTGGGTTTTCATGGCTTTCATCCTCGGCGAATGCGTAAGGTATTAGATTAAAATTGAAAATAAGGTAATACGCTAGCAACCACTTTTTCATTTAGGGTACAAATTAGGATGGATAAATAACAAAAGTAAGGCCAAAAAAAACCCTGGTTGACTAATCAACCAGGGTTTTTCAACCGTCAATCTAAAAAATAGAAGGATTAGTTGTTAGGTAATGCGAATACTGTGAAAGCACCACCTTGCTTAGTGAAAGAACCCAAGCTTGCGTAAGCGCCGTTAGCACCTAAACCTTCTTGTGAAAT
>Ga0007792_10000922_pt1 | contig 10670 bp, 12 predicted proteins | sample CryBogmetaGMA6M_FD_60371 | JGI IMG/M metagenome (GOLD analysis project Ga0007792, IMG submission 60371) | Freshwater microbial communities from Crystal Bog, Wisconsin, USA - MA6M | ecosystem: Environmental > Aquatic > Freshwater > Lake | place: Crystal Bog, Wisconsin, USA | collected 2009-07-06
ATCAACATTATCATTAAAAAATGTTTTTGTTTTTATAATAGTTTTTCTATTTACTGGTTTATTTTTAATGGATAAAATTTGACTTAAACGAATTCAATTTTCTTTAAGTTCTTTTAAAACACCACGTTTTTTATTTCTTAAATATAAATTTTTTATTATTTCGCTTCCGTTAGGAATATTGTCACAACATCCGCTATGTCGTAATTTACTTTCATCAAATTTATTTACATCATTTTTACGTTTTAAACGAAACCCTATTTCATCAAAATATTTTTTTGCAAATTTATTGTTAGCTATAATTCTATGTTGTATTGATGTTACGTTTACTTTTTTAGTTTTTGGTGTTAAATATTCTTTATATTCTGTTAACACGCCGAAATTATTTAAAATAATTCTTATTTGTTTAATTAATTCTAAAGACGATAATCCAATCCCAACACGTAAAACGTTTTTATTTTTATTATATGATGTCCAACCATCACCATCCATTATACCTTGCATTAAAGCTATTATATTATCTCTACTCATTTCAAGTAGTCGTTTTGGAATGATTTTATTTTTAGCTTTAAATGATAAATCGAATCCCATATATTCTAAAAATTCAATTAAATTGTATGAGGATATTGTGTAATGTAGTTGATCGTTTGTATAATAAGGTAAATTTAAATTATGAAAAACATCAGTAATATCGTCGCCACATGATATTGTAATACCAGTTTTTTTATTATTTTGTATATTAGTCGAACCTTCACTAATATATAAACCCATTAAATATGAAATATCTTTTGTTATTTTATTTGGTGCAAAGTCGTTTTTAATTCTAAACGTACTTGGCGTAAAATCTTTACAATCATCATGTTTACCCCAAATATTTTTCCCATACTGTACTGACACATAATCACCAACAGATAAATCGGATATTTGATTCCATCCATATTTTTTATCTGTCAATTTATATGACCAGAATTTGTGTGTATATGATGATTCTAATTCACTATATGCTGTTTTTAAAATTAATGTATCAACTTTTCCATTATTGTATATTTGATTGCCTTTTCGTTGTTGATCTTTTCCTAATACATTATATTCATCAATAGAATGGAAACCTAGAATATCAGATGATACATAGTCTTTAATTTGTTCAATACCTTTATTTGTAAAAATATATGAATCACCAGTAACACAAGAAATAAGAATCGGTTTACCACCAGTTGAGATTGAAGCTAAACATGCACCCCAAAGTTCTTGACCGCCATCGATGAAAGCTGCTTCATCAAGGATCATGATTGTAGGCGTATAACCACGTAAAGCATCAGCTGACGTAGCAACAGCTTTTATTTCTGACTTGTTTGAAAGGATAACGTGTTTCTGGGATGATTTAACATACGATATGTCCACCCATGATGGTAGCTGTTTTATAAAGCTACTAATTTTATTCAAAAATTCAATTGCTGTTTCTTGCTTGTTAGCAAGAATAAGTACTCTTTCTGGATTTTTTTCGTTAGCGAATGCACATTTAATAGCAGCGTAGGCTGAAGTAACAGTTGTCACACCAGCTTGTCTATATTTACGTACTATATTATAATGATTTTCCTCATAATTATTTATGAGTTCTTTTTGAGGTTGGAATAATTTAAATGGAATAAAACTCTCCTGCGTCAAGTCAAAAGTCTCAAAATAACTTTCGATTGCATATGCGGGATCAATTGCACATCGGCTATATTCTAATAATAATTGTCTTTTATCGGTAATATTGTTCACAAACTATTTTACATATAAATAGCTTTTATTTTATGTTTGTTTAAAAATCAATGTCATCGAATGTTTCTTCAAAATCAGAATTTAAAATTTTGTTTCTTCTGGTTCTACCAATCCTTGTGATTTCTATTTCAGCAATAGTATTATCATTCATGACACTTTCTATAAATTCAAGGAAATCTTCGGATTCTTTATTGAAGACGTCCATCAGGATTAATTTTTTTATATCATAATCCTTTGGATCGATCAGTCCATGTAATTTTTCCCAAAAAGTAGGACCGAATCTTATCTCCCATAATTCTGCAGCAACAAAATCGGTTTCGTCTATAGTTTCTTGATTCATATTCTGAATACCAGGAATAGTCAAAAACATAATAATCCCTTTAGTTATTTCATGAATGAGCAATGGCATACAAATAGCTTTAGCTTCAAGTACAGGAACATCTTCATCGAATCTTAATCTAACGTACCCAGCATTAAGATTATCGTTACTTGAGCAGCAAAATGCCCCATCGTCAATAATAAAATAATAAAGATCATTTGCAATTAACCCTTTTTGATATGTGTCACATATGTCTGGTATGATATTATGTATTTCATCTCTATACATATGAAATATATAATGGGATTTTAATGCCGATCCTTGACAGAGAGCATTCATGGTTCTTTTCTTTAAAACGTCTGGATCTTCAGATTGTTTAAAGTCTTTTGGTATTGTTTTTTCTTTTTCACACTCTTTTGGTAATGGGCACCCACCAATTGGGACGATCTCAATATCGAAACGAATTTCATCTTTACTAAGATTAAATTCTTTCCTGCATATTTTTTCAGAAAGTTTTTCGAGTTGTTTTTGTTTTCCATTTTCAGCTGAAATCATTGCATTACCGTATGTATTTGCACCCATCATCACGGCATGTTGATTTATGTCGAATAGTTGCACGTTAAACGATCTTGCGAATTTATCACACAAATCTTTATATCTACTTTCAATTATGATTTCTTCATGAAGCTTTTCAGGTTCAGTTGTCTTATCATAGTAAGGCATATCAGCCATAACATGGTTTTTATTACCAACCCTTTTACTTATATCGGGGTTTATAATGTTAGGATATCCTTGTAGATCAAAGTTTGTTTTTCTCATACAATTTTAATTGTGAGTTACACTCATACCCATTTTCTTGTAATAGATTTTGCGTTTTTTGTGACTTGTAATCCTATTCTTTAGGTTTCTCGGTTTTTTATCTTCGATCTTAGTCTCAGGATTCGCTTCTCTAGCTAACCTTTGTTCTCGTGTTTCATTTTCGATCATTTCGAAAAATTCTTTGGCATCTCTTTTCTTTATCATAATATTGCTTTTGGTTTCGGAACCACATTTGGTTTCGGAAATTTTATTTTTGATGGATCTCTGGTCGGTGTCTTGGTTGGAGTCTTAGTTGGTGTTATTACAGGGCTTCTTTCTTCATTATTTCTCATAATTATTGACCTTTATTAGAATGCAAAGTTACGCAAAGTTTTTTAACTGTGCAAACATTTACACTTTTTTTTCTTCTTCGGGTGTTTCTTCGGGTGTTTCTTCGGGTGTTTCTTCGGGTGTTTCTTCAGCTGCAATACCTTGTAGGGTAAGATATGATTTTTGATCGCAAAAATACGCTTCTCCATTTTCAACGTCAATTCCGCATGCGGAAATATTAATATCTTTAGCCATTACACTATCAATATCATCTTCATTAGGCATAATTTCGCGAAATACTAAGAAGCATTCGTCGTATTCAACTGGAAGGGTGGCTACCCACTCTTTTAAATTTTTTACTTGCATATTATTTTTTTTTACAAAAATAAACAAATAAAATTAAAATAGCAAGTATTTAGGAAATATATTTTACAAGTTCATATCTACCAGATGGCATCTTGTACCAACTCAAACGAAACATTGCATTTTTAATAACACTTTTTCTTGTATCGTCAGCGTAACCCAATTCAAAATCAGATTGACTATCGTCACCCAATAACATGCCAGACCATAGTGTATAATCTTCCATTAACATGTATATGTTATATTTTTTCAATATATCCTGGAAATTCTCTAATGGAATACCATCAAAATAATTTCCTGTTTTTTGAAATTCGTTATTAATTTTTGATCTCGTTTTTGCATCCATATTAACCATGTTCTTTGTGTCGAACACTTCATTCGGATCGATATCGGTATCGATCATATATTCAGTTAAAGTCTTTTTTTTCGTGGTTACAAACTCCAGTATTTCTTTCTTTGAAATCTTTGGGGTTTCGGTTTCAGCTAACAATTCAAATATTGGGGACTTAATGATATTTTCATTCATTTTATCCCTTAATTTATTTTGCAACATAAGATATGGTTCGCGCAAAGCGCTTTCACCTGAGTCATCAGTACCTTTTTGTACAGCTAATTTAATTTGTGTTACCATTCCACTAAGATCAACATCACCCGTGGTAAGACTTTGATCGTTAAATGCTTGTAATTCTTCTGGTGACATATTAGAGATTGCTTTTGGTGAGTCGGGAAAATCTTTAAAATAAGTCATTCCGTAGTTTTTATGAAGCAAGTTATCGATTGAATCTTGATAAAATTCAGAATCGTTGTTGTAATCATTTGACATGTCACCTTCTTTTACGCCAAGTGTTGACGTTATGGTTTTTGTTTTTTGTAATTCAGTGTTAAATTGTTGTAGGTTTTTTGTATCATTTGGTGTTGGCATACCACTCATAATTCCAGTACCTGGTTGGTTTGTACCTGGAAATGCTTCTTTTATTACTTGTAAAAATTTACCTTTTTTTATTACTACGTTTTTATTCATTTTATTGCGGTTTTATTGTTTCCATTATTTTATCTCTACTATATATTTTCTTTTTAACACTTTCGAATTCTTCTCCAAAGTGAAAAACTAATCTTTCTTCATTTTCGGGGGATTCTTTTTCCCAACCCAATGCTACGATATTTTCAACACTGTCATACATTGAAAAGTGGTCTGACATTAAGGCTAATTCAAGTTCAATTTCATCAGTTTTTAAAATACCGACAAGTGTAACATCTTCGATAGGTGGTGGTGTTACTTCAACACTACTTGCTGGTGCCACGTCCCAATCATTACCATATGTAATTTCTTGTGTTTTTGCAAATAAAAACTCATAGGTTTGTTCACCTTTATAATTTTTATTCAGTGGGTTTATATATATCAATACCATTTTAATAGACCATTTTATTTACAACCATAAATTTTAATTCTTCATTGTATAGATTTATCTCACCGTTTCTTTCAATTTTAATATCAACATAGTACGTTTGTGGAACTAACCAAGTTGTATCAATATTAAAGGAATTGGAGTTATATATTTTATTAACTTTTTGCCAATCTAAAACCTGTACTTGATTCAAACCTTGTTTTACATATAAAGAATAAAACACTTTTGTAACAACGTCATGTTGTTCCACTGTATATGGTTTTCTTAGATGTACGAATATTTTTCTATTTTCACCTTGATGGAGTTTTTCTTCTCTTCTAATACCACTAAGAGATACGCCATAAAACGCTGGTTCCATTATATCAGAACCCATTTGATAAAAATCGTTATCTTCTTTCGGTACAAATTCCAATGTTATATTGGATCTACCGATCCCGTTTATAAGAATATTTGACCACACGTCATGATAATCGGTATATGAATCAAAAGTATTACCTGTAGCATTCACGGTTATATAATACACACCTTTAGTTTGTTGTGTTACGGGATAAGAAGTATTACCAATGGTACATGTTGGTAGTTCGTCGAGATTTGTCATAGTTCCATCAACATTCACATAGAGATATAATTTGTTTACTTTGTTAAGATAAAAATCAACACGACTATCATCGATATAATCATCATAAATAGTTTCAATGAATGGCTCGAAGAATGTTTGTGTATGTCTGGTAAATAAACCAAGCATATAAGTTCTATTTGCATCAGTAAATTCTTCGTAATCTGTAGTATATTTTAGACAAAACCCTTGATAGTTGTAGGTTATTCCAGATGTTTCACCACTAGTACCGCCACTTGTAACGCCAGTTACGATTCCATTTATAAGAATATTGTTCACAAAATCTGTAACATCCATAAGAATATCTTCATTACCTTGATCGAAATGTTGTGTATCTATGATGTCAGATAATGTGACACCTGGTGTGAGAAATGTTGTTGTACGTGTTCCGTGGAACCAATTTGTAGGCTCTTCGTTATAATTTCGATTTTGCGGCGCAGAAAGTTCATGTAATTTAAAATCGTATCCCATACCTTCATCCCAAAATTCTTTTGTTGCTCTTAATTCGAGATCGAAAGAAGATGATCTAAAGTCAGAACCAAACAATAAATTGTTACTATCCGACAATATTTTACTTATATCAGAATTTGACGTATTTTTAATATGTAGATAATGTTTTGTTCCACCAGTTAAATTGATTTCTTTATCATCTACTTTTTTTTTGATTTCATCAAAAGAGCAGTATAATAAAAATCTACTAACGCGATTACCAAAATATAATTCAGCAACAGGATTTCTACCTGTATTAATTTCAGAATCTTTTATAATCGCAGAATTTTTGTCGAAGTATGTTCTATATATTCCCATGCTTATAAATATTTTAATTTATCCTGAAATTATGATTAATTATAGAATCGCCATTATTATTTATTTTTATGGAGTCTTTAATGTCTTTTATCATAGAAGATATGGTATCTGAGCTTGTTGAATCAATAGATTCCGATGGGTTTTTACCAACATCATGACCGTGTTTTAAAATAATATTAAGAATGTTATTAATTAAGTTCAATTCTTTTTCTCCACGTATAATTCCATATGTTGTAGTTGCAACAATGTTGTTTGTTATTGCCCTGAAGAATTTATCTGGAGACATTCCATCAAAAAAACTATCAGAAATTAAAGATGGTGTATTTTTACTACTTAAAAAAATAAATTTATCCGCATAAAAAGCAGCACCACTCATTTCTTCATTCTTTAATGCACCAACTTTTTGTTTTACTTTTGATGTTTTTTCTTTCTGGTTAAGTTTTCCATATTTAACGGGAATTTTATAGTTACTTATTAAACTATCTAACATAGAATAATCCACATAATTTATATACGATATTGAAGTTTTTAACACATTTGGTGGTGTTAATGATCCTGAATATTGGGATATGTTTGTGTTGGGATAAAGTCTAAAAATCCAATTCTTCATGCTACTAACAGTTGCAGAATCTTCAACACTTGTGTTTACAGCACCACCAGCATTTGGTTGAAGTGATAGATTGTTGATCGTTTGAATAATGGTTGTATCTGTAACCGTTTTTTGGTCATTGAGATGCAATTTTGATTTATCAAAATATGCAACTTTACCGTTGTTTTTATAATTTTCAAGAATTTCAGTTACTTTATCTGTTAAGTTTTTAAAAGAATTTGTTGTGATAATGTGTTTGACATAAAAATCTGTATAATCTTTGGTTTTATATTCAGTTGATGCCTCAAATGTTTTACTGGTTAAATCTTTTTCTTTATATAGTAACAATGTACCTTTAATATTTTTTTCATCAATTGTGGTCTTTGGAATGTATTCTATCGAAAGATCACAAATGTAATCTATTGGATAATCGGTTTGTTCAACAACATCAACTTCTTTTTCCGTGAATTCATAACTATTGTCAAACTGAGATAGTTGTATGAAAGGATATGTTGATTTTCTTTTTTTATTTTGATCAATATGATTTAATCTCAATAAAATTTCATTTTCTCCTAATATAACTTGTTCATTCTTATAACCAGAAAGATATGTTTTCCTTCTTTGTGGAACAGCTTGGGAGATGTCTATGTTTTTTTGAATATTGGATATGATTGTTCTATATTCTTCATTTAAATCAATAGAATCTGTAGTAAACGGCCCGATAAATTCATTTATTTTATCCGCAGTTTCGTAATTAACAATCTTTATCAATTGTCCTGGACGTGGAGTAATACCAATATGTTTCGGTAAAAATGAATCACAAAGATAAGAATCTATTTGTTTTGTTTGTCCAATTACTGATACATTCCAAGGTAGATATGTATTATTTACAACAGCGTTAGCATCTTTACTATCAGTATACGCCAATATTTTAATCAAAGAGCAATTTTTTGTGAAAAATTTAACAACATCACTAAGTAAAATTGCTCTTATGCGTCCACGATTTTGTGGATCAGTGTTATTAAAACATATTCCTAACTCAAAATTAGCTTTCATCTTTTTTGTCCTCAAATTTCATTCTATGTTGCAATTCTGCATAAACAAGATCATATACAGTTTCAACTTCTTCAAGAGTATCACTCACCTCTAATACAATTTTCTTGATGTTATTAAAATCCACTTCGAGTGTAACTAATATATTAGCTAAATCTTTATTAGATTTATTTTTATAAGTTGTTAGTATTTGCTCCAAATTTTTCTCTTTCATATTATTGAATTTGTCCAAATCCTTGCACTGGTCCTGATGCACCTATAGCATATGTTTGTATTTTTGAATTATTTTTAATGTGCGTTGTCATTGTTTTCACAATTTCTTCCATGACAATCATCATACTATTTTGTGTTCCATCTGCAAAATATGGTGCTGTTTCGATACCTTTTTCATTAAGGTTTGATTTTACATCATTAATAATAGAAACGCTATTCATGCCAGGTTTTAGTGCACCACCAACCAGTATTAATGGTGATGGAATACTAGTCATTGGACCAAAATTAGATAATTTTAGTAAACTTAATAATTTACTAAGAACACTACTACATCCACTACTACTACTACCACCTAAATTAATTAAACTAATTAATGATAATAATGTTCCCAGATAATCTTTACCTCTTTGAGAGATAAATTGTTTTGCCAAATCAGTTGCAAGTTTTGATATATCAGATTTAATTGATTGAAATATATTATCTATCAATGATTGAGAGACATCTGTTCCTGCTTTTTTTATTGTTGGTGATAAGCTTTTTATAAGGGCATCACTACTTGATTTATCATCCTGGTTGGTTAATGTTGCATATAACTTAGGAACAATCATTAACTTGGGTGAGAGAATCATTTGTGTTGCAGCATAAGGTATTGCTTTTAAGATGTTCAGTTGTAATTCAGCATTTATGTTAGGTAGGTCAATAACAATATTAGTTTCACCTGAATTTAATGCTTTTGTTGCACCATTTTTTATAGCATCGTCGAAAAAATTAGCTGTTTGGTCGAGATTTGGTTCCTTAGTAGTATTGTCATAGTCCGTTGTTGATATTGTTGAACCATTTGCTGGTGGTGCATTACCATTTGAATAGTCGTTTAAATCAGAATTATTTGGTGTGGTGAATAACGCAGCTAATCCCTGCATAATATCGTCGGGATTAATTTCTAAATCCAAATCACCACAAGTTGAAAATCTAACAACACCTCTTGATCTGAGGTCAGCTGTTTTTTCTATGTCAGCTAGATCTTCAAATGTCGGTATAAGCACATTTGAATTTACAGATCCACCACTAGGATCTATGGTTGTACCTTCGGTTGTACCATCGCTTTGTTGATTTTTAAGGAAATTATTAACTGGATTATTTATGTTGTCGGAACCACTTGAAGAATCAGAACAAAACCCGAACAATTTTTGACAAGTTTTAATTGTTTTACTTTCATTACTAACTTCAATTTTATTTTTATTAGCTTTAATTGATACCGCACCAGTAATAAGGTCAGTTAATATTGTAGTAAAATTAACAAAATTAAAAATAGGTGATATTGCTGCCAAATAGTCTGTCAACCATAATTTATATGTTTTATTTTCGTATAGTTCACCGAATTTAAATGTAAACGTGTTTGGAGAAGAAGATGTTAGTGAAAATAGTGTATTATTTTTATATTTAAAAATCAGAGGAATATCTTTTACACCCTGCGCTTTATATATAACATAATTTACATGTTTTGTTGGGTCATTACCTTCATATAGAAATTTACCAGGTGTTTCATCTGGATTTATACCAAGAATACCAAATGAGTCTATCTGTGCTTTATCAATTTCAATTCCAGTTGTGGAATTTGTTGTATATTTTCTTGGAATAATTAAAGTGTTATCACAAGCATATTGAGAAAGAAGAGAATTAATGATGGATTTATTAATTGCATCACCATTTTTCATCTTTGATAGACTACCTTTAAGAATGATATTTTTAAATTGTTGTTGTCCTTTGGTTGCTTTTACTAATTCAAATAGAAAATCAACAAAACTTAAATTACCAATACGCTTAGACGTTTCACTTTCTTTTTTCTTAATTGATTTACTGTTAAAAAGTGAACGATATTTCGAAAATATTTCGCTCTGTTGATTCATTATTCGTCCCCATATTCTTTTGTTCTCGAATCTTTACCTTTTTTTATAAAATCAGCTGCCCACTGCCTATCTTCTTCAGTTAAAGCCATATTAGTACCTTCTTTCGGAGCAGTTCCGTTCTTATAAAGAATATCACCCTGGATTTTAATTAATCTGATTTTTTTTTCAATAGAACCGTCTATTATTTTAAGTAAATCATTCGTTATTTTACCAACCATTACGATATCATCATTTTCTTGGATATCTCTGCTGAATCTTTTGTATGCCGCTAATGCTTTATTTCGCTCATCAACAATTTCATTATACGTTTCTTGCATAAGTTCAATCATACTTTCAGTACTAATGTCGATTTTCTTTTTTCTTTTTGGTATCATAGCTTTGTTATTTAATGTGAACCACCCACGGCATAGCCGATGAGACGGGCTTCTGAACTTTGGACGTTTCACAGATTGTGCCAGCGTTAGCTGGTCTTATTTGATCTCCACGTCTGTAATCGTCAGTTCCTGAC
>Ga0007792_10000923_pt1 | contig 10664 bp, 4 predicted proteins | sample CryBogmetaGMA6M_FD_60371 | JGI IMG/M metagenome (GOLD analysis project Ga0007792, IMG submission 60371) | Freshwater microbial communities from Crystal Bog, Wisconsin, USA - MA6M | ecosystem: Environmental > Aquatic > Freshwater > Lake | place: Crystal Bog, Wisconsin, USA | collected 2009-07-06
TAATTAATATTACCTGTAGTTGTATCACCTGGAGCAAATTCCAGAATCCAATTAACGACGCCACGGATATCTATCTTTGCAAGATAAGTTCTATAAACTATTGCACTTGCTGGCCGAATCATAGAAGGCCCGCCATTATAAAAACTGTACCCCCGAAATGAGGCAAATAACACATATGAATTTCCCTGATTATCAACCTTCAATTGGTCTACAGGGCTTGAACCGGCCCAATAAGTACGATACCATACTCTATTACTATTTTTATTAAAGAAAACTAAAGAATTAAAATAACTCAACGAGTCTGAATATGGGTTATTAATAGTTGTATCGTTGATGAAGGAGATGATTGTATCATACCCGTCGATTGCAGCAAGTAAATCACCAATACTGTCACAAGCGAAACGTAGATCTTCAGAATTACTGCAATGAATAAATCGTGGCCATTTGTTGCACTTTTGTTTCACAATTACTGAAATTGTATCACTGGCATTATGGAAGTGGGAATCTGCAACTCTCAATATGTATGAAGTTTCAGCAGTAGGTTTAACATAGGGATTTGATTGACTTGAAGTATAACCTGGAGGAATTGATGTCCAACTGTATGTATAAGGTGGATAATAACCTTGTTCGGTAGGCTTTCCACCTAACATCACAGAATCTCCTGGACAAATTGAAACGTTTGCTCCTGCTTCTGCAGTTAAACAGATATTAGCGATGGTTACCAAAACCGAATCAATTTTACTTTTTGGAATGAAACTGGCATCAGTTACTTTAACATAATATTTTGTAGTTACGGTTGGATGAACCTTTGGACACTCATTTGTACTAAAACAATTATTAAATGTCCGACTAAGGCTCCAACAATAAGAATATGGAGGAGTACCACCAGAACCAGTGTTATTCCCTGGACAGCCTCCAAGCCGTGTAGTGTCTCCACTACAAGTTGTTCTATCTGGTCCCGGATCTACAAAAAGTGGCAGTCCGCACAAATCGATGCTTCGAATTTGCAACCAATAAAATTCAGCTCTGTGCTCATCAGAATATTCTGGGGATCTGCACCACACAACAATATATTTATAATACCTACCGATGCTTCTAATTACATCGACTTGTCGTTGTACTTTATCCCCATGATCATTCCAACTATCTAACAGTGTATCAGCATCATTAAATGGAGGAAAATTACTCGAAGGATCTTTATTCGTTAGGCAAACAAGTAACTCATTATCTTCATCTGTAGTTAATGCCGTTAGGTCGTATTTCATTAAAAAATGATAAAGAATCGTAGTATCGTAAGTATCAGGTAACCGTTGAAAAATTTGACATTTCTGACCATTAATATCAAGATCCATATTTATAAGAGGACCTGCAACTTCCAAATTAAAATCTTCGTTCGACAAAGTAGAATAAGAATTCCATTCACAGACGCTGTCTGGTATAATGTGGTAAATAAAACTTCCATGATTCGGATTTAGAAAGAACCCAAAATTGTAATTTTTAATTAAACAATTATCAAGATGAGGGCAAGACATGGGTGGATCGGCAGTTGGAGGATCATCATTATTGGTTGTTGTTCCAATTTGTGAAAATCCTCCTTGGATACATCCACAGAAAAATACGAACAACAAAATTGTAATTTTCGCAACAGTTTTCATGGCTTTTTGATTAATTGATAAATAGGTATTTACAATATTGCAGATCTCATTTTATTTCTCTGGGATTTGTTCCAATAATTGACGAAAACGATAATAGGAGCAAAATCTTGATGCCTGAATCTTCAAAAATATTGCTTAAATCATTCTAAAAATTGGAATAATTGGGAATTCTTTATGTCCCAATATCGGAAAATGATAGTCTGATAATCGGAATTTCACCTTCCGATTTTCGGAATTTAAAGAATTGATTATGGTGAGATAATTTCAGACTTTAAATTAGTTTCATCTGAGTCAACTTTATCATTAACTCGCAATTCGTTCTGACGCTGAATTTGTCCCTTATTAATTTAATCCTTTTTTCAATCGCAGATTGAGTTCTGTTACTTAAACCAGCAATATCCTTAAGAGTTTTCCCTTGTGCAAGGTCAGAAATTAATTCATTCTCCTCTGGTGAAAGAGTTATGGCGATTTTATCGACCACTTCATTACCCATCATTTTAATTACGTCCCCAGGGATTACGACACTACCATTCGCAACCTGGTAAAATACATTGCACATTGTTCTTTTATCATCTGACTTTAATAAAAACCCTTTAATTCCTTCTCTATACATTTTGATTTGCCATTCAGGTGATGACTCGTGCGAGAGTATTGTTATCGGAATTAATGGAAAGTTTTTATTTAATAATCTATAATTAGCGATTGGGTCCAGGAATTTAATAAAGAGGTCAAGAACAATAATGTCAATGTCGGTTTTTCGAATTTGTATTTCTTTCATCGCTGATAAAACATCTATTGCAGAGCCAACAATTTCAATACCATCATTTGCAGCAGAAAATTCCTCTTTAAATCCTGAGGCTATCAGGAAATGGTCATCAATTATAAATATTTTAATCATTTTCATTAATCGATTAATTAAAATATGCTAAATTAATACATATTTAATCATAAATATAACCAGGCATGTTATTTTTTTATAAAAAATCTACCGGTTTTTATTCAATCCGAATTTATTTATATAACTTTACATCAAATCAGGATCAATTAATTAAGTCGCTTTATTAAAGAATGATCCTATGAGCAAATATACCGGGAGAATATGTAGCAGTTTGTATTCAAGGCTTTCAGTGTTGATCGATGTTTGCCTTTTTTTTACAGTACTGGCAACGCCTTATACAATTTCGGGGCAAGCCCATACTGCACAATATTATCCTGAGAAATACCACCTGGCTCACAGGGTGGTTGTTGGAAATTCTTCCTACCTTATTTATACAAATAATTCAGCCTGTACAAACAGTGATTTTTCGCTGGGAAACTGGAGTAACTGGTGGGGCTGTTACGGATATTGGTGCAACGATATTAACAGAAATCAGACACGTTGTACCGGCTCAAGTTCAGGGCTCCCCGCATTCAACCCTGCCTGCAACAATACCAATATGCCCTGGTACAACACACCCACCGGCGGGCATTATGCTATACAAAACCCGGGGACTGATCCAGTCATCCCAAGCCTGCAAAGAGTTTTTCCGGGAGATGCACATTCAGGACTTATTGGTGCCAGGGCAACCAATGGCAATGGTGGTGGCGGTGGCTATATCGATCAGGCCACCTATACCATCACATACGATCCGGCAAACAGTTTTTTTATTTATCGCGCCCAGGTAATCCTGATGAGTCCGCTTGATAATACTCATGATACCGACAACAGAAGGCCGAGGTTTACATTCAAGATAAAGAATCATTCAACGGGCGCCATGGTGGATTCCACCTGTGGTTTTTATGACCTTATGCCTTACAATGGACAAACCGTCTGGGATTCCATTAAACCTACTACATATTGGTTTAAATACCTGCCTTGGGTCACTATAGGGATAGACCTTTCAGGCTTGAGCGGGATCACAGCGGGACAGCAACTGGATATAGAGTACATGGTTCATGGATGCGCCTTTACATTACACAATGCATGGGCCTACGTAGAATCCTTCTGCGGAGCCATGACTATACAGGTTGAAGGTTGCGAAGGAGCAGGTTCCGTAACAATGACCGGCCCTCCGGGATTCGTCGATTACGTCTGGCAAGGGCCCTACTGTTCGACTTGTCCGCCAAATCCACCAACATATAATGGTCAAACTGTAACAATTACTACAGGCCAGGGAGCTGTTTCAGGCAATATTTTTACCCTGACCGTAACAGCCCTGAATGGCTGCCAGGTAACCAATGTGCAGCAGGTCATTGGGTTTACCCAGATCCATGCCGGTTATTATTATTCTCCTCCTGTTTGTGTTGGATCACCGGTCTCCTTTTTTGACACCACCACGATCAACCAGAACCAGGTCGTTAACTGGAAATGGAATTTCGGTGATGGCACAGGTGATTTTACAGGTACCAAAAACCCGACCCATACTTTTGCAAATGCAGGAACATATACAGTTAAGCTTATTTCATATTCAACAGAAGGATGCTCGGATACTATCACTCATGATATAACACTCGCCCCACCTCCACTTGCCACAATCAGCGGAACAACAACAGTATGCAAAAACGGCACACAGCCATTGATAACATTCACAGGGTCCGAAGCAGTAGCACCCTATACCTTCACCTATAAGATCAACGGGGGAGCCAATCAACAGGTCACTACAACTTCAGGAAACAGTGTCACTGTTGCTGCACCTACCAATGTTTCAGGTACCTTCATCTACTCACTTGTCAGCGTTAAGGAAAGCAGCTCCAACACCTGTACCTACCTGCAAAGCGGCACGGCCACTGTGACAGTGAGCCCCCTGCCCACAGCCACCATTTCAGGTACAGCAACCGTTTGCCAGAACGCAAACGCGCCTCTGATAACCTTCACCGGGGCTTCCGGCACAGCGCCTTATACCTTCACCTATAACATCAACGGGGGAACAGCCCAGACTGTCACCACCACCTCGGGAAACAGCGTCACCATTGCGGCTCCAACCAATGTTGCAGGCACTTTCGTTTATAATCTTACCAGCGTCCAGGAAGGCAGTTCCGTTGCATGCAGCCAGGCTCAAACCGGCAGTGCAACAGTAATAGTGAACCCTCTCCCGACCGCTACAATCGGAGGTACAACATCGGTCTGCCAGAACGGGACTGACCCATTGATAACATTTACCGGGGCATCTTCAACAGCTCCTTACACATTTACCTATAAAATCAATGGAGGCGGAAATCTTGTAGTTACCACAACTTCTGGGAACAGCGTGACTGTTCCTGCACCGACAAATGTCGTCGGCACCTTCGTGTATTCCCTGGTAAGCGTCCAGGATGGGAGTTCAACTGCCTGTTCACAGGCACAGACGGGAAGTGCAACCATTACCGTAAATCCTTTGCCGATTGCCACCATAGACGGCAGCACCGCAGTTTGCGAGAATTCAACAGCTCCATTAATTACTTTTACGGGAGCCTCGGCTACAGCACCTTATACTTTTACCTATAATATTAACGGGGGAGCCAGCCAGATTGTCACTACAACTTCAGGCAACAGTGTTACCATAGCTGCGCCAACCAATGTTGTAGGAATCTTTACCTATAACCTTCTAAGTGTGCAGGACGGCAGTACGACCACCTGCTCCCAGGCACAGAGCGGCAGCGCAACCATCACCGTGAACCCGCTGCCCACTGCAACAATCTCAGGAACCACTGCGGTATGCCAGAATTCAACGTCTCCCCAGGTAACGTTTACAGGTGCTTCATCCACTGCTCCTTATACCTTTACCTACACAATCAACGGTGGGTCAAACCAGCTAGTTACGACTACTTCGGGGAACAGTGTTACCGTGGATGCGCCAACCGGCAGCGTCGGAACCTTTATTTACAGCCTGGTGAGCGTGCAGGACGGAAGTGCTACCTTATGTTCCCAGCCTCAGTCCGGGACAGCTACTATCACAGTTAATCCTTTGCCAACAGCAAGCGTATCAGGCTCAACGGCTGTTTGCCAAAATGCATCCTCACCACTGGTCACCTTTACAGGCGCATCATCCACAGCGCCCTATACTTTTACGTATAATATTAACGGTGGATCAGTACAGACCATTACCACTACCTTGGGAAACAGTATCAGCGTTGCGGCTCCCACCAACGTGGTGGGCAGCTTTACCTATAACCTGCTGGGCGTTCAGGACGGGAGCGGCACCATTTGTTCGCAACAACAAAGCGGCAGCGCAACCATTCTTGTGAACCCCCTGCCGACAGCTACTATTTCAGGTAGCATAGATGTTTGCAGGAATTCCACATCACCCCTTGTTACCTTTACCGGGACATCTTCCACAGCACCATACACTTTTTCCTATAATATTAACGGAGGATCAGTACAGACCATAACCACAACATCCGGAAACAGCATTACCGTTGCAGCGCCCACCAACATCGTGGGCAGCTTTACCTATAACCTGCTGAGCGTGCAGGACGGCAGTTCAACTGCCTGTTCCCAGGCCCAGGGCGGAAGCGTTACCATTAATGTAAATCCTTTGCCGACCGCCAGCATCTCGGGAACTACGGCTGTTTGCCAGAATGCCACAGCACCACTGATAACCTTTACCGGGGCGTCTTCAACTGCTCCGTATACTTTCACCTATAAGATCAACGGGGGAGCCGACCTTGTCGTTTCAACCACTTCAGGGAACAGCGTTACGGTGGCTGCCCCGACAGGTATTGTCGGAACATATACATATTCTTTGGTCAGCGTGCAGGATGGGAGCACGACAGTTTGTTCACAGCCACAGTCAGGAAGCGCAACGATTACGGTGAATCCTTTGCCTACAGCCAGCATTGCAGGAAACAGCACCCTTTGCCAGTATTCAACTGCTCCCCTGATCACCTTTACTGGTGCATCAGCATCAGCCCCGTATACGTTTACTTATAACATCAACGGCGGGGCCAGCCTGTTTGTCACTACTTCGGTCGGTAACTCCGTGACTATTACCGCCCCGAGCAATGTCGCCGGAACATTCGTTTACAACCTGCTGAGCGTGCAGGACGGTAGTACAACAGCCTGTACCCAGGCTCAAAGCGGCAGCGCAACCGTTACTGTTTACGGACTGCCTACAGCCACAGTCTCAGGTACAACAACAGTTTGCCAGAATTCAAACCCTCCCCTGATCACCTTTACAGGGGCATCGGGTGCGGCACCATATACCTTCACCTATAACATAAACGGGGGAGCCAACCAGGTCATCACTACGACCAGCGGGAGCAGCGTAAGCATTGCAGCTCCTACCAATGTCCTGGGCAGCTTCAGCTATAACCTGGTCAGCGTGCAGGAAGGAAGCCCACTGGCCTGCTCACAGTCGCAAACCGGAAGCGCAACCGTGACAGTAAATCTCCTGCCCACTGCAACGATCTCAGGAACAACGGCCGTTTGCCAGAATGGAACTGCGCCCCTGATCACCTTTACCGGGGCTTCCACCTCACCGCCTTATACTTTCACATACAATATCAACGGGGGTGCAAACCAGTTTGTAACTACTACTACAGGAAGCAGCGTGACAGTTCCCGCTCCTACAAATATCACCGGTATATTTACCTATAACCTTCTTTTTGTGCAGGACGGAAGCGCAACTCCCTGTGCCCAGGCCCAGGTCGGAAGTGCAACCATTACGGTTCGTCCTCTTCCTACTGCAACCATTTCAGGCACAACGGCTGTCTGCCGCAATGCGGCCTCTCCCCTGGTCACTTTTACAGGGGCTTCTTCAACAGCGCCTTACACCTTCACCTATAATATCAATGGGGGGGCCAACCTTGTGGTCACAACAACGAGCGGAAACTCTGTCACCGTATCCGCTCCTACCGGTACTGCAGGCACTTATATTTACAACCTCGTAAGCGTCCAGGACGGAAGCAGCACAACATGTTCACAGGCGCAAAGCGGTAGTGCGACCATTACGGTAAATCCCCTCCCAACAGCAACTATATCCGGAACGACGGCTGTTTGCAAAAACTCCGCCTCACCTCTTATCACCTTCACCGGGGCATCGGCAACAGCTCCGTACACCTTCACTTATAAGATCAACGGGGGCGCCAACCAGGTCATATCCACTTCAGCCGGGAACAGTGTGACACTACCCGCTCCGACATCCACAGTAGGTACTTTTATATACTCGTTGGTGAGCGTGCAGGAAGGAAGTTCAACCGCCTGTTCACAGGCCCAGGGCGGAAGCGCAACGATAACTGTGAATCCTTTGCCTTACGTAAACCTCACAAGCTGCAATGACCTTATAACTACCTCAACATCAAGGAGCTTTACCCTGAAGGGAGGAGTACCACCGGGAGGGATTTATTACATCGACGGGGTGCCTGCTGCAGGAGGTATTTTCAATCCCACGGTGCTTTCAGCAACCAGCCACCAGGTGACTTATTCCTATACCGATGTAAATACCTGCAAGAGCACTTCATCCTCGGTGTTCATCAATATCATAAACGGAAGCCCTGCCGGAAGTTGTCCCCAGAGTTTTACAGACCCCAGGGATAATTATCTCTATAAGGCTTTCACCCTGGGCGGCCATTGCTGGATGCTCACCGACCTGAATTACGGGACAAAAATGGCTTCATCATCATCACCCCAGACTGACAACTGCACACCCGAGAAATACTGCCTTGCCTCGGATGCAACCTGCTCAACTTATGGCGGCCTTTACCAGTGGGACGAACTGATGCAATACCAGGTTCCTGCTGCCGGTCTCACGGTCCAGGGGCTTTGTCCGCCCGAATGGCATGTGCCCACCCAGGCTGAATGGACCGATCTCATTAATTCGGTGGCATCCCTTACCCCGGGCGACGGACTTGCCGGAGATTTTCTCAAGGATCCGGTTCCGGCTTTCGGGTTCCGTGCACTTCTTGACGGAATTTTTTACCAAAACAACACCTGGGCATTCACTTCGGGCAGCCTTACCGCCACGATGTACTGGACTTCGACCACCGACGGGCCGTACCGCGTTATTGCAAGAGGAATGAATGTGTATACCTACTCTGTATCATTCTATCCGTCCCTCAGGTCAAATGCTTTCACTGTAAGGTGCGTGAAAGACTAAGTAGCACGATTCTTAATTCGCTCATACCAGATCTTTTTTTCAGTCCCATACAATAGAAGCAAACTATCCATCGGTTTAAAAAACCCTTTTACTTTTTATTCATCATCAAGAGGATGACTCAAAAGGAAAATCATCTTCTGTAGAATCGATTTATTAAAGTCGTCTCGTAAGGGGGGCGCGTAAAATGACAAAAAAAAAGAGGCTGCTTCGGATCTTTTAGACAACCTCTTGGTTATTGTATAGACTCCTATTTTATTATTACTTTTTTAATAATTTCCTTTTCATTAAACATTAACTGCATAATATAAACCCCTTTTTGAAGGTTAGATAAATCAATTATCGTTCCATTTGAAATATTTTGTTGGTTTGTATATACGATTCTCCCCATTGGATCAAATACCTTGACATCTGCATTTTCGTATGCTCCTGCATAGTTAACTTTTAATTTTCCTTCAGTTGGATTAGGGAAGAGTATGATTTCCTCATCTTGAATTGGCTGTACCTGCAAGATTGCATTTTTACTTGTCTTACAGACGAAATCTCCATTTGCAACATCAAATTGCCCAAGTTCAGAAGAACTATAATTCGATTGCAGGATATATCGTAAGTAGTATCCATAGTCTTTTCCCTGATAAGCATCTACTGCGAAATAATCCGATGTGGCATATTGATCTGACCAGATTGGGGTTTGTGAACTTGAAGGCAACATATCATATCTTTTAATGTAGTTATGATTATAATCCGGGCCAAGTGCCACGCCTTCATTGAAATATACAACACCGTTCCCAATTGGAGCAAAGGATGGGTTCGTTTTACAGCCTGTAACACTTTTTGTCGGTGTAAATTGTAAAGTAGGAGAAATTGTCATTTGAAGTCCATTAATTGCATACCAAGATATATTATTTATAATATCTATATATGATAGAAGATAAAACATATTCCCGATACCTGATTTGAAAGAATAAACTTGAACCGGGTCATTGGGGGAATTGATCACTGACTCTGACAAAATGGCTCCATATGGAGCAACTTTGGTAATATGATTATCGGCGTTTACAAACAAGTTATTTTGAGCCACTGTAACATATAATTTTGTAGAATATTGATCCCAATTTGATGGATTTTGCAATATCCACTGCACATGGCCAAATTGGTCCAAGGAAAGTACAAACAAACCCGGAGAAACGGAAAAGTAAGTATCGAAAATAGTATTATTATCAGCTCGTCCTGTAATAATTAATTGATTTCCTATTCCAATTTGATCAAAACAGACAATATTACCATTAGATTCATCCAATGTCTTTGTCCACCATATTGTTCCTGTTTGAGAAATGCAAGCTACGCTACTTGAATAATAGTTAAGTGCAGAAGATCCCATTAGCGTTCCGTCTTCAAATTTCAAACCTCCCTTTGAGTTTATAAGCAAATATGTTATTTCAGAATTTGTCTGATATATTCGCCCCATATTTATACCCCAGCTTGGTTGAGCTATATCGCTGATAGAATGAGCCCATTGATTGTAACCTAGAGCGGAAAATTTTGCGGAAAATAGTTTTACTCCTGGATTAGGATCATATAGAGTATTATTTCCAAAAGAGATTGAAGTATCGTCATAAAATCCTATAACAGATGCGTTTCCGTTTGCATCCGTTGAAACAGAGGGAGTAGATAAATTTCGATCGAATGCAACAGGGTAAATACAATTACAATTACCAGAAGCCGATGCACAAATGGTTATTTGCGAAATATCGACAGCTGAAGGTGCGGCTTCAATATATAAAACAAACCATGTTTTGGGATCACCTGAATTTATTTTAAATGTCCCGTGGAGAACTTCATTAGTTACTAATCAGTGGGTAAAAAAATTAACGTTATTAACGGTTTTCTGCCGTAATGAACAAGGTGATTTTCGTGAAATATTTGAACTTTTTAAAATCTGACACGTGCTAACAGAAAA
>Ga0007792_10000924_pt1 | contig 10654 bp, 16 predicted proteins | sample CryBogmetaGMA6M_FD_60371 | JGI IMG/M metagenome (GOLD analysis project Ga0007792, IMG submission 60371) | Freshwater microbial communities from Crystal Bog, Wisconsin, USA - MA6M | ecosystem: Environmental > Aquatic > Freshwater > Lake | place: Crystal Bog, Wisconsin, USA | collected 2009-07-06
GTGCAGAAGCGGGCCGATGAGAACAAGCGGGAGCGCAATCTGTCCGACAAGGAGATCCAGGCCCTGGGCAAGGCCCTGGTGGCGGCAGAGAAACCCCCGGTAGGCGAAGATGCCCTGCCCCCGCATCCGCTTGCCGCCATCCGCCTGGCCCTCCTGACGGGCATGAGGAAGGGCGAGATCCTGGCGCTGCGATGGGACTGGATTGACCAGGATGCCCAAGTGATCACCATTCCCCCGCCAAAGCACAAGACAGGCAAGAAGACCAAGAAGCCCCGCCTGGTGCTGCTCTGCGATGCCGCCTGCGCCCTGCTGAAGACCCTGCCCAGGACCCTCGGCAACCACCATGTGATCGTGGGCCGTGGCAATAACGCCCTGGTCAACCTCCAAGACCCTTGGGACGAGGTCCGTGCTGCGGCAGGGTTGGACTACCGGGCGACCTGGATGAAGGAGAACGCCAAGGTCTGGAAGAAGGCCACCGTGGAAGAGCGGAAGGAGATCGAGAAGGGTATCGATGAGAAGCAGGCCCATTTCCATGACCTGCGCCGCACCTTCTCCAGCGTGGCAACCCGCCTTGGCTACCCCGAACTGTGGATCAGTGCCCTGCTGGGGCATTCTGCTGGGACCGTGACCCAGGGCTATGCCCGGGCCGATATGCATGACGATCCCCTCCGCACTGCCCTGGAGGCCATCGGTTCCCGCATCACGGGCCTGCTAGATGGCACCATCAACCTAGAGAAGGAAGCCAAGGAAGCTAAAGCGGCCAAGCAGGCGAAGAAGACGGGGGCGTGATGACCAACGAAGAGATCCTGGCAACGATCAAGAGGCCCAAGGGGCAGACCGCTCGACTACCCAACCATGAGGGAGCCCTGGCCCATATCCAGTCCCTCCGTGATCACGCCCATAGGTGCCTTGACGGCCCCGCCCTACTGAAAAATCTCAAGGAGAAGTCCCGCAAACTCACCGTGGCAGGGGAGGCCCTGGTGGATCTGCCCCCGCCCTATAAGGAAGTTTACGAAGGCATAGGGCTTCATTTACTGGCCCAGGCATTCAAGGCCCAATATCAGATATCAAGGCATCCCAAATACAGCGGCAATAGGCCCACTGGTATCGGCAAGCTGAGACTCGTAGACCTATGCAGGGGCGTCATCTACACACATTTTGGAGGACGGATCGCGAGGCGAGGGGAGGCCCCTCCCCCACCCGGGTCCACCCTGCTGACAGCTCCAGACAAGATTGATCCCCGTGCAATCGCGCTTGCCCAGGTTATATGGGAAGCGGAGAACCTAGGTACCACTACGTCTAAGGCATGGACCGGGCTGGTTAAAGAGAGTTGGGATGACTACCGCAAGGCATGGTCTGATGGGCTCTTCAAAGAGGAAGAAAACTACTACTAGCGATAGAGTAAACTTGACATAAATTATTGATATTTATGCATGTTACCGTATTGACACCGCTTCCCACATCGTTACGCTTATACCCATAGGACAGGTCACGAAGACAAGAAAACGCAAGAACCCCCCGGTCCGTAGTTCCTAGCCCTGCAAGGCCAAGAGGATCGAGGGGAACACCCAGCAGCACCGCGAAGCACTACACCAGGCCCCTAGATGATGGGCCAAGGGACCACCTGGTGCAATCCACTCCCCATCGTCAGGAGCCTTCATGGCTAACCCGGAAGTCAGTCTCCACACGGCGACCACGCCGCCCCTTGTCCCAGGCAAGCTCGAAGGTGCCAAGAAGCCTTCGCCCTTCCCGCCCAGCGACCTGATGGACATCACGGCCACTGCGGCCTACCTGAATCGGTCCCGGCCCTGGATCTACCACGCCATGCGCGAGATGGGTCTCCCTGCCATCCGTCTGGGCAGGCGTTGGATGTGCCAGAAGAGCAGCGTTGATGGCTGGCTGGCCTCCCAACCTGGCGTCAACCTCCCGACCGCGATGTAGGGGAGGCGACCATGGCAACCATGAACCTCCCGTCCCAGGCCAAGCCCTCCCCCGTCCCAACTCACTCTGACGTCCAGATCCCACGGAGGGAGTTCGGTCGCATCTTTGACCTCCTTATGAGTGCCCAGCGGCTGACCCTGGCCCAGCACCGCATCGAAGAGGAAAAGAGGGATGGTGGCTTTGCCACCGCCGGGGAATTGATCGCATGGGAGACCTTCATATCCCTGCGCGAGAGCTGTGATCAGTTGGGCCACCACGCTGGCTACGGTCCTGGCGAGTCGGAGCCAGAGTGAGCAGCCCAGCCCCCATCGCCTTCACGGTGATCACCAACTCACTGCCCAACCCTAAAGCCAGGGCGCAGCAGTCCGCGCAGGACTTCCCGCCCGCCTTCCTCGACCAGCTTGCTGCGTATTGGTTCCAGAGGTTCCGCCACGCCGATGGGCGATGCGTCATTTGTGGGAACGCTGGATACGCAGACACGGACCAGGTCATCCCGTGCTTCTGCCCGAATGGGCAACGCAACTGGGAAGCGGGTGGCCTCCTGTGAGCAGTCTCATCCTCCAGCCCGCCACCTGGCCCCACCTGAATCTCAACCCGGAGCCCATTGGGAACTCCATGGACCCGGACTCAATCGAGCGTTGGTATCAGGAGCTTTTTCGCGACCACCTGATGCCGTATCAGGTAATCGAAGAGCCAACAGCCAGCAACCACGCCTATCTCAATAACCGGATGAAGAAATGTCCTGCATCCGCCCCTCACCGGAGGCCGTAATGGCACCTGAATGCAAAGACCCCGGCGGGAACCGGGGCCTGAATCCTGAGCGATCCGATCAAGTATCTGCTCCCAGTAATTCTGGGCTCCTACCGCCCTCCCGTCAAGACCTCCGCGCCCGCCTGGTCGCCCATGCCCTGCCCTTCCTCGCGACCTTGAACGGGTGCAGCGACGAGGATGCCTGGACAGTCCCTGTCACGTTCCAGGTCTTCGATGACTCAGCCAAGAAGGACCGGTCGCGGGCTCGGATCATCCACGGCTGCCTTGATGACCTTGGGGAGCAGCTGGAGGAAATGAATGTCCACGGTGATGGCATCTTCATCACACCGAACCAGACCGACCTCCGGGGCCGCAAGAAGGACAACATCTCTGGCCTTCGCGCCGCCTGGTCTGACATCGATGACAAGAACGCCGAGAAGCCTCTCAACCTGGATGACCTGGCCCTGCCCCCCACCATGGTGGTCCGCAGTGGACACGGGTCACACCTTTACTGGGTCTTTGAGAAGGCCATCCCCTGCGATGAGCGCAGGCGCAACGAGCATGAAGCCATGCTGCGGGGAATCCAGAAGTCCCTGGCTCCTTATGGTGCCGATGTGAAGGTCTGTCCCGTCCAGAGCGTTCTCCGGATGCCTGGCTACTACAACATGAAGCGGGAACCCGTCCTGGTTGAGGTTCTCCGATGATGGGTCCGCGCTACACCCCCAAGCAGATCGTTCAGGCATTCCCTATCGATGCCGTGAAGCCCCCCAAGACCACCACCAGGCCGCAGGAGAAGCACACTGTGGTCGAAGGTGAGCCTCCCTTCGTGGATCTCTTCCGCAAACTGGATCTGAACCCACAAGGCCCAAACCAAGCCGAAGGGGGGACCATCTACGAGATGTCCTGCCTCCGGGATGATGCACACACCGAACCCGGTGACCCCCGCGCCATGTTCGCAACCTTCTGGCCTGATGGTGGCATCCGACACTGGGCTTGCCGCCATGCCCACTGCGATGGCCTGGTGGTCAAGGACTGGGTCGCCATCGCCCAGGCAAGGGGTCTAGAGGCACCGCAGCAGCACCCCGCACCCCAAGACCCCGGTAGTGATCTGTGGGGCACTGGGTCACTCACAGCCAGCCTAGATGAAGGTGACGCAGCATGGCCCGCTCCCCTCCCACTGGTGTCAAAGCTGGAGCCCGAAGCTTACCCGCTGGATGCACTGCCAGAGACCATCCGGGCTGCGGTGGAAGAGGTGCAAGCCTTCGTTCAGGCACCGATGCCGCTGGTAGCCTGCTCTGCCCTGGCTGCGGTATCCCTCGCCTGCCAGGCGCACTACGACATCCAACGTGCCGAAAAGCTCTCGGGGCCGACAGGAGTGTTCCTGGTGACCATCGCAGACTCCGGGGAACGGAAATCATCCTGTGATGGTTTCTTCTTCAAGCCCATCCGCGACTACGAGCGGCAGCAGGCGGAAGAGGCCCAGCCGTTTCTGAAGGAATACCGCGCCAACGTGAGGGCATGGCAGTCCCGGTGCAAGGGACTGGAGGACGGCATTCGCACTGCCGCCAAGGGGAACAAGGACACAAGCACCCTTGAGGCGTCCCTCCGTGCGCTTGCCCACGATGAACCGCAGGAGCCGAGAGTCCCCCGCCTGCTCTACGCTGACGCCACCCCGGAATCCCTGAAGTTCAACCTCGCCTTCAAGTGGCCCTCGGGCGGGGTGGTAAGCAGTGAAGCTGGCATCGTCCTGGGCTCCCACGGCATGGGCAGCGACTCAGTGATGAGAAACCTCGCGACCTACAACATGGGATGGGACGGCACTGCCATCCAGACAGAGCGCCGCACCTCTGAATCCTTCACGGTGCCCACGCCACGGCTGACCATGTTTTTACAGGTCCAGGAACCCACCCTGCGCTCCTTTATGTCGGGTGCTGGAGAGCTGGCGCGAGGTTCAGGTTTCCTTGCCCGGTGCCTGGTGGCCTGGCCTGAATCGACACAAGGTGGCAGACCCTTCCTGGAGGCCCCGCCTGCCTGGCCCCACCAGAACGCCTTCAACCGTAGGCTAGAGGCCATCCTCGCCCAGCCCGTGCCCATCAACGAGGACGGCTCCCTCTCGCCCGGGATGCTGACCCTCTCCCCGCAGGCCAAGGCCGAGTGGGTGGCTTTCCATGACCGGATTGAGCGGGAGCTTGGCATTGGCGGGAGGTTCCATGACATCCGCGATGTCGCCAGCAAGATCCCCGACAACGCCACCCGCCTCGCTGGCCTGTTCCATGTCTTCAGCGGCACCATCGGCAGCTCGGTGGGTATCGAACACCTGAAGGCAGGATGCAGGATCGCAGAGTGGCACCTAGGGGAGGCGCGGAGGTTCTTCGGGGAGATGGCCCTCCCTGCCGCCATAGCCGATGCTGCCCGCCTGGATGCCTGGTTGATCAACACCTGTCAGAAGCGGGGGGTGGACCAGGTCTCCAATAGCGACATCCAGCACTCAGGCCCATCCCGTCTGCGGGAGAGTGCTGCCATCGACAAGGCTATGGCCGTGCTGGCCGAGCTGGACCGCGCCAGACAGTGTAAGGAGGGTAGGCGCAGATTCATCCTGGTGAACCCTGCCCTTCTGAGCCCCGTGCAAACTGCCCCCCAGGGGCTTGCGGTTGAGATTCTTGCGGTTCCTGCGGTTCTTGAGCCTTCAGAGCCCGACCAAGACCCCAAGAACCGCAAGAACCGCAACTTTATCAACCGCAACCCCCCAGAGCCTGAAACACAGTTTCCCACCCTCCCTGCTGTTTCCGGGGACACCTACACGGAGGACCTGTGACCGCCCAGGAGGTTCTCGCCCAGATCCAGGGCCAGGGCTACCGCCTCACCCTTCGGCCTGGTGGTCTGCGCCTAACTGGGATCGCCCAGCCCACAGACGAGGTCAGGCTCCTTGTAGCCGCTCACCGTGCCGCCCTGATGGCCTTCCTGGAGGCAGACGCCAAAGCCTGGTCGCTCCATGAGGCCAGCCTGGAAGCAGGACGCCTGACCCCCTTCCCAGATCATCTTCATCACCTGGTGGACCCCGTCCTGGTCCGGGCCTGCCAGGTGGATGAATCCCGAAGGCCGCAGCCTGCGGCAAGGAGGGCCGCATGAGCCATCGCCTGAGTATCAATCAGACGATCACTGCGCCCAAACCCGCGCTAGCTATAGACTTCATTTCTGATGGCCTCAGGCATCCTGCGTCATACCTTTCTTCAAGCCCCAAACACCCCTTCCCCAGAGGCCAGCAGTCCGCCCCAAGGCAACCAATAGGTAGGTCTCAAGCAGACCCACATCTGTCCGCTGGTGCTGATGTGGGCGGGCGTTCGGGTGGTAATGGGTTTCGGCGCATTTCTAAACACCAAGAGCAGCACCACCATTGGGTTTGAACTCATTTTGAGACGAGTTTCCGAACACTTTTGGTTCAGGCGATCTAGATAAATCCGGAGTCATGGATGGGCGGGCCAGGCAGCACAAGGTGGGGTGGATATGAGAAGCGTAGGACCGTAGAGTCCTGCATCGTGGTCACGGTAAGGGACCTGAAGGATGCTGGTGCCCTTAGACCTCAGCGGTCTGTGTGGAGGTTACCCAGACCCCGCGCGGTCTGGCCTGGACACCAGTTTCCACGGGTGCCACTCCCAAGTGGCCAATGGATTGATGTGGAAGCATGGTGGCCCCGACTCGGCGGAGCGTTTGCCATCTCCTGGTGGCTCCGCTGCCCGGAGTGTGATCAGAGGTGCAGAAAGCTATACCTCGACCCCAAGGCTGAATTGCTGCCTGGGTTCCGGTGTAGAGGGTGCCTACGGCTGACCTATCGGTCTTCGCAGGAACCCCGCAAGCAACCCTAGGTTAGATGTGATCTTTAGTGCAGCACTGATTACTAGTTAATAACCATATCTGATGTATGAATTGTATTCTCTTACCACAGCGTTGGCTGCGTCTACGGCCTTAGATTGTTCTTCCTTAATCCTTTTTATGTCATTTTCGGCGGCCTCGATGTAGTCCTTAGATTCGCGAACATATCGCTCCACGTCACTCCGATATTGGTTTGCCGCCCATTCATCCTTTGAATATGGTTTATTGGGTTTTGAGGTTTTTGATTCAAAAGATGGGTAACCCATGATTCCCAGGTTGCTGCTGCCAATCACGTAACCAAAGGCCATTGTCCCTGCGGCACCCAGCAACACCAATAGTGCAACGTTTTGAAGGCGCATATATACCTCTCATGGAATGTAACCGGTCACTGGCAAACCATGGCCGAGACCAATTGGAACCGCAAGAACCGCAGGGTTATCAACCGCTGGCACTAGGATTACTGTTCTGGGTGGCTCCCCTTTACTTTTTCAGTTGTTCCAGGTCCAGCGCAATTGCTTCATCAGGTGTCTGCATCTTGAAAAACGCCTTCCAGGAGGTCCTAGTGGGTCCCGCAATGACGGCCTCGGCAAACTCTCTAAGGGCACACGACTCCATGAGATCTGCGGGTGTTGCGCCAGCCTTCTTCAACAGGTTGAGCATGATCATTAGGAATGAACGTTCGTGGCCTTTGACGTGGACTGCCTGGTTGGTAGCGATTTCGACCACATATATTTTTGCAAATAGTGGATGGTAAGTGAGGCCGAACAATCCCCTGTCAATTACAATCTGGTTCTCATCGTCTTGATACAGTTGTTTCATGGCTTCACACCTTGTGCATTGAACTGCAACAGACTCTCTGAATATGACGGGAGCCCACCGTTGTGACACGGGCAGGGGCTAGAGAATCTGAATTTGGGAAATGATTAAGGAATACATGGTGTCCAAGTCGGTGCTGATGCCGCTAGTGATGCTGGTAACTGCGGCTTGCGATCCCTGCCAGTTGACCCCGCTGTAGTAGGTCACGGCATATGCCTTGTCATTGCCCTTCTGCGTGTTGAGTGCGGCGATGATGGCAGTCTTGTCGATCAGCATGGTGTGGGATGTGGACTGGATGTATGTCAACGAGGTATTCAAAAAATACTGAATCCCGGCTTCATAGTCTGCCTTCGACTGCGTGTAGTGACTGCCGCTGAAATACAAACCCTGACTACTCAGAGAGGAACTCAGCGCAGACTCGTTCGCCAAGAACTGCGTGATGGTCTGCGAGTGAAGGGTGGTCATGTAATCGGTAATGAGGGTTGTCGATGGGTAGGTAGTAACTATCGAAGTGAAATTTAGGCCAGTGGCACTGGCACTAGTCAGGCTGAACGATCCAGAAGTTGGCGAGAAGTTGTAGCCAGCCAATGCGGGTGTCAGGGTGTATGTCCCGGCAGTCAGATTGGCGAAGGTGTAGTTCCCACTGGAGTCCGTGGTCGTTGTGGAGGATGCCTGACCCATTATGGCAACAGCCACACCCTGAAGTCCGACATTGGACCCAGATGCGATCCGCCCAGAGACAGAGTAGGTGGTCGGGTTAACACCACCAGCTCCTGGTGCAGGGGAGGGTGTGCTTCCCCCTCCGCCACCACCGCAAGCGAGGACAGAGAAAAGCGATCCAACCACCACCAGGAACATGAGGACCAATCGGTTCACAATGCCTCCATTGCCGATAAGCCTATCAGGCACCATGGTCGCCTAGGAATAAAGTGACTTCCATCAACGGCGATTAGACGAAAATTGTCCAACCAACTGGCCAATACTGCTCCTTCAAGCAGAGTCTCTATGGCGCAGACGGAGCCCCAGAGCCATGAAAGGAACAGGAGGCGTTCAGGATGACGCTAGACATCAAGAACACAGCATCCCCGGGCTACCTGGGCCATCCAGAGGTAGTTCAGGCCCTCATCGAGAACTACATCCAGGAGGGCCTCCTGGGGGCCAAAGACCCCTCAATGGCAACCATGGCCTCCTATCGCATGGCGCAGACATTCGCGGGCGAGATCGAGGGCTACACGCCCATATCGGGGTGGGAGAAGGATCTGTGCAAGACCCTCTGCTACCGCCTCTCCATCGATGCCACGCAGTCCCCCAAGAACATCCTGTATACCGCCTTCCTGGACGTGGCTGAGAACGTCTTCAAGGCTGTCAAGTTCACGGACCCGGAGGCCACCGACAGGCGCATCCGCGACATCGCCGCGTTCCTGGGCCATCTTCTGCTAGGGACCGTTGACCTTCACTACCTCCCTCCATATGGATCAAGCCATGCCAGCGAACCACATCCAATAACTCAACAGGAGATTTCGATGCAGAAGGAAAAACCGCCAACCAAGGCCGAGAGGTCGATGTTTGATTGTGATGAGATTCCGGTCCCGGGTATCAGCAGGAGGTGGCTTTCCCGCCGCTCTACCTTGCATGAGGTCCAAGCCAAGTTCATGGCGCGTCTGATTCTGGAAATGGAGACGGCCTGCATTCATGCATATCAGGTCCGTTCCTCGTCAGAATTGCGCTTCCAAATGGACGTGCGACCATCGCCCTGGGACATCCCAGAAGTGATGCGGTTTATCGAGGGGGCATTGGCATGCGGTTTTGTTTGCTGTGATTACAACATCAAAAAATGGACTGACCTAGAAGCTGTGAACTCTCGACCGGAACTTACTATTGGTCGTATGAATCACCTCGAAATTAGAAAGTACATCCACACCGTGCAGCGGGGCGACAAATGGGCCGATGGCTATGGCAGTCCCATTTTGGAGTCCTTGGCCAGCGGGGCACTCCAGTTGGCCGCAAACCGCTTGCTGAATGATGAATCCCTGTACGATCCGTACTAGGCTAATACTTGGTATTTACGCCACCAGACGGGCATGCCGTGGGGGCCTCATAGTCCTTCGCGAAATGGCAAGGCTACCCCGAATAGCCCAGGCTGGATTCTAGCAACTGCTGGTTGCTGCCCACCGGAACGCTGAGATCAGCAAGGCCCTGGCTGAACCCGTGCATGTGGGCAGGATCGGGTCTAGGCTGATGCCAGCATCCACATGGGGAGGGGCGCATGAAACGATTGAGCGGCTGGTGGAGGCTGTGGGTTTTCCTCAGTGTGCTGTGGGGCATCTCCCCGCTGGTCTTTGGCTACAAGCAGTGGCCCACCCGAACCCCACTTCTATGGGGCGATCTACAAGGTCTGAACCCCGAGAATCGTGCATTGCTTCTGTTCGACCCATATACAGGTATCGCCAACCCATACCCTCCACCACCCCCGGGGTTTCGTCCTCTCCCACCACTCCCTCCAGGTGCGGTGTTGGACAAATCCCAGAAGTCTCCATGGGAGTCAGTACCTGATGCCGATGTTGTGCGGAACACAGTCACCATGCCAGATGGGAATGTGCTTACTGTGACCACAGCACTGAAGGAGTTTGCCCAGTGGAAGTCCATGACCGAGGACTACACACGGGTGCAGGACAAGAAACTGATCAGGGAGCGGGTCAGTTTCCTGGGTTGGATCTTTCTGCTGTGGACGATTCCCTGCATCACCATCCTGGCCCTCGGCCTAGGCTTCCGCTGGGTGGTGCGGGGCTTCAGGAAGGAACCCGTCTAGGCAAACTGCCCAAGCTCTCTATCCTCTTCGCCGAGGTCACCAACATGAAAAATCCCGTCGATATTCTTGAAAAAGAGATATACGAACTTCGTGAACGCATCGTGCTTGAAAGGCAAGAAAGAGCAACCCAAGCCTTTAGCGGGAATCTTGCCTGGCTCGTATTACTGGCCACATCTGTGTTTGCAGGTGGAAGAGCAACACCGTTTGAGAGTCGATGGACGGAATTATTATTCGTGGGTCTGCTTGCCCTTGGATTCCTTATATGGCTCAGCGTGATTATCCGTAGGAAGGACGAGGCCGTGAGGCGGTCGCGCGATGGTATCTAGTCGAACAGCCCCGCCTGTATCGCCATAATTGCCGGGTCGGGCTGAACCCAGCCAGGCAAGTCCAGGACCAGGTCTTCACCATCCCACGCCCATGTCCAGCCCCGGTGCGCCAGAAAGGGCTCCAGGTATGCCTCAGGCGTGC
>Ga0007792_10000927_pt1 | contig 10636 bp, 8 predicted proteins | sample CryBogmetaGMA6M_FD_60371 | JGI IMG/M metagenome (GOLD analysis project Ga0007792, IMG submission 60371) | Freshwater microbial communities from Crystal Bog, Wisconsin, USA - MA6M | ecosystem: Environmental > Aquatic > Freshwater > Lake | place: Crystal Bog, Wisconsin, USA | collected 2009-07-06
CCGGTGCCGTGGATGAATCAACCGCATTCAATCAGCCTTAACTTGCCACCTTTAGGCGCTTTGATTCTAAAACTATAGCAAAAACATAGGCCCGCCAGGTGGGCTGATAGTTTCCAGGGTGCGCATACCAATGCACCCTGGCATTATAATGATTGTATAAGCATCAGATGAAAAAAATTCTTTTTGTTACCAGCGAAGCTCACCCTCTGATTAAAACCGGAGGTCTTGCTGATGTTTGTGGCAGTTTGCCTAAAGCATTGGCTGAATTGTCTAATGACATAAAACTAATTATCCCTAATTATCAAGCCTTAAAAACCACTGAAAACGTCCGTTTTCTTTGCTCTATACGGGTTGATAACCGAAACATTAATATCCTTGAAACCCGTATGCCGGATAGTAATGTCATCGTTTGGCTGGTTGATTATCCGGCGTATTACAATTATCCGGGCAATCCTTATGTCAATGAAAAAGGCGAACCGTGGCCTAATAATGCAGAACGCTTTGGCTTGTTTTGTCGCATTGCCGTTGAAGCGGCTATGGATAGAATTAATCAGGACTGGAAGCCGGACGTTGTTCACTGTAACGATTGGCAAAGCGGTTTGGTTCCCGCATTTTTATCCCTTGAACACGACCGGCCATCAAGCGTATTCACCATACATAACATGGCCTATCAAGGTTTATTCCCGGCCAGCACCGCTGCCTTATTAAACCTGCCAGGTCAATTATGGCATCCCGCCGGCTTGGAGTTTCATGAAATGCTGTCTTTTATTAAAGGCGGACTGATTTATGCCGATCACATCACCACCGTGAGTCCGACTTATGCCTTGGAAATTCAAACACCAGAATTTGGTTATGGTCTTGAAGGACTGCTGGATCATCGTAAAGAATATTTAGGCGGCATCATTAACGGCATTGATCTCGATCAATGGGATTCTGGAACAGACTCTTTGATTGCTCAACCTTATACCGCTGCAACACTCAATAAAAAACGCTTCAACAAGTCTGCACTACAGACCCGATTTGCACTTCCGGTTAATGATCGTATTCCCCTCTTTGGGCTAATCGGTCGACTGGTAGAGCAAAAAGGTATCGATCTGATTTTGGAATGTCTTCCCGAGATGGTTAACCTGAACATGCAATTTGTATTGCTGGGCAGTGGCGATAAAAACTTTGAAAAACAGCTAAAAAAGCTGGCTCTTGAACACCCGGATAAAATAGCGATATCGATTGATTATGATGAAGCATTGGCGCATCTTATCGAAGCGGGGGCGGATATTTTCTTAATGCCATCGCGATTTGAACCCTGCGGTTTAAATCAAATGTACAGCCAACGTTACGGCACTATTCCTATCGTCAGAAAAACAGGCGGCTTGGCAGATACCGTGACGGATACCTTGCCGGAAACATTGGCCAACCACACAGCAAGCGGCATTGTGTTTAACGAAGCCGGTTCAGGTGCTTTACTGGAAGCGATTAAACGCGCCCTGATTTTATACAGCCTCCCTGAAACCTGGAAGAAAATGCAACTTAATGCCATGAAAAAAGATTTTTCCTGGAAGCACAGTGCCGAGCAGTATCTGGCGTTATACGAAAGCCTTTAATTAAAAACGTGTCTATCGTATCCAGTAACCATTGAATGCTATGTGCGCATTTTGTAACGCCTCAGTAGAGGTTGATTTCGATTATAGAACACGGATGACACTGATTATACGGATTTCAACGGATTTTATTGTTGGTCGAAAATACCTTAACTGTTTATAGGTAAAATTTTCATGGCATTAAAAAACCGCTCCTTATCCGTGTCTATCTGTCAAATCCGTGGCATCGGTGTTCTATTTTTTAACGACTGAATAGTTATAGCATTTTAGAGAGAGTCGTCAGATGAATGAAATCCAATTACTGTATGTTGAAAATGTAATAAGCCGAAAAAAAAGGGTTCTTCAACAGGCGCTGTGTTTTTTTATGCAGGTAGAAAACCTAAGCCCTGACAAGACAATCGATCTTATCTGGGCGGGCGAAGACGGGGTATGGCATACGCTACCAGCAACTTGGCACAGCAACCTGAACAACGCTAAAGAATACTGGCGAGCTGAGACAACCATTAGTTTTGCAGCCGATAAATCGCTTCCGGGTAATATTGAATTTTCCTTGCGTTATCAAACCCAAGGCAATGAATATTGGGATAACAACCACGGCCTGAATTATTCCAGCCAGGCAGATTCCGGCATTAAAGTCGTCTCCACCCAGCCGGTTCTGAATATTGGCTTTGACACTAAACTGCATGATAAGCAAAAGTTTGTGCTTATTACCGCAGCGGTCAATCAATCTGTACAGGCCAAAACCGTCACGGTTCATTGGACAACCGACAACTGGAAACATACGCATCAAACGCCCTGTCATTTTAAACGCAACTATTGGGATGAAACCTCGGGCAGCAATGCCAGAAATCCAAACCAATACGGTACGCAACTTTGGAAAGTATTACTCAACGTAGATAACGCGTTTAAATTGCAATACACCCTAAGCTGTGAAGGCAGTGATCAGGTTTTTTGGGACAATAACCAAGGTAACAATTTCTCGGTTAGTCATGAACCACTCAAAGTGATGATTTTAAATCTACACTGCTATCAAGAAGACAATCAAGACCATAAGTTTTCACAAATAGCCAAGGCGATTGACGAGCTGGAAACTGATATTGTCTGCCTTCAGGAAGTGGCTGAACTTTGGAACGATGGCAACGGTGACTGGAATACCAATTCGGCCAACATCATTAATGAGCGTCTTAAGCACCCGTTTCATCTTTACACCGATTGGTCGCATAAGGGTTTTGATAAATACCGCGAAGGCGTTGCCATCCTGAGTCGATACCCGCTGTTAAAACAAGATTCAAGGTATGTTTCAAACAGCCACAGTGCCGACAGTATTCATTCCAGAAAAGTGGTTATGGCACAAGTGCATGTACCTTACCTGGGCTTGATCAATTTTTTTTCTGCCCATCTAAGTTGGTGGGATGACGGCTTTTCGGAGCAGTTTAAAACACTGAGCAACTGGTCTGCCGATAATCAAACCGACGATGTCACAGGCACAATGCTGTGTGGTGATTTTAATATCACGGCAGGCACCGAAGGTTATAATTTGGTAGTGAGTGCTCATGAATATGAAGACCAGTTTTTAGCCGTCAGCGACCATGAAGCCTTTGAAAAAATCTTTAAAGTCAATGATCCCCACTGGCAAGATTACCTTGCTGATGATTATCGTATTGACTATATTTTTATGAACAAGGCCTGTGACCTACAAATCACTTCAGGAAAGGTATTATTTACTGAACAAGATTATGGTCGGGTTTCAGATCACTGTGGTTATTTTATGACCTTTGAACCTAAGTAAATTTGTCGTATTGAGCGCCTGCCAAACGACCTAAAACCATCAATAAAAATGCACAAAAATAATATAATCTTAAACTTATACAAGGACATAATATGCCACTAGCAGAGCACTATGCCATGCCCGTTCATGGGCATTTAGGTGGCTATTTTCAAAGAGCCAATGATTTAAATGAAAAATTTGATGTCCGCTGGGGAAAAATAGAATTTGATGTATTCTTTGGCATTCAGGCTAATGTAAAAGTAATTCTTAAAGTGTATCGTGATCACGATGTCTGCGAAAAATATATTGTGGATACCGATGCCTTTGATGTTCAATGGGATCGCCACAAACGCAGTACACGCGACTTTTATATATTGTATTCCAATAACTTTGGCCCGATTAACTGCGTCAAATTTTCTTTCATTGTCCATCTGAATGAGCACTCTATCCCTTCGCAAAATGACTACATTTTCATGGATAGCCAGCAAGCGCAGGATGGACATCAACAGCATAGAAAAATCACCGGTGAATGGGCAACACCCAATACCTATCGCACTTACGAATTAAATGCCGCCGAATTACAAAGTGACGCTGATTGGTATAATCATCATTTTGAATCTTTAAACCTGATTCCCAAGTTTACCAAAGGCGACCTATACCACCCTTATCACCCCAAACGCTTTATCCATGATCATATCGACAAGGTGATCCGCAGCAAGTGGGAAAATCCTGGTCGACTGTGTACCATCAAAGTCAGTGTTGACTGCATTGATGATAGGGATTTTATTGACCATTTGATTCATGCAAGTCATCAGGGTGTCCTGGTTCAGTGTATTGTGGACTGGCGCAAAATGACCCTGACCCACAGCCATAACTATGCCCGACTAAAGCGTGCCCGGGTTGAACTGGTCGGCGTCTTTTGCACCCCCCAACATCACCTCATTGAAGTTGAACCGGATATGCATACCAAATTTGTTATTTTTAATGACGAGGATTGCATACTGGGTTCATTTAATATTACCTTCGATCGCTGGTGGGCTAACTGGGAATCCGGAATGACTTTTCATTCCAAGGGTGTCTGTCGGTTGCTTGATAATATATTTCAGAGTCAACGCGGCGGGGTCAATCAAAAATATGGCATTAATCCCTTAAGCCATTTTAATCTGCTTTATACCTTCGGCAGACAGATGATGCTTAACGGCAAACCCTACCGTCCGCATCATGCCATCCTGGCTGAAATTCACCACGCCCGGCATTCGATCAAGCTGTGTTTGTTTTTAATGGGTGACCTGTTGGGCGATCATCATGACAGCGTCGTCGATGCCTTGATACACGCACAGGACAGAGGGGTTTATGTGCATGTTCTTTTTAACGGACATTTAGCCAGACAAGGCAAGATTGGTGTAGCGCGACCGATGGCGGATGAGCTTAAACGCCCCTTGTTACCCGCCGTGCAACGCCTAAAAGATGTCGGCATTCCGGTAGGTTTGGTCTATGGACAAGATGATCACACCGTCCCTTACTCACCGATTCATTCAAAATATTGTATTATCGACGACTCCATCGTCATTGAAGGCAGCTTTAACTGGTACAATACCTCCGTTTTTTCTCACGACCTGCTGGTAGTGGCTAATAATCATCAGGTAGCACAACCCTACCTCTATGAGTTTGAGCAAATACAGCGATCATTCAGGGTTTATTATTAATGTTGGCTTCGATTATAGAACACGGATGACACCGATGATACGGATTTCAACGGATTTTATTTTTAGGCCGGAATAAGGCTTTTCGAGTGCAAGCGAGAATAAGCGTTTCCGGCAATCTGCACGAGAACTGTTGGCTTCGTTTATAGAACACTGATGATACGGATTTCAACGGATTTTTTTTCGCCAGGTTCTCACGCTCCGGCGTGGAAATTCATCCTGCAACGCTCCAGTGGTGCGCGATGCGCACTACTACTGTTTTCATGAAATTAAAAACGTCTCTTATCCGTGTCTATCCGTAAAATCCGTATCATCAGTGTTCTATTTTTTAATGGCAGTGCGATGTTCACCTACTACTATTTTTATGCGATTAAAAAACTTTTCTTATCCGTGTCTATCCGTCAAATCCGTGTCATCTGTGTTCTATTTTTTAATGGCAATGCCAAAAATTTTAGTTTTTTCGACTTTATAAATAATTCTGTCATGATTAACGTGTTATAAATTACTGTGTTTAGAGTGCGCCATCAATGTCAGATAATAATTAAAGATTATGGATACCGTTAACTACAGTTTTGATCCAACTTATGGATACACGCTTGACCAGTTGCTTGCTGTAAAAACGCCGAAAGAACCAAAAGATTTTGATTGCTTTTGGCAGCAGCGCTATCAAAAAGCCTTAACCCTTGACCCACAACCCTACACAAAAATTATCAACGAAGATAAGCTGGGGTGGCGTTTGTTTGAGATAAGTTACACCTCGAGTGATAACTGTCCTATTCATGGCTGGTTAATGGTGCCGACTTCCGGAGTCATTAAACGTGGCTTTATTGTCGGGCACGGCTATGGCGGACGTAATGAGCCTGACTATCACTTGCCCTTTAAAGATGCGGCTTTATTGTTTCCCTGTTTTCGGGGCCTGTCGCTTAGCGCCCAACCAACTATTTCTTCCGAGCCTTATTGGCATGTTCTACACAATATTAACCAGAAAGATCACTATATTCTGGGGAGTTGTGTTGACGATTTATGGCTGGCAATCAGTACGATGCTGTCCCTGTTCCCTCATCTAAGCGGACACTTGGGCTATCTGGGCATCAGTTTTGGTGGCGGTATTGGCGCTTTGGCGCTGGCGTGGGAATCGCGTATTAGTAAAGGCCACCTCAATGTACCCACCTTTGGTCATCAGCCTTTACGCTTAAGATTGGCCACCATCGGCAGCGCAAAAAGCGTTCAAGAATATTATAAATCCCGTAAAAAACAAACGCTTTCTGTTTTGCGCTATTACGATGCCGCCTTGGCAGCAAAGCGCATTACCCAACCCATGCATTGTGCTTGTGCAACATTTGATCCCTGTGTCGCCCCCCCCGGACAGTTTGCAATCTACAACGCATTACCCAATGAAAAGCAACTGTTTATCCTGGAGGCAGGGCATCACAACTACCCGGCTCAAGGACAGCAAGAGTACGAACTTCTTAATCAACTGGATGCTTTTTTTGCATCACTTAGCGAACACCAAACACCCCTAAACACAGGAGATATAAATGAATCGTGAGTATCACAAATGGTGGAGCGATCGACTGCAGCGCGATATGGAATTACTGGTATTTGGTCATGCCGGTGCAAAGGTGTTGGTTTTTCCTTCTCGCTTGGGACGATTTTATGAGTATGAAAAATTAGGGTTAGTCCACGCTTTAAAGCACAAAATAGAACAAGGCTGGCTACAACTCTATTGTATCGACAGTATCGATGCTGAAAGTTTTTACTGTGACTGGGCGCATCCTCATGGACGTATCCAGCGCCATATAGACTATGAAGAATACATTCTAAACGAAGTATTACCCTTTATGGACAGCAAAAATCAGCATGAGTGTGTCATTTCTCATGGGCTAAGTCTGGGTGCATTTCATGCCACCAATATTGCATTTCGTTATCCCCAATTTTTTAAAAAGTTGGTGGCCTTCTCGGGTCGTTATGATCTTACCCTGAATGTAGAGTTTTTTAACGACCTGTTCGATGGTTTTTATAATGAAGATATTTATTTTCATACGCCCAGCCATTTCTTACCCAACCTGGACTGTTCCTGGCGATTAAACAAACTAAGGGAAATGGATATCACCCTGGTCATTGGCAAAGAAGATCCTTTTTTGCCCAATAATGAACACTTAAGCTCAATATTGTGGCAAAAAGACATATATCATCAGCTATTGCTTTGGGACGACAGAGCGCATAGCGGTTATTATTGGCGGCGCATGGCAGCAATTTATATTTGATTTTTTGGGATGGCCGGGGTACAAAGAACCTTAATTGAATAATGTAACTATCACTTAAGGTTCCAGTTTTTAATGCTTGATTCCGAGTAGACCGCTATAACAAGCAATAGGCCGAAATAAGACCACCCAAGCGTAGCGCGTGGTGGCGTTTCCGGCACACTCTTACCGGATGCCGGAAACGCTTATTCCGGCTATTGTTTGTTATCGTTGAAATTCCCCAAATCAACCATTCAAAACTTGAAGATTGAGTGTAAAACACTTTTATAGATCGCTGCCCGCTAATGAAAATACAGGCTGTTATTTACTTCGCTACGATCTTCTACCGCTATGCCTTGGGCAATTTATCACAAGCCTGGTATTGATTCGCAGATAGACTAATTATTTCTTTATCCGCTTTTAAACCAGCTGAATAATTTGATTGAGCTGCTCGCAAACGTGGACAATAATTCCAATAATTCCACCAGATCGGATTTTGCGCTTGAGTTAATTGCTTAATGTGAAAGCCACTGACGCCATGAATATTTTTAATAATTTTAGGGCTGTCATCTCCACGTCGACTTTTGGCTAGTACATGGTAATGATTATCCAAAATAACCCAGTGTTGAAACTCCCAACTAAACCGTTCAAAAGCACTTTTCATAACCTCCAACAGATATCATTTTATTTCTGTTGACTGTAACAAGGTTTTTTTAAGATAAATGACAGATGTTAAAAAATAAATCGCATCATCGACAAAAATATGTGCTGGATTATGCAAGCGATCTTTTTTCATAATACTTTACCCCGTTGCCATGACCGGAGTGCAAGCGCTTTAGCTATTGCCTGTAATAAAGCTTAAAAAAGCGGCTACCAACTTAACACGGGACAGACCTGACAGGTTTTATAAACCTGTCAGGTCTAACTCCAGTATTTTATACTGGCTACAGTGGGTAGCCGACAGGATTACCACGAACGGCTTAATTTTAAACTGTCCCACCTTACGTGGGTAGCCCAAAAAGCTAAAGCGTTTTTACTCCACTACTAAAGTGGAGTCCAATGGTATTAAATTATTTAATTCCCTTGCCCCATTGTCCGGCATAAAAGCGTTCATTCAAGGGCATCCGGGAACGGGCGGCTAATTCGGCTTCTTTAAAATCATTATCAAGCACGTCAACATCAGCCTGATAACCGACTGCCAGCATCGCCACGGGTTTGCAATCGGCGGGTAGATTAAAAACTTCACGGGCTGTCTCGGCATTAAAGCCGCCCATTTGATGCACAATCAATCCCAATGCAGTGGCTTGCAAGCACAAGTTGGCGCTGGCTGCACCGGTGTCATACATCGCCCAGCGATTAGGTTGGCCGTTATGGTTAAAATTTTCCATCGCAACGGCGAGTATTAACACCGGAGCATTTCTGGCCCACAGCCGGTTTTTTTCAACTACGCTGGCCAAGGCATTTTCCCAACCGGTTTCATCAGTGGCTTTATTGCACACCACAAAACGCCAGGGTTGATCATTAAAACAAGACGGCGCCCAGCGTGCGGCTTCCAGCAGCGCCAGTAAATCGTCATGGCTCACGCATTTGTCAGAGTCAAACGCTCTGGGGCTCCATCGTTGTTCAATAATATCGTGGATTTTTACTTGAGTTGTTGCGGGTTTGTGTTGCATGTTAAGCGCCTCAATTTAATTGGATAAAACCGGTTTATAACGTCAACACGCCGTTTTGGTAATCACGAAATGCCTGTTCAATTTCTTTGATACTGTTCATGACAAACGGGCCTGATTGCACTACCGGCTCTTTTAACGGTAACGCCGCCAACACCAAAAATCGGGCAGATTGCTCTTGTGTTGCAAGCTGTATGTTATCACCATTAATCAACTGTCCCAATTGCCCTGCTTTTAAAACTGTAGCTGTTGCTCCGGTAGCCAGTTCGCCTTTGTAAACATAAACCAACACGGTCTGTTGCTCATCAACCGTTATTTCAAGCGGTTGTTGCGGGCTTAACAATACATCGAAATATAACGGTTGTGTGGTCACGCCCGTTACCGGCCCGGCTATTTTTTGGGTGTCGGTTCTGTATTCACCGGCGATCACTTTAATATATCCATCGTCTGCCAAGGCAATCTGCGGGATTTTTTCGGCAGCAAATTCTTGATAATGCGGTGGCTTCATTTTTTCGTTGGCTGGCAGGTTTATCCATAACTGAAAGCCGTGTAACAAACCATTTTCCTGCTCCGGCATTTCAGAATGAATAATGCCATGCGCCGCTGTCATCCATTGCACATCGCCGGCACGCAAATGTCCTTCATGACCCAAATGATCGCGGTGCAGCATGGCACCTTCCAGCATATAGGTCACGGTTTCAAAACCACGATGCGGATGATCAGGAAAGCCGCCGACATAATCTACCGGCTCATCAGAACCAAATTCATCCAGCAAAATAAAAGGATCAAAAGCGTTTTTTTGCTGCTGACTGACAATGCGTTTTAATTTGACACTGGCGCCATCTGTGGTGGTTTGCCCGGTTATAACCGCTGCAAGTTGCCGTGTTTGCTTGGTCATTGTTAATCTCCCATGATTTAGTTTAGATCAGAATAATACGTAGGATCGTTTGTACGCGGAAATTATCAACTACGCGGAACCGGATTTGCAACCTTGTTCCCAATGTTTTAAAACAACGTCAATCTACCCTGCCATTAATATAAGCTATCAATTTAACACGGAACGACCTGGCAGGTCTAAATTCGGTATTTTTATCCTGATTAAAGTGAGTAGCCTTAATATAGCCTGGCAGAAACGTTGCGGATGGATTTGCAAAACCCGTCCTGCCCAAGGTAAGGTTCGCATTACGCACCCACTCATCGATATTATAGAGCCCTGAATTAATTAAGTACGTAGGGCGTGGCGTACGTGCCTTATTTTTCAAGGCGCGCACGCCACGACTTACAGAAAATAATGTCGTTTAATTAACGAAGGTCTATAACGGGTAAATGATGTATACAGAACAGCATTTTTCTCTTTAATGCTTGTTATAGCGGATTATCAAAAATTAATGTAAGTTTTCAAGCCCCTCTCGGTTTGCCCTCCCCACTTTGAAAAAGGGGGACTGAGGGGGATTTATTTAAAAAATCTCCCCTAACCCAATGCCGTTAAGTTAAGCATACAACTGAAGTAAAACAGCTTTAGCTGTTTTTACAGGCAATAGCTGAAGCGATTGCACTCCAGTTTTTTAATCAACTTGCGCTTAACTTAACGGCATTATCCCCTAACCCCTCTTTTTCAAAGAGGGGGGATTAAATAATCAAAAAATTAATGACC
>Ga0007792_10000928_pt1 | contig 10630 bp, 10 predicted proteins | sample CryBogmetaGMA6M_FD_60371 | JGI IMG/M metagenome (GOLD analysis project Ga0007792, IMG submission 60371) | Freshwater microbial communities from Crystal Bog, Wisconsin, USA - MA6M | ecosystem: Environmental > Aquatic > Freshwater > Lake | place: Crystal Bog, Wisconsin, USA | collected 2009-07-06
TGATATTTTTTTTAAGGCCTTCCAATCTGTCGAATTGAAAAATTGAGTTTTCAAGTTTCAGGTCATTGTATTGATTAATGAAAATGGAAAACAATTCAGCATCAATTGGGAACAATTTGGAAAAATGAGAAAAATTGCAGAGAATAATATTTGTTGGAATTCTGCTTGTCCCGTTAAATTTTCCCAAAGCAAATGCCAAGTTTTGCTGTAATTTTCAGGGTGTTTTAAAAGTTTGGCAAATTCCAGATGTAAGTCGTTGATACTTTTTATCTGTTTTAAATCGATGGTTAATATCTGGTACATAGTTTGACTCCTTTGCTTGTAATCGTATCGTTGCACAGAATACTGGCTAAAGTTACAATAACCGAAAACGGACTTTGATCCGCTAGTACCGTGAAGACATGGTCGTGTGTCTATGGCCCAGTTGCAGAGCCAGGGCTGTTCCTCCAACCAGCGAGAACCGCTTCATGTACTTCTCTTTAGAAAGTCTGAGAAGGAGTTGTGCAGTGGTTGAAGGCAAATTATTCAAATCCACATTCATAGGCCTAAAATTACTTTTTCAATAAAATAACAACGCTTTTTCCACCTCCCGCTGGATAATATTTTCTGATTGACCTTTGCAATGATGACTGAGGAAACATTCCTGGATAAAAGAAACAAATCGTCAAGATCACCATATAGGATTACCTGCTCTGCCACTAACTCCTCAGGCAAATCGGCCGTGGGATCGTATGACCAGAAAATATGTTTAGGAAACAAGGCAATTTTCATTGATTCATCAACTAAATCAGGCATGTGTATTGATCAAAGATACGGAATTTTTCGTGCTGTTTGTCAAAATTCTTAGATTTACATACTCTAATCACCCGAAAAATGAATCACTGGTCGAAATACGTAGTCCGAGAGATATTGTAAAGGAGGATGAATATGAAGAATAAAACATTTGATTGCGTCGAAATGATGCGAAGCATAAGAGAAAAGCACAGAATCAAATATAGTAAAGCGCCTGCTTTGAGGAAAAAGAGATTGGAGGAGATCAGGAAGAAATACGGATTTGCTCCTATGAAAGAATTGCTGACAAGTAAGTAAAATCAGGGGGTAATGCAAGCCTTGCAACAGCGCCGATAATGGCAGAAGTGATTATGAATGCAGATTTAATACGGTGCTGGATTTCATCAGAAAACAATCCCGGACTTTTAATCGTATCTTTGCACTATATACCGGCTGAAGTTACAATAACCAGAAAACGGACTTCGTTCCGCCAGTAACGTGAAAACATAGTCGTGTGCCCCATGGCCCTGATGAGACTTAACCTTTAGCCGGATTTCTTTTTCTGATTTCTTCGATAAAATGTCGGGAAATTTCCTGCTTTATTACTATCTCTTTTGGAAAAAGATGACTGCCAATTTCATTTTCGTGAATGTCGTCTGTATAAATAATTGTCTCAGAATAGGTGATTGGAGACTAAGATTTTAAATGATACCTGGTTTGAATTTTTGCTTTCTGATCCTGGTTGGGCATTCTTCTTTGAAAGGATAAAGTCGGAGAAAAACGGTTGTCATCCGCAGACAAGGAAAGGCATGAAAAATACATTGCAATGTTGAAATTTATCATAAAAATCCTTGACATTTAGAATTTTCATAGTACTTTTGCTGTCAATAACACCTGCCACGCTTCCCATTTGAACAGCGCACCCGGGCAGGTTTTCGCTTTTATAGACATTAGTTTATATAGAAACGATTTCATCTTCAATGCGTTATACTAAACCCCCAATTACACTTCCAGACCAGGTGAGCAGGTTAAAATCGAGAGGTTTGCGATTTGTTTCTGATACTGAAAGCATTAACCAGTTATCCAATATAAGTTATTACAGGCTGAGAGCTTACACTTATCCTTTCCAGGACAATTCTGACCCAAATCACCCCTTTACTGTTTCTGTAACCTTTGAGCAAATAATCGAACTATATCAATTTGACCGTCGATTAAGCCAACTTGTTTTTAACGCGTTGGAGAAAATTGAGATAGCGATGCGGACTCAAATCATATATATTTGGGCAATAACTTATGGAAGCCATTGGCAGAATGACCCTTCATTGTACCGTGATCCGGTAAAATTTGCCAACCAAATAAACACACTTCATTCCGAAATTGACCGCAGCCACGAAACTTTTATTGACCATTATAAAAACTCTTATACAATTCCACCTGAGCCGCCTTGCTGGATGAGTCTGGAAGTGAGCGCCAAACGTAAGGAAATGCTGAATCTTGCCTTGTCTGAATATAAGCGATACAGGGAGATTGTTGTTAAAGGATTTATCAAGGCCTCAAAAATCCTGGTCGAAAACCATATTTACAATTACTGCGATATTCCATACAGCACACAATTAATTCCAATGGCAGCCATTCTTGCAAGGCTTGGGAATCAAATCGATAATCTCGGGAATAAAAACAAATTGATGCGATGGTTCTGGTGCGGTGTTTTTGGAGAGTTATATGGCTCGGCCAATGAGACCCGGTATGCTCTCGACTTATTGCAGGTCCCCGACTGGATCCTGAATAACGGAGATGAACCTAAAACGATTTACGATGCGAATTTTTCCCCCTCGAGGTTACATACTCTGCGCACCAGGAACAGCGCTGCATACAAGGGAGTATATGCTTTGCTCCTTGACGAAAATACAAAAGACTGGCTGTCGGCCACCAAAATAGACTTCAGTACCTACTTCTCGGAATACATTGATATTCATCATATCTTCCCTGTCGCCTGGTGTCTCAGGAACAATGTTCCAAGGAGTGATTTCGATTGCATCATCAATAAAACCCCATTATCCTGGCGCACCAACAGGATTGTCAGCGGGGATGCTCCGAGCCGTTATCTCGAAAGACTGAAAAAGAATGCCGGTGTTTCCGATCAGGAATTTCATAGTATCCTGCTTACACATGTAGTTAACCCTGAGTTCATGCAAAAAGATGATTTCCCAGGGTTTTTCAGAGACCGCAAGGAAAAAATCCTTCAGCGCATTGAAACCGCCATGGGCAAAACCATTGCAAGAGAGCAGGTCATTCAGGAGGAAGGTACTGTTAATGATTCAGAAGAAGAAACCGATGATGATAACATGACCATCACTCCATGAACCCTTCTCCTCCCGAAACCTCATTCATACTTATCTCAAAGCACCGCCAGTTAGGGTTTGTAGCCGAATTCAGGCTGGCAAACGGCAATGTCCAGTCAAATGAGGAACCACCTGCTGCTGAACCTATGATGATTAAGGAATTATCGACTTTATCACAATCCTTCAGCGACTCCGAAATCCACCGGCGGTTTTCACGTAAAACGGCCACACAAAGGGATTTCCTGAACCATCTGAATGAAGAGCTGCTGTTGACCCAGATCCGGCCTTTTATAGATCGTCAGATGGATAAATTGTTACATCTGGCTATTTCTCATAAGATTCAGATATGTTTTCAGGAAGGGCCTGCCCGGGAAAATCCAGGTGTGCTGCTTGTCGCTGAATCGGTCCCGGCCGAACCCTGGTTTTGCTTTACGAAAAGGGAAAACGGCTCTGATTATGTTTTGGAGTTGTACCAGAATGAGCATCGGATACATCTTCGCGAAAAAGGCAATCTCATCATCAGCAACGATCCCTGCTGGTTTAAAACAGGAAACCATTTGCTGTATTTTCCGCCGGGCTTCGACGGCAAAAAAATTCAACCCTTTCTTACAAAAGATTCAATACTCATTCCCTCATCCGCAGAAAAGAAATATTTCGGGAGTTTTATTCTTAAAACTCTGAAAACCGGACAGGTCAATGCTGAGGGTTTCACTGTTCAAACATTGCATCCCGAAAAGCGTATGGAATTGTCTCTGGAGGTCGATTGGCAGGGGATGGCTGTGCTGATCGTTTATTTTCGCTATGGCGACAAACGGATTATGAGGGGAAAATCACAAAAGGTTTTTATTGAACTGAAGATGGAAGGCGGAGATGCGGCTTTTTTCAAGACCGATCGTGATTTTACCTGGGAGGCTACCATGCTCGGGCTGTGCCAAAATATGGGATTTGAATTATTCAATGCAAATACCCTGGGTCTTCCCACCAAAACGGGAATTACTAATGTCGACCTTTACTCCCTGGTTGAATGGCTGAATTTGCAAGCTGAAGAATTAAAGCGTTCAGGCATCATCGTTTTTACCGACCGCTCGCCTTTGGCTTTTTATACGGGTTCTGTAAGTTCTGAAATAAAGATCATTCCCGGCAAAGACTGGTTTGATGTTCAGGCGATTGTCTTTTTCGGCGGATTGCAGATCCCGTTCGTCCAACTCAGAAACTATATTCTTAATGAAATCAGGGAGTTTCCATTACCAGATGGTGAAATTGCCGTGCTGCCGGCGGAGTGGTTTACCCGTTACAGCGATCTTTTTTACTGGTCGGCTGATGTGAATGATTCGCTGAGGGTCCCGCTGCGTCATTTCCACCTGGTCGGCGAATTAACCGCCGCTGAAGACCCGGATCTGAAACGCCGTCTTGAAACGCTGGATTATAAGCGGTTTCAGGATCTGCCAGTACCGGATGGTTTACATGCCACTCTGCGTCCTTATCAGCTGGAAGGATTGCAATGGCTTTATTTTCTTCATGAGAACCGGTTCGGAGGCTGTCTGGCCGATGATATGGGATTGGGTAAAACCATCCAGGCCCTGGCGCTGCTGCTTACTGTAAGACCATCGCCTCATAAAGCCACCCTTCTGATCATGCCTGCTTCGCTGATCCATAACTGGAGAAACGAAATCAGGCGATTTGCACCTTCGTTGAGAATGATGGAACACCGGGGGGCTTCACGGGGCGAATCTTCGCTTTTTTTCGATGCCGTGGATGTGGTCCTCACTACGTATGGAACTCTGAGAAACGACCTGGATTTATTTATCTCATACCACTTTCATTATGTGATACTCGATGAAAGCCAGGTGATCAAAAATCCTTCGGCCCGGATCAGCCAGGCAGTTTGCCAGCTGAATGCCAGACACCGTTTGGTCTTAACCGGTACACCTATCGAGAATTCAATTGCCGACCTCTGGTCCCAGATGGAGTTCCTGAACCCGGGGATGTTAGGCGGGCTGGCCTCATTTCAAAAAAGGTTTAAATCTCCTGAAACCGATGCTGAAAGGATGAGAAAAATCATTTCTCCTTTTGTGCTTCGCCGGAATAAGCTTGAGGTTGAACCTGATCTTCCGCCCTTGACCATCAAAGAAGTGCTATGCGAGATGAGCGAAGACCAGCGCGTAAGTTATGAACGGGAAAAATCGGCAGTAAGAAACGAGATCCTCGAAAAGCTTGAAAGCGGCGGATCTCCCGAAACCTCACTCACCATTCTGAAAGCCTTGATAAGATTGCGGCAGATTGCGAATCATCCCAGGCTTGTCGACCCGGACTATTCCGGCGAAAGCGGAAAGTTTGAAGAGATCATACGTGTAGCGATGACCTTACATGATGAAGGACATAAAGTATTGGTCTTTTCCTCTTTTGTAAAACATCTGAAGTTGATCGCAAACCGTTTCGACCTTGAAGGACTGAATTATACCATGCTCACTGGTTCAACAATCAAACGTGAGCAGGTAGTTGATATATTCAGAAAGGAAAGCGAAGTTTCATTTTTCCTCATTTCACTCAAAGCCGGCGGACAAGGCCTTAATCTTACCGAAGCCGGCTATGTGATGATGCTCGATCCCTGGTGGAACCCGGCTGCCGAACTCCAGGCCATCAATAGGGCCCATCGCATCGGACAGGATAAAAAAGTCATTGCCTGCAAATTTATATGCTCCGAAACCATCGAGGAAAAGATTCTCCTTTTACAGCAACGAAAGCAAGAATTAGCCGATGCCTTTATACCCTCGGGAAACCCACTGAAAGACCTTTCTAAAGAAGAGATCAGGGAGCTGTTCGGGTAAACTGATATCAGATGGCAGATGGCAGATGGCAGATGTCAGATACAAAAATAGGTATGGAATTCTCCTTCGTGCTGTTCCGTAAAGCTCTTATATCCTGCATCCTGCATCTTCTCAATCATAGGCATCGGTTGGAAAGGAGTGATGATCTCATAGATCTCCCCCTTGGCCATCGCGGCAGTTTCGCTTTTCACCTGCTCCAGAGGATGAATACCAGAAGCCAGTAAAGGCCTGGCATCCAATGTTGTTATAATGTTGGCTTTATTAAGCCATATTGGTGTTTCCATAGTTCAGTATCCTTTGTTCGTTTTCAAGTTTCCTTTTTTCAGTAAGATCCTGAGAAACCTCAAGGGTACCCAGGTATTCGCCTTGTTCATTTCTCAGTGCGAAATAATCAATATGAATGAATCTGCCTTGCATCTGTATCCAGAACGGGGCCGAATCTGCATGTCCGCTCTTAAAATCGCTGATGATCTTATCAACAATATGCACGCTTGAAGGCGGATGGCACATCCTCACGTCCCGTCCGAGAATCGCACGGTTACGGTCGAAGATCCTTTCTTTGCCCTGTGTAAAGTATTTCACTTTATCATTTCGGTCAACAAAAGTCAGGTCCACCGGCAGTGTGTTCAGCACAGCCATCAGCTCCTCGGCGCTGAATTTCCCGCTCGGCAGGCTTATGTTTCCTTCCTCAGCCGAACGCTGTTCGCTGAGTTGAATCCCTTCGGGTTTCCATTCGATAATGGGGTCGTAAAGGCAATACCCGATCTCGTTGGTCTGTCGGTAAATCTCATACCAGTCGGCATCAGTGAGCTTATCCATGGTCATAGGTAAAAGTATCTCCTCTTCCTTCATGATCATATCGGTGATGGCTTTAGCTGCAGGCTGAAGATAGACATCGATGGTGAATTTGACCTGGTCGGGATCGCTATAGGAAGCGGAAGACAGGCTTTCCATTGCATTTTTCAGCAGGACCCTGGTCTCGTCATGCTTGCCCCACATCACTTTGGGCGGACCGGTAATACCGTATCGTTCGAGAAATGGAAACAGAAGATTTTCCTTACGCCGGTAATGCTTGTCAACATCCATCAGACTGTTGAATAATGACTTCACCTTATTAAGATAAGCCACAGGGCCGATGGCAGCATAGAGCTCCTCTGCCTTATCGAATAGTTCACGGAGTTTTTTTACCACACCCTGAAGTTCCTTGTTTTCCTTTTTAAAGGTATCGACGGGATGACCCGGGGGGACAATAAGCATGCCCGAAAGGTCAATGCTGCCTTCAAGTACCGCGGCATGAATGTCGCACAGACGAAGAACTTCACTTTCGGGCAGTCCTTCGCTGATCAGCTCCTGTTCAACTTCCACCACGTCGCCGTAAGGTATTTTCGACATCAGTTCCATAAGGCGCTTCTTCACCTCTTCAGGCGCCCTGCCCTCATGAAGTTCGAGAATCATGTGTTTGAGAAGCCCTTTCCTTTCGGAAGAGTTGTTTATAAGCTCACTCATGGCTTTATCCTTTGATCATTGTGAGTACCATTTTGAATTTCTCCGTTGCATTTACGGCATGCGGTATGCCTGCCGGCATCACGATTGTATCGCCCGTGATGAGGTTGTAGGGAGTATTGTCGATAATGATCTCGGCCTCCCCTTCCACCACCTCTGCCATGGCATCAAAAGGAGCCGAATGAGTGCTGAGTCTTTGGCCTTTGTCGAAGGCGAATAAAGTTACCGTGCCAACCGGCCGGTCAATTACACGTTTGCTTACTATCCCGTCGGTGGAGTAATCCACGCTTTCAGGAAACCGGAACTTATTGCCCGGATTGAAGATGTTCTTTTCCATTTTTTGTTTTTTAATTATTTTTATCCTGCCTTTTGTTTCTCTTTTATAAAGTATTTGGCCGACAATATCGGGTGCCTTAACATCATCCCCGGTCCTGCATTCCGCATCACCTTTTTTATCTCCTCACGCATGGCCGGACTATAACAATGTACCGGACAAAGCCTGCAGGCAGGTTTCTCATCTCCATAAACACAATAATTCAATCGTTTCAGGGCATATTCCCCGAGCCTTGCACAGTCGGCACACAACTGTTTTCGACCATGAACCCGCTTGCAATACACTCTGATCATCGCGGTCAAAATTTTTTTTTCGGTAATGTTAACCTCTTTCATCTCATTTTATCTGATATCTGCTATCTGACATCTGTCATCTCTTAACAACCGACCATCCGCCCTTAAGACCAAAGATGAACCAGGCCAGGGCAAGTGTTCCCGTTGCAAAGATAGTATCACCGAAGACTCTCATCCAACGGAAAGTCCTGAGAACCGGGTCCTGCATGAATTCGGCTGAACGGGCATACCACATGCCATATTTCACGCTCACCCAAGTCTGGGCAAGGCCAACAGGAAGTACGCTAAGCAATACCATTGCTGCGAGGCCGATATTGATTGCCCAGAAAGCAAATTTGATCCATTTGTCATTCCAGACTTTTTCGGGCTCCATGCTTTTTAGTACAAATAACATAAGTCCGATGCCCAGCATTCCGTACACCCCAAATAATGCAGTATGACCATGAACAGGAGTGGTGTTCAGTCCCTGCATATAATATAACGCAATCGGTGGATTGATAAGGAAACCAAATATGCCGGCACCGACCAGATTCCAGAACGAAACAGCAAGGAAGAAATAAATGGGCCATTTATAACCTTTGATCCAATCGCTGCTTTTTGTAAGTTTCAGGTTTGTATAACCTTCAAACCCGATCAGCACAAGAGGTACCACTTCCAGAGCGCTGAATGTCGCTCCCAACGCAAGGATCGCTACAGGCGTCCCGGTAAAATATAAATGATGGAAAGTACCTATAATACCGCCGGATAAAAAGACGATGGTAGAGAAAAGCACGCCTCCCGTGGCTGTTATCACACGCACTAGTCCCAGGCGTACAAACAGGAATGCAATTGCAACAGTAGCAAACACTTCAAAAAATCCTTCAACCCAAAGATGGACCACCCACCAGCGCCAGTATTCGGCAATGGCAAGATGAGTCTGCCTTCCCCACATCAGCCCTGCCCCATAAAATACAGCAATAGCTATAGTGGAGATCAGGAACATGGTGAGCAGGCTTCGGTTTTCTGATTTGTTCTTTAAAGCAGGCATAAGTGCCCGCCCCATCAGCACAAGCCATAAAACAAGTCCTACAAAAAGGAAGATCTGCCAGAAACGGCCAAGATCCACGTATTCATAACCCTGGTGTCCGAACCAGAAATTCTGTATCAGTCCTAAACGCTGCATCACTCCAAGCCACTGGCCTGCAAGGGATCCGACGACAATCACCAGCAATGCAACAAAAAGAAAATTCACTCCCAATACCTGGAATTTTGGTTCTTTACCTGAGACTGCAGGAGCCAGATAAAGGCCTGTTGCAAGCCAGGAAGTCGCAATCCAGAAAATGGCAAGCTGGATATGCCAGGTTCTTGAGATAGAATAAGGCAGAAAATCGGCCAGAGGCAATCCATAAAAAGCCTGTCCTTCTACCCCGTAGTGCGCGGTGATAATACCCATCAGTATCTGAACAAGAATCAGGGCTGTGACAACGTAGAAATATTTTAATGTGGCTTTCATAGAAGGAGTAAATATTCCTCCCAACAACGGATCTTTTTTTGGAAATTCATGAGCTTCCAGGCTTTCATCCTTTCTTTTGGCATAAAACCATCCCATAAGGCCTATACCTGCAATGAGCATGATCACACTGAAGCCAGTCCAGAGAATTAAAGCGCTTGTGGCTTTATTGTCGACCAGTTCTTCTGATGGCCAGTTGTTGGTGTAACTGATCTCCTGCCCCGGACGGTTTGTTACGCAGGTCCAGGAGATCCAGAAGAAAAACGCATTCATTTTAAACATCCTGTCATCCGTCTTGATGGAATTGGGAGGAATGGCATACGCGTCACGGAGACTAGCCTTGGCAGGGTCATTCATAAACAAACCGGCATAGTGTGAGGCGACTTCTTTGATCGCCCTAGCCCTTAATTCAGAAACCATGATCCTGTCGGAAGCGGCATCGTAAGTATTGGTGCGAAGCTCCCTCTGAAGTTTCACTTTCATAGCTGCCTGATCCTCGGCCGGAATGTCCTTATATAATTTATGGTATAAGGAATCGGCAAGGTAATCGAGAATGATCACTGATTCGCGATGAAGCCAGTCGGCCGACCAGTCAGGAGCTACATAGGAACCATGCCCCCAAACCGTGCCTACTTCCTGACCGCCTACCGACTGCCAGATGTTCTGACCATCCTTAATATCCTGACCGGAAAAAAGGACAATGCCCGATGTTGTTACGACCTGCGATGGAATAGGTGGTTTCTCACGGTATATCTGCCTTCCGAAGAAGATCAACACACCAAAGCAGATCACCATGACTGCTATAAAACCAATCCAGAGTTTTCTTGTGTTCATGCGTTTCTGTTTAGATTAGACAATTAGGTACTTCAATGCGCAAATATACAAAGATTTTGAAGAATGCAAAAAAAAATGAAATTTTTTTTTGGGATGGAGAGTGCGGGATGCGGGATGCGGGATGCAGGATGCGGGATGCGGGATGCAGGATGCAGGATGCAGGATGCGGGATGCAGGATGCGGGATGCAGGATGCGGGATGCAGGATGCGGGATGCAGGATGCGGGATGCAGGATG
>Ga0007792_10000929_pt1 | contig 10624 bp, 9 predicted proteins | sample CryBogmetaGMA6M_FD_60371 | JGI IMG/M metagenome (GOLD analysis project Ga0007792, IMG submission 60371) | Freshwater microbial communities from Crystal Bog, Wisconsin, USA - MA6M | ecosystem: Environmental > Aquatic > Freshwater > Lake | place: Crystal Bog, Wisconsin, USA | collected 2009-07-06
GAGCACGCCCAGCCCCGCCAGTCCGGCGAAATAGACCCAGCCGGCAAGCCCGCCTGTCGCCGCGTCCCTGGCCGCCCAGGCCATGAGCAGGCCGAGGCCCGCCACCCCGAAGCTGGCCGCGGCCCAGGTGCAGGGCATGCAGAACTTCAGGTACAAGAGTTGCCGGAACCACCAGGCCCACCAGCCGCGCCAGGTCTGCGGCCCCAGGCGCGTCAGCAGCGCGGCCTTGGGCACGGCCAGGGCGCGCACGCCGCGGCCCTGTAGGTAGGGGCCCATGGTGAAGTCGTCCACCACGCCGCGCACCCACACTGCGTCCACCCCATGGGCGAAAAACTCACGGCGCAGGATGGCCGTGGCCCCGCCCCAAGGCTGGCAGAGCAGATGCATGTTTTGCAGCATCTGCACACCCAGGGCGCAGAAGAAGTAGCAGAGGTCCGGCAGGCCGTTTTGGGGCAGTACTCTGCGGTGGGTGGTGGTGAGCACCGCCTTGCCCGCCAGGATGGGCGCGGTGAGCCGCACCAGGAAGTCCGGCGCGGCCTCGTGGGTGCTGTCGCAGAACACGAGAATCTCTGGCGCTTCACCTGCGGCCTCGATGCCCGCCAGCAGACTGTGGTTCTTCTGGCAGCAGGTTTCCGCCTGGCCGGCCAGGACCAGGCGGACCTGCGGATTGCCTGGCAGGAGTTCCCGCACCAGTGCCGTGGCCGGGTCGGCCTCGTCGCGCACCACAAAATACGTGTCGCAGGGTGCGCCGGGCTGATTCAGGAGCGAGGCCAGACAAGTGGTCATGCCCGGCGTGCTGCCCGTGAGCGGCACGATCATGGCCAGCTTCGGAAGGAAGTCCGGGGCCGGAACGCGGCGTTTTTCCATCCAGGTGCTGCGCGCGGCGCGGATGGCCGGAGCGCCCATCAAGTACAGCAGCGCCAGCACCACGAGATGCGCCGCCATGCCGAGCTGCGCCAGAGTGGTCAGCATGCGGCCACCACTCTGGGAGTTTGGGCCTTGCAGTATTGCCAGAGGTGGAACAAGAGCAACGCCAGGGCTAGAAGTTCACCCGCGAGGACGAAGCCGGCCTCGCGTCCGGCCCAGGTCAGGGCCGCCGCCCCGGCCGCGGAGAGCAGCAGCAGGGCCACGGACCTGCGGGTAAGAAGTCCAAGGGAGCGCTGGCAGGCCCCCACTGTCAGCAGGGCCACGAAGCCTTTGGTGCCGACAATGGCCCACACGGCCCCGTCGAGCGGCGCTGTAGGCATGAAGAGTAGGCAGAGCGCCGCGTTCACAGCCAGCCCGGCCAGAAAGAACCAGAACACCAGCATCTGCCTGCCCATGCATAAAAGCAGGTAGTAGGCCAAGTTGTGCAAAAAGGCGAAAAACACGCACAGGCAGAGCAAGGGCTGCACCCGCGCGGCCTCGGCGTACTGGCCGCCGTAGAGCAGGCCGATGATCTGCTCACTGCCAGTGGCCAGCACGAACATCACCGGCAGGGCCAGAGCCGCCAATTGCGCCGCGTGGGTCCGTGCCCTGCGGGCAAAGGCCGCCTGGTCCTGGACCCAAAGCTTGGCGAACACGGGAAACAGCACCTTGCCCAAAAGCAGTCCCGAAGCCAGCACGCTGATGCCGTCCACGAGCTGCCAGGTGGCGCTGTACTGGGCCACGGCCTGCGCACCGCCAAGGCGCTGCAGGAAGAAGATGTTGAGCTTGTTGTACAGGATGGCCGCCAGGGCCATGAGGGTGAAGGGCAGGGTGCCCTGCCAGGTGGCCCACACCGCGCTCCACAGGGGTTGGGCCGCGGCCCGCCAGCTTCGGCAAAGCATTTTGAAGGCCCCGGCCAGGGCGGCCAGGCTTTCCACGGGCTTGAACAGCGCCGTGACCAGAGGACCGGCCCCGAAGAACAGGGCCAGGATTCCCGCGCCATAGCCCAGGAGCGCAGCTACGCCGCACAGACGCCCCTCCACGTCCTGCCTGCCCAGGGACTGGCAGACCACGTAGTAGGAGTTTACCAACGCGTCCAGGCCGAAGGATAGGCCGATGATCAGCACCAGGGCCAAGAGCCCGGCCGGGTAGCCCTGCCAGAGGCAGAACCCGGTCATGACCAGGCTGCCCGCGGTGAACAGCGCGGCCTTGAGCAGGGTGATCTGCCGGAACACGGCGCTGGGCGCTGCGCTTCGGCTGGCCAGAAGCAGCATGAAGTGCTGGTTGATGCCGAACTCGGAGCAGAAGAGCAGGATCTGGCCCAGGCCCATGGCCAGCATGATGTTGCCGTAGGTCTCCACCGAGTTCCGCGCCAGAAGCAGCAGGAACACGGCCTGCACGCCGTCGCGCAACCACTGGGCGGCCAGGAGGTATGCGAACTGCTTGAGGCTCTTGCCGCCAAGCGCGGTGCTCACGGGGCCTCCGGCGCGTCCGGGCGGGCCAGCAGTCGGTCCACGGCCGCAAGCACCACGGCCACCGGGATCTCTCGCATGCAGGCGTTGTCCTCGCAGGCGTACTCGAAGCCCAAGTGCAGGCAGGGCGCGCAGGAACGGGGCGAGCTGAGCGACACCAGACGGCCCAGCCGTGCCACCGCGCCCCAGCGCTCCGCATTGACCGGCCCGGTGAGGGACACGAGCGGCGCGCCCACGGCGGCGGCCAGGTGCATGATGCCCGTGTTCACGCTCACCACCACGGCCGCGCGCTCCAGCAGCAGGGCCGTGGGCCCCACGCGCACCCCGGCCAGGTTTCGCACGCGCTCCGAGCCAGCGTTCCGGACCAGGGCCTCGTTGCCCTCGTGGTCGGCTGGACCGCCTGAGAGCAGCACCTCAAGTCCGCGGTCAACGAGAGCCAGGGTCACCTGTCGCCAGCTCGCCTGCGGCCACTCTTTCATGTGTGAGCGGAAGCCGCCGGGAAACATGTGCAGCACGGCGTAGGGGCTCTGCGGCAATCGCCCGCCGGGCAGACCGACCTCGGCTCCAGCCAGGGGCGCGAGGCGGGGAATTGAGTTGCCGGTGATGCCGAGCGGCGCGAAGAGTTTGCGGAAGTTCTCCAGCTCATGACAGGCGCGGGAGTGGGGCACCACGGCATCGTACACGTGGTGGCGGTGCTGACTCGGGCTCATGAAGCCGATTGTGTGCCCGGCGCGCGCGGCGAAAGAGAGCAGGGCCCCCAGTCTGGGCCACTGGCTGGCGTCCAGCCAAGTGTCGAAGGGCCCGTAGCGGCGCACTAACGCCGTGGCCTGGATGGGGTTCTTCACGGGCAGGGCCACCACCTCGGCGGCGCAGGACACCATCAGCGCGGCCTCAAGGTTGGCCCGGCTGCAGAAGATGGTCAGCCGGGCCTGCGGATGCTCCCGGGCCAGGTCGGCCAGGGGGCCGGAAAAAAGCACCATGTCGCCGATGCAGCCCAAGCAAAGCACGCCGACGCTGCGCAGGGTCTCCGGCGGGGCGTTCTTTCCGCGCAGCAGGCCGAGGGCGCGTACCAGCGGGATCCCCAGGGCGCGGTCCAGGCTGCGCAGAAGGCGGTTGCCGCGCTCACCGGTCATGCCGCCCCCGATGTCTTTGGCGGCCCGCGCGGCGTCCGGCCGCGTTCACGTCTGAGCTCCCTTGCCCGTGCGGGAGTTGGCCCGGCGCGCGGCATCCAAGGGCGCAAACAGCGGGCTCTTGCGCAGCCCGGTTCGGTGCAGGGCAAATGCTAGCGAGGTGCCGAGCACGCCCAGGCCGTAGTGCAAGGAGTTTTTGAAGCTGATGGACGAGGAGTCGTCGGCGTAGCGTGTGGGGCAGGTGATCTCGCCTACGCGATAGCCCGCGAAGATGATCTGCGAAAGCATCTGGTTGTCGAAGACGAAGTTGTCGCTGTTGGCGTTGTAAGGGATGGCCTCAAGCACCTGGCGGGAATAGGCCCGGTAGCCGGTGTGGTACTCGGAGAGCTTGTGCCTCACAAGCAGGTTCTGCACCAGGGTCAGCACGCGGTTGCTGATGTACTTGTAGAGCGGCATGCCGCCGAGCAGCGCGCCGTTTGACAGGATGCGCGAGCCCAGCATGCAGTCAAACACGTCCCAGGCGATGGGCGAGACCATGGCCTCCACCAGAAGCGGGGTGTACTGGTAATCCGGGTGCAGCATGATGACGATGTCCGCGCCCAGGGACAAGGCGGTGTCGTAGCAGGTCTTCTGGTTGCCGCCGTAGCCCCGGTTTATTTCGTGCCGGACGGTGCGGATGCCCAGGGCCTGGGCCGCGGCCACGGTGTCGTCGCGGCTGGCGTCATCCACAAGCAGCACCTCGTCCACCACGGCCGATATCTCGGCGTGGGTCTTGGCCACGGTTTTTCCCGCGTTGTAAGCGGGCATGACCAGCACGATGCGTTTGCCGTTGATCATCGGTTTCCTTCGGTTGTTCGGTACCAGCGGGCCACTTTCGTTAGCGCACGTAGAAATATTTCTCAACATTCAGGGCCGGCGGCGGGCAAGGCGTGTTGACCAGGAGCGTCCCGTCCTCTGGTTCGAGCGGATTGAGGGTGCGGCCGTCCGCCCCCAGGGCGAGGGCCCGCAGGGTGCAGCCGCCCGCGGGTAGGGCGTTGTCCGGCACAAAGAGCGCGAAGCTCCCGCCAGCGTCGGCCCGGGCCACTGCGGCGATGCGCTCCGGCAGGGCCAAAAGCACCAGCCCGGCCTGACCGTCCACCCTCTGCCCGGAGAACAGATACCCGCACACCCGGCCCGAAACGCCCATGGCCGGTCTCAACTCGAAGCCGCCGCCCGGAGTCTGCGCCTGAACATAGTCCGTCAGGGGCCTGATGCTGCGGTACATGGCCGCGCGCTGCCGCAAAAACAGCGGCAGCGCGCGGATGACGTAGGCCGGGTCCGGGAACACGGCTTCGAGCTTCTCTGGGTTTGTGCAGCGGAGCAGCTCGGCCCGGGCCTCGGCCAGCCTGGGCGCGCGGTTGTGCAGCACAATGGCCGAGAGCGCGGAGGACAAAAGGAACAGGGCTAGGCAGGAGGCAAGGGTGCGCCGGACGAGGAGCTCGGTTCGCAGGCCCAGGGACTGGCCGCGCAGGCAGTACAGGGACACCAGGACCAGCCACAGGGGCGTGCTGAATGTGGCGTAGCGGCTCTCCAGCGCCTGCCCCATTCCGAAGCCGCTGCGGCCTGCGGCCGTGGCCAGGGCCGAGAGCAGCGAGAACGCGGCCACGGCCAGCCAGGGAGCCTTTTCCCTGGCCCCTTGCCAGCCCTGCCGGAGCTCCGTGCGCAGGAAGAGCAGCAGCAGCCCCAGGGCTGCGCAGCCGGCCAGGATGGCCAGGGGCAGGAGGTTTTTGTCGCCCGTCAGGGCCCCGCCAAGATAGGCCAGGAGGTACCCGCCGAGCATGAGCGGCCGGATGAGGGCGAGGAGCGGGGAGGGGTGGTGCGGCGGGCTCGTGTAGCCGTGGAAATAGCTGGCCCAGACCAGGGCCCCGGCCAGGGCGAAGAGCGCGGTCATGGCGAGCTTTCGGCCCTTGCCCTCTGCGTTCAGGGCCACCAGGGGCGCCAGGCAGATCCAGTAGAACAGCCCGTTGACGAAGCTGTAGGAGGGGATAAGCCCGACCATGATCATGAGCGTGAGCCGCGTCCAGGTGAAGGGCTTGCCGGATTTATGGGGCGTGGCCAGCACCGCCCCGGTCCACATTCCGAGCGGCGGCAGCACCACCGAGCTGTTGATGCCCACGCTGAAGGTCTCCCACTGCAGGAGCGAGAACGAGAGCAGGCTGAAGGCCAGCAGCGGTGCGGGGGCGGAGTCCGGCTGGGCGGTTTTGGCGTAGAGGCGGCGGACTAGCAGGAAGGAGCAGCCCGCCAGCAGTATGTTCAGCGCGCATTCGGCCAGCCGGTTCAGGCCGAAGGCGGGCAGGAGCAGCAGGCCGAAGAGCCGCGCGGCCAGGTTGCGCTGCTCATTCTGCTGGGCCGCCAGATCGGCCAGGGTCAGGGCCCCGGCCTGAAGTTTCTGCAGCACGCCCGCCCATATGAGCCACTCGTCCCAGTTGAGCACGTCCACGGCCCAGAGCCAGACGCACAGCGTCAGGACCAGCGGCGGCGCGAGGGCGGCCACGGGCGAGCGGAACAGCGGGTTGAGTTTCAAGCCGTCACAATTCTCCGGGGAAAATCCGTGGGACGTTTTGCAACCTTATTCCGCGCCATTGCGTTCACCGTGGGACGCGGGTATGCTGCCGCGCATACAGAGAACGCCGGAAGAACATGCTACAAAAGGGTAGAAGGAATCCATCCATGGGGCAGACCAGTTCCATTGCGCCGATGGCCGTTGCCAAACTTCTGTGGAAGCATGCGCGCCATCCATGGATTGCACGACGGCTGGCCGCATTGCAAGCGGAGAAATGGCTCTTCAACGCCTTGGGGCCGGGCAGGCCGGACGGCTCCGCCGTGGCCATCCGCCAGTTCAGCCTGCGCATCACCGATGTTTGCAATCTGCGCTGCATCATGTGCGGGCAGTGGGGCGAGCGCGGTTTTCTGCTGGACAAGAAGCTCGACGAACTGAAGAAGTCGGAGGTGCCGCCCGCGCGTTACATTGAGCTCTTGGACGATCTGAAGCGGTACGGCCACTCGCCCGTGGTGTACATCTGGGGCGGCGAGCCCATGCTCTATCCCGGCACGCTCGACATCATCCGCCACGGCGCGGGGCTTGGGCTGCCCGTGTCCATCGCCACCAACGGTACGCGCATGGTTCACGCCGCGGAGACCTTCGCCACAGCCCCGCTATTCCTGCTCCAGGTATCCATCGACGGGCACAACGCCCAGCTCCACAACGCCATCCGCCGCAGCCCCTCGGGCAGCGACACCTTCGACGAGATCATGAAGGGGCTTGCAGCCGTGCACAAGGCGCGGGAAAAAGCTGGGCGCGGCCTGCCGATCATCGCCTCGCTGACCACCATCTCGCGCGAGAACCATGAGCACCTTGTGGACATCTATAAGGCGATCTCGCCCCACGTGGACCTGCTGGTGTTCTATCTGTCCTGGTGGATCGATGAGGACGCGGCAAAAGCCCACGAGACTGACTACGCCCGGCGTTTTGCTGAGGCGCCCAGCCTGCACAGGGGCTGGATCGGCGGCTGGAAGCCGGAGAATTACGCCCTCATCGACGCCCAGCTTGAGGAAATTCGCGCCCTGGGCGCGCGCCTGGGCACCCCGCCGGCTGTGGTCATCCCCAACTTGAGCGGGGTGGACAACCTGCGAGAATACTACACTGATCACGCCAGCACATTCGGCTTCGAGCGCTGCATCTCTATCCGCCAGGCCGTGGAGATCGACAGCAACGGTGACATGTCGCCCTGCCGCGACTACCACGACTACGTGGTGGGCAACGTCAAGGACCACACGGTGCTGGAGCTCTGGAACTCCGAACGCTACAAGGCTTTCCGCCGCAGCTTGGCCAGGGACGGGCTCATGCCCGCCTGCACCCGCTGCTGCGGGCTCATGGGCTACTAGGGGGGGGGGCGCGGATGGCGCGCATCGTCTGGGGGCTCATGGGCGACTCGCGCGGGCACCTCACGCGCGCGCTGATCATGGCCGGTGAGCTCCCCGGGCACGAGATCCTGTTCGTGGGTGGCGGCTGTGCCGGGGAGCTGCGTGCGCTGGGCCACCGCGTGCATGCCCTGCCCATGCCGGAAACCATTCTCCGCGGCAACAAGGTCCAAAGCCTGGCCACCGCGGCCCATTTCCTGCGCCTGGCCCTGAACAGGGGCGAGGTCCTGCATGGGCTGGCGGATGAGCTTGTTCGCTTCAAGCCGGACCTGGCCGTCACCGACTACGAGTTCTACCTGCCCCGCGCGGCACGCCAGCTCGGACTGCCTTGTGTCAGCTTCGGGCACCAGCACGTGCTGACCCGCTGCGTGGACCGCCTGCCCACAGGGCAGCTGTTGAACCGTCTGACCACAACGGCCGCCATCCGGTTCTTGTTCAGTGTGCCGGAACGTTACTTCGTGACCTCCTTCTTCCCGGCCAGTCCCAAAGGGCTGGACACCACAGTGCTGCCGCCAGTCCTGCGGTCGGACGTGGCGCAACTGAGCCCTCGGCAGGGCGACGCCGTGGTGGCCTATTTCCGCGCAGGGCTGCCCCGCGGGCTCCTTGAGGCCCTGGAAAAAACTGGGCGCGACGTGGTGGTGTACGGGCAGGGGGCGTTGCCGGGGTCGGGTCGTGTGCGCTTTCGCGCCAGCAGCCGGACTGTGTTCCTGGAAGATCTGGCGGGCTGCGCCTATGTGGTCGCAAACGGTGGGCACAATCTCATTAGCGAGGCCTTGCACCTGAGCAAACCCGTGTTGGCCGCACCCGCTGCCATGTTCTACGAGCAGTATGTCAATGCTTGGCACCTGCGGCGACTGGGATATGGTGATTTTATCGTCGGGGAGCGCGGTACGGCCAAGGCCGTGGCGGATTTCGAGACCCGGCTTGAGGTGCGGCGGGAAGCGTTGACAACGCCCCCGCCCAGCGGCAACACCCTGGCCGCACGCACCGTGGAGGAGCTGCTGGCAGGAGGCTAAGCGCGTTCAGGCGTCCAGCTGCCTGAGTTCAGTCCGGCAGGGCCAGACGATTGAGCCCGCAGAAGTCAAGGTCCAGGAATTTACGGCCCAACAGACCCAGCAGGATGTTCATGCCGATGGACAGGGCGTGGATGACAATGGCGAAGGCCAAGGCCTGCTCAAAGACGATGCCGAACAGGGGCAACGCGATGACGTCGTGGGTCGTACCCACCCAGCAGGCGGTCCGCCAGGAGCTTCGAGAGCGCTTCGGCCCCACCGTGTTACAGATTCTAGGCCAGCAGGGCCGCCATGCAGAACTCGCCCGCGCGCAGGGGCAGTACGCTGTTCGCCATGCGGCCGATGTTGGCGATGTGGAAGATGCGCAGGCAGCTGGCCGGACTGCAGGATGATGCGCAGCCGCATGGCGCGCAGCAGGTTGTTTGTGAGTTGCAGCGTGAGCACTAGGCCGAAGAGGGCCGGGCTGGCCGAGGCGACGATCCCGGACAGTCGGGCACGCTCCGGGGGTGGGGCCGCAGGTGCCACAGCCCAGCGCAGACGCCGAGCAGGCGGAGGAACTTGGCGGCCCGGGCGCCGTTTCGGCGGAGGCGTCCTACCGGAGTCATCATGGCCTGACGGTTGACTGCGGTGCGCAGCGTTCTGCCGGTGCAGGCCAGCTAGCCCTGCGGGCGCACTCCCTTGTAGTGGCAGCCTGCGCAGCGCGAGAAAAAGCGCCGCCCTCGTGTAATATGTTGTCGGCGCATGTTCTGATAGGCCGGGTTGTTCCAAATTTCCGCCAGGCTGGACTGCCGGGGGAGATACTGGCCCATGCCCTTGATCCCCTTCCAGGTGGCAAACTCGCAGCAGGGGAACACGGAGCCGTCCCAGTTGATGGTGACCATTTTCCAGAGCCAATCGCAGAGGCCCGCAGCCTGGCCGACCCCTGCCCCCAACTCCTCCACCTCGGGCCGGCCCTGGGAAATGCCCGTACGCTGGTTGAACAGCACACCCAGTCGTTTGCACAAGGCCTGCCACTGGGCGGCCTCGTGCCCATTGTGGCGGAAGACGATGTAGTCGAGCATGATCACCGTGCCCGCCCGCAGCCGAGACTTGGCGCGGATCAAACCCACCACATTGTCCTTAACCGTTTCCACGTTGCCGCCTCGGTGGTTGTGCCCGTATACCTCCTGGGTGAAGCCGCTCACTGCGATCTTGATGAAGTCCACCCCGCTCAGCAGCAGCTCTTCGGCGCGCTGCTCAGTGAGCAGCATGCCGTTGGTGGAGATCATGGTGGCCACGCCGCGTTCCGAGGCGTAGCTGAGCATCTCCGCCAGGTCCGGCCGCAGGAGCGGCTCGCCGTTGACATAGAGCACGGCCATCATGAGCCGGTCCTTGGCCTCCTCGATGAGCTCTTTGTAAACCTCGATGGGCATGCCCCCAAGAGGCACGAACTCCTCCCCGCCCTTGGGATTCTGGTCGAAGATCTCTGTAGTGCTGCGCCGACAGGCCACGCAGTGCAGGTTGCAGCGGTTGGAGAGCTCGAAGAAGGCGATCATGGGCAGCCTGCCGGACACGGGCCGCTTGAGCAGGTAAGCCGCGTAGCAGGCCAGCGCGTTGCATACCTTGCCGGTGCCCATTCTGCCGGAAAGCAACATGCGAGCCAGGATTGTGCATTTCATCCGCAGATATTTAAGCATGCTGTGACCTCACAGCGGGCATCACCCGCCCACCCCCTCGACGTGCTTTTTGCGGTGGTATCCTCCGATGCCCAGCAGTGTGATGGCCCCCTTGGCGAAGAGCTTGAGCTCGGCCAGGCGGCGCACCCGCAGGAGCTTGCGCAGGGCGGGCAGCGGGCGGAAGTAGAAACGCCTGTAGCCCAGGCGCAGCAACGCGCTGAGTTCCTGCCGCGAGAGGTACTGTTCCCATATGGGCTCCACGAAGTTGGCGATGGGCTTGCGGGCGAAGTTGCGCCACAGGTCCGGATTAAAGAGGTCGGCCTTAATCCCGGCCTCGAAGATCTGGGTCCCGTGGTAGGCGATGCAGATGTTGAACTGGGCGAAGTCCGAGTCGATGGACACGGCTGTGTCGATGAGCTCCAGCACGTCATTGCGGTTTTTGTGGTGGGGGAACCCGATGATCCAGTTTGTGCTGCTCAGTATCCCGG
>Ga0007792_10000931_pt1 | contig 10618 bp, 16 predicted proteins | sample CryBogmetaGMA6M_FD_60371 | JGI IMG/M metagenome (GOLD analysis project Ga0007792, IMG submission 60371) | Freshwater microbial communities from Crystal Bog, Wisconsin, USA - MA6M | ecosystem: Environmental > Aquatic > Freshwater > Lake | place: Crystal Bog, Wisconsin, USA | collected 2009-07-06
GGATAATATAAGCTGAGAACAGTCGAGTCCAGTTGCCTAAGGCTTCATGATTGGCTGCCTTGTCTTCTTCATCCAGATCACCCCAGTCACCGCATTGGTGGCGGTTAAGCAGGGTTATGGGCAGGCAATTAACCTCAGCCAGAGCTTCAATAGTTCCAGGAGTCGCAACGACTTGACCCAGATTGAAACACGGATTAGGACGAGCAATTTGTGCTGACATTTAGGCTACCAAAGCTAATTCTTGTAATTGCGCCGGTATTTCCAGAGGAAAATCAATCCGGTGACGCATGTTACATAATTCATTAAATTCCTCTCTATCAAATTCCAAAATCATTAGGTCATTGTCGTGATAGATTTTCAAAGTGACCAGTTCAGGATCAGTTTGAAATTCATCAACGGTTACGGCAGTGGTATTGTTCAAGCAGTCAAAACGGTAAATCTTTTTCATTTTCTTACTCCAGAGTTGTTGGATGGGTTTAATAAAGCAGGATAACTTGTTCATGGATTTAAGGGTTAATAACAATCAGGTACTTTCGGTAACGGCATCCAGTGGGTAGGTAAATACTCGTCATCGCATAGTGTTTCTGCGCTACGCAAATCCCCACCAATATAATTAGCCACAGCCCACAACCAACCTTCGCCATCGTCAAAACGACTTGCTACAGTTAAGCCAGAGAGCAGCATCACCAATACATTAGTATTTAGTTCCGGCAGTCTGTCATCCACATCAATCCAGCACCTTAGCTCTGCGGCCAAGTCTGCTTCGTTTTCAGTTTCAGTTTGTTTGTTATTCATACTTAGTTCTCCGTTGGAGTTTAGCAATCAGTGTGTAGTTTGTTTTTTTCATTAGAACGGCGGAATTTCATTGTTGTTACCACTGTTCCAGAGAATAGGCATTATCAGAGTTAAATCTGATTGGCTTATAGCCCGGTCACACCCATTGGGTAATTCCGGTACGGGTTGTTGATCTTCTATTTGCCAATAATGGTCGGCAAACTGGGGATCAGTTTCTAATTGTTTTAATAGCGAGTTTTTCAGTTTCCCCATAATGAGGTCCTTGAAGTCAGGTTGGAAAACCAGTCAGTCAAGCATGACTATTACAGAATGGGAAAGGGTTATTGACCCCGCCATTCCAATAGTTTTTAATTGACTGGCTGGGGTGTGACCATTTCTCCTTTTTACGCACCGAGCCTATAGCCAAAGAATGCGCCTGCAAAGCAGCAGGAAGAGGATTAAACCAATACTTTAAGCAAGTTGAAAAAAGCTGATAGAGCATACAATGTGCCTACCAGGATAATACGTACTGCAAACCAGGCACCAGAACCGAAAGCTATTAAGAGTGACATAGTGTTCTCCTAATGGATTTGTAAACGGGTACCATTTTGTAGATAGGCACCCGGAACAATTTGACCTTGCCTGATGGCATCAGCAATCAAGTTCTTTCGGATCAAGATAGTGACTTGGCTTTCTTTAAAATCATCAGGTAATAACAGGTCGTTTGCTATAACAACCTTGGGTGGGTTCTTCCGGATAGTCAGACGAATTTGATTGTCTTTAATGTCAATCAAATTCATCATTTCCATGTTGACATGCAGATATTCTTTTAGCCATTGGGCTTTACTCTCATTGCTTTTACGGCGTTTTTGAATACGCTGTTCAATGACTTTTAAGGCTTCGGCTTCCAGCTCCAGATTAGCGATAAACGCACCTATAGCCAGTGCCTTGGTTTGAAATTTATCTTCAAATACTTCAAGGGTATCGTTAATCAAATCTTGTTGTTCATCAGGACTTAGATCGGTTAGATCGGCGTCATTTAGAACAGCCAAGGCTTGGCGGTATTCAGTCGTTATTTCATAAAGTTTCATAAAGGTTTCTCAGTTAATTGAAAGGGATTGAATCATCATAATCATCATCGTTCACGTAGGAACTTTGATAAGAGTTGGTTCTGGTTGAACTGCCACGGGCATTAGAGCCCGTGTTGTTGTCCTCCTTGGGGAAGGCACTAAACCAGCCATCAAACTCAGCCCCGATGGGAAATGAGTTCAATTTAATGGCAATGCGTTCTTCACCCTGACTGGTAGTAGTCAGGATTAAGATGCCGTGTTGAGTCCAGTATTTTTTATCAGGATTATTGGTATCTGATCGTGAGGTGGCGATGTTAAAAACGCGTTTCTCAGACATAAAGAATCTCCTTATGTGAAAGGTACACCTGCATGGATTAGGTTCCGTACAGGTGTGGTTACAGGGGTTTAAGCGGCTTTAAAGAGCAGAGGCTTGACCTCAAAGGTGTCACACGAAAAGCTGTTGGTTGAGTTTTTCTGTTTACCAGTATATTTGATTTGGATCGGTGTTTGACCGGCGATAATGGAACCTGTTTTTAAGCATTGCTCTATCACCGCAACTAAGCGTTTAGAGCCATTGGATATTTTTATCCAAGTGCCATCCGGTTTTTGTTCAGCGAAGATTAAACAAGATAATTCCAAATCCGTAATTTCTCCGGTTTTGTCATCGACCTTGTCGTAATAGGAGTTTTCAATTCCGATTACCACTCCACGCTTGAATTCACCAATATTGACAGGTGTCCAGTAGAGATAGCCTAGCTCGATGGGCTCCTCAATCGCAGTGCTTAAGTCAGGCAAAGTAGTGATCGCCAGAGCGACCGGATTCATCATAGATAAACCTGTTGAAGGTGTTTCTGTGACTAGGTTGACTACATTGTCGGTGGTTTGTTGTGCTTTACGCGCCATGGGATTTCTCCGGTAAGTTTTGAGACATTAAAGCAAAAGACATAATCAAGCGGTACGACTTTTTAAGGGTCGTACCGCCAATATGTCTTTTTGCGAGGGGTTTGTCTTGAAGCATTACGCTGCCAAAGGGTAAGCTTGGGCAGATAACATTTCAGGTTGATTTTCAGGTGAGTAGTGCTGGGATAACGGTTTTGAGTTCCATACTTTTAAAGGTATTTCATTCGGACTGTCATCCAGCATTAAATATTGAAAATCGGTTAACACAGGGTTTAAAGGCTTCATTTGCATGACTCCAGAAATAGTGAGTTAATGCATAAGTAATTGATACTTATACACTATTATATATCTATATGAAAATCTTGAAAACTCCATTTTAACACTTATAATGAGTGGCTAATTGCACGCGTAAAGTGGGGGGATAAAGCGCCGTTATTTATTGAAAATAACCCCTGTTGACTCTTACAAACAATTAATCGGGTAACAGGTTTCTTTTTTTATAAACCCTGTGTCTATTGGCGCTATATTAATTGATAATTCAGGCATTCCATTAACCACATCAGAATGCTTTCCTATGGCTCGTCTTAATACCCAACTACAAGCCACCGGTGCTGAATATCTCGTATTGGGGCATTTATTAATTCAGGGCATCCAGGCTTATAAGGCCCACCTCAACCATCCCGGTTATGATCTGGTTGCTGTTAATCCTGATAGCCAACAAGCCTGCCGTATTCAAGTCAAAAGCCGTTTTGCCACCGATCATGGGGGAGGCTTTCCCATCAGTAATTTTGATTGTGACTTTGTTATTTTTGTCGCTTTAAACAGAGGTTATCGCTACGGTAAATCCAAGATTAAAGTAACTGATGAATCAGGGGTTTTGGAGCCTGCTTTATATGTGTTGCCAGTGGATAAAGTCAAAGATGCCCAAAAGCAAACTGCCAGCTGGAATAAGGTGTATTTGAAGGATATTGCGGGAGCGGAATTAGCTTTGAATGACTGGAAACAGATTAGCCAATTCCTTAGCCTATTAGCTTAAATTAATGGGAGTCAGCGTTTAATAGAGAAGTATGGGGCCTCAGATCAAGAGTTTTGTCATTAGTAATCTTTATGATTTTAATACCAGTATGTTTTAACCTGATTTCTGTACCGGAATGATTTTAGGCGTTTTTTATTCCCGGTTATTTTTGATAGTCCGCCATAAGCTAAAAAAAGGCGCCAACTATCAAAGTTAAGCGCCCGTTTTTTAATTTGGCTTAAATTTCCGCCATCACTTCGACAACGCCCTCAACGAAACCTTCGATCGCCTCGCACGATGGCTTTCTAGTACCAAATATGTCCGCCATCAGTTCCAGAATTTCACTCGCATTGGGTGATTCATCATACCCCAGTGCCACTGTTAGCGCCCAAGCAGGTTCGTTGGAAAGATTCTCATCTGCCAGTGCTGCCACGCGCTTTATGTCAGCAAACTCCGAGTTTAACGCCCATTCCTTACCTAACTCAACGCCTTCGGCATGGGATATTTCTAAAAATTTATCACGGCTTTGACGCAGACGTTCTAGATTTGCTTCTTTCATATTAACCTCTCGAATTTCAAGTATTTTAATGTGATTGCTAAAAGCATCTTGGGCAATTTTTGACCAGTTTTCGGTTTTTAATTGGTCAATTTTTGCTTTGATTTCATCGGGTATGGATAAGTTTATTCGCGCCATAAATTTCCTGTTGTTGAAAGTATGTTATAGGCTATGCGCATAATTTTAATAAGTCAATATATATTGCGCATTATTTATTTTAATACGCATTGTTCATATCAGCTGCACTGAACTTTTAAGACAGCCCAACACAGATAAATATGGCTGCGTCCTTTAAATCCAAGATCAAAGTGGGTGATGATAAGGGTGTTTTGGAACCACTGTTCTATGTGTTGCCAGTGGGCATCATCAGCATGGCTCGAAAAAAAAGCCGCTACTTGGAATAAGGTTTATTTGAAAGATATTGCCGGATCAGAATTAGCTTTGAATGACTGGCAACAGATTAGCCAATTCCTTAGTGTTTTAGCTTAAATTAGGGGGAAAGGCACGGTTTGATATAGAGATAAATAATTCATAAAGGGAATGTTCCCTTTTAACCGGTGGAGACGTTCCATCGGGTTCTTAAATCCTATATAGGAATATTTATCATGAAAAGAATTACTAGAAACAATATATCTCGGCAAAAACCCTTAAATTACTTTGGGCTTCCTCCCAAAGGCTCGATATTCAGAATCAATCCTGAGCCTGAGCATTGCGCAACTGATGTCAGTGTGCTATTCAATGACCACAGATGGTATCTGTTGGACAATGAGCTGGTCGATGAGTTGTATAAAAATAATGATTTCATCCCCGGCATTTATCAAGGTTGCCTTTATCAAAGCACGGACACCCATGGTAATAATAATATCGTGGTGATTAACAATAGCCAGACCGGTACGGCTTTAGTTGATGCTGTGGAAATGGCCAAAGTTATCTGGGTTGAGCGCTTGCAAGGCGATGGGGTTAATTTCAAGCCTTATCCGCATTTTAACAAGCCACCAGTCTGGTATGAATCCTTTGAAGACTTGTTAAATCTCCGGCTCTCACAATGCAATCAATTTATTGAGACTGCCAGCCATCCTTATATTGAAGCATTACTGAAGAAGCTTAATACCAATACTTAAAGAAAGATGCCACCCTAGTAATTAGGGTGGCAGTTTTTCCAAGTTTTTAGTAGTGAGAAATGCAGTCAAAGATGCATTTGCTAAATTTGACTTAACGCTATTAACCGAGTATTTTATTTAAAGTGGCTACTCGAAATTACGCAAACCAGTCATTGATATTTGACTTTATTGATCGGCAACTGACGGCCAACAGTTGCCTGTCGCGACTGACGGCTTTGTGGCGATAAATATGGTGGGCAATGTGTTATTAATTCAGATGGTGTTATCGTAATGTCTACTGTTTTTGCGTTTTGACACCCTTGAAAGCCACTAAAATCAAGGGACAATGTTTTGAACAGTAGACAAAAGGGTTCAAACTGTCTAGTTGCAAAACAACAAAAATTATCCAGTTTCTGGATACCATGTAAAATCGTCAAACGTATACACCAAAAACAGCAAGTGACTTAACTAGTAAATATGAAATTGCGGACAGACACTATTGGTCATTTTGAGAACCCGACAGAAGATAATATTTGTGATGCCGTTATCTATTCAGGAGAAGGTGCGCAAGAGAATGATTTAGTAAAATTGATGATTGATGAAGAGCACTTTGTAAGTATTTGGATCGGTCAACGATCAGATGGTCACACACTAATATTAAGATCAGGACCTTGGAAGAGTGAATGTACTGAAAAACTTTCTTCCGAAAGGGTTGTTGATCTTATGGTCAAATATTTACATAAGGATTTTTTGGAACTTAAGGGAATTCACTGGAAACGACCTGTTGATAAAGTTTTTCTCGATAACATCAAAAAACTGAAATTAATGGGGCTAGAATAAACCACAAATAGCCATGAAACAATATGATTGATAATTCAAAGCAAGTGGCAGCATTAATGCTGAAATTGAAAACGCATTTACCCATTCCTGCTAAGCCGACAGATATTCTTATACGTCAACTAAGGGAACAAAGAACTAAATCGTTTAATATTTCTCCTGATTCACAAATAGAAGTTACTGATGTCATTTATATGGGCGATGAAGGTGGTATTTGTTGCGCATTAAAGATAATAAACCAAGAAGAAGTCGCTTTTGTTGTTTCGATAACTCATCTCCGCTTTTTAAAGACCAACCCATTTTTGTAGAACATACAAGCCTATCAAACCTTACGAATAAAGAAATTAGCTAAACGTCATTGAATTGAGTGACGCACGAATTAAGAACAATAACATTAGACATTTCGATACGGACTGTCTAATGTTTTGGCTGCCTGCTTATTGTCGTTTACTAAGCTTCGCGAATGACAGGTATAGGGAAGCATAAATCCATATCTGGGCGACTGGTTTGGGTCGGTTCCTGACTGTCAACCTGTCTCAAATAAATACTCCCCAGCGGCTGCTTTCGAGATCAATTGATGGGCGTAATAAATTTAGGCTTTATCTAAGTTTAATGCGCCGCTATTAAATAATCAATGAATATGTAAATAATGACTGCATTGAATCTCGATGATAAAAATGCAATTAAACTGCGGCACGTATGGGTATGCTGAAACAATTGCTCTGAGGTCCATTCTGAAAAAAGGATGCTGCCCCCTAGCAGGAGCAACCCCCATAACCCCCGAAACCCAAAATGGGATTTTCATTTTTTGATTTCCATTTTGCAAAAACCGCACCCCCATAACCCCCGAAACCCAAAATGAAAAAAGGGTTTCGGGGGTTTCGGGGGTTCCCTCCTTATAGTTGCAATAAATTTTCAGCAGGGGTAAAAAGGGAGAGGGATTTATAGTAGCATAAACAAAGCCGCCTGTGCCTCCATGTCTCCGTAAGCGTCCAGGTCATCTTCTTCGTCAGCTTCATAGCTGTCCATCTCCATGATGTCCTGCCAATACTGCAAGGTCATTATCCAATCCACAGAAGGCTGAGGCTCCAGCATGCTTTTAAGGTGATCCAGCCAAGGTCTTGGGCGTTCATCAACAGGAATTTCGGTGACATAATGGGCTCTATTTTGCAGATATTGCATGGCATTAGGGTTGATCACGATGCCTTGGGTAGGCCGACCACCAGTTGAATTATTTTTCGGCACCATGCGGACCCAACCCTGTTCATCAAGAACAGTAATGCTATCAGCAACCATCTGAACATCTTTTAAGCCTGACCACCCTTTCTGGCTAATTTGACTGATTGTCATGCCCGCTGTGACTTGACCATTTTTAATTTTCTCAAGGAGTGCCAAGGCAGCTTTAACAATTTCATCCTGCTCGGCCTTATCAGCGTCATATAATCTTTCGGCATGGGGCTCGAGATATTCACACCATCCAATAGCGCGTGCCGCTGTCAACTTATTAATTTTAGCGGGGATTGCCTTCTTAATGGCATGTTCGGCACAGTGGAAAATCAGCGATAACTTGAGCATCAGTGCCGGATACTTTGATAAATGTTCCTCCATCCGGGGTGATTCAATCTTGTCACTGTAGATGCGTTCTTGCAGTTCTGAATACCATCTAACAAATAAAGCTTGAGCCTCAGCATCGAAATACACGCCAATTTTACCAGGAGTATCCCTACGGTATTCAGTGCCATGAGGGTCATCGTGGGGCCTCCAGACACTCAAGAAGCCGGTAATTGCCTCAATAAGCTGCTTTGCTTGAGGGTCGGGTGTGGTGTCGTTGTATTTCCAGGTTCCTCGCGGTGGAAATACATACAGTTGAAACCGTGATAAAAAGCCATCACTGCCATGTTTCTTAATAGATTGTCGGGCATATTCCATTAATACATCCGGTTGTATAGTGCCAAAAATAGATAAGCACAAATTATCGATTATAAAACTCGCACGACTTACACGATCAACTGTGTAACTATTCGAGCCGTTCCAAGCCTCAAGTAAAAAGCCCCTAGCCGTTTCATTTCCTTGCTTTTCAAGTAAATTGAAGAAAGCCGACAACTCGTCCCATAACAACAAACATCCTTCAGGATTTTCCGACAAAATCATTTGCAGCTTCTCGATAGTGGTGTCTTTTACTATCCGGCGTTTGACTTTAGGCGGATTGGCTTTCAGATCATCAAGTTGAACTTGAAGCAGGTCAAGCTGTTGCTGTGTTAGTGATGTTGGTGTTGGAGTAGGTGTAGGTGGTGTTTTTTTTAGTTTAGGTACCTGATTCGCTGTGTTTATCTGATTTTCAAGAGCTTTGATCGAAGCGGCGTTCTGTCTCATTGCCTTTTCATATTCGCGTTTAAACTCGTCTTCAAGCAATCGTAAAAACAACATCACTTCATTAATCACCGGCGATTTAAGCCGTCCAGACTTGCCGATCAACATGGCCCAAATATTAGCAGTTTCTACCCAATTATCCTGCTGTTTGCCGTAAATTCCGCATTTATTGCCCAACAGACAGGATACAGTGACCAGAAATGAAATGATTACGTACTCTATGGGTGCCTGTTTGCGATAGGCTACATCCGCGCAATAAGCTAAAAACTGAGCTGGTATCAAGGCCTTATCAAGTCTGGGTAGCTCTGGCTTTAAATATAAGGGCAAAGGCATTGGTGCTGCCCATTGAATGGGAACACTCAAAGCACTTTTAACTGCGTTGGCGAGGGCTGGATTTGCACCAACAGCTTGTCCCGGTTTATAGCCAGGTTCTTTGGCTGCACGATAATCGGGCCATTTTTTATCTTGGCAACTTGCGTGATGACAACCGGCCGCAATCGCGCCATTCGACTGTTGCAGAACGTAAGCATCGCGCCCATGTTCGGGATTCCATGGACAAGGAACCCTGGCTAAACGACCGCCATTATAAGGATGAAATTGTGGAGTTATAGCTGGATCATTTTGTTTGCACCATTGATCAAACCAATCTTGGCTATTGGGGGCTATGATACTGCCGCGTTCAACTGGGTCTTGCAGGTTTATCGTGACAGGTTGGGGAGCATGGGCAGCCAGTTGTTCAAGTTGCTCGAGCGTTACGACTTTACGTGGGGTGGGATTATTAATCATTTGAAATTCCTAGTTTAGTTAAATTGATAATATTTGTGATACGCGGTGATGGATTCCCAGCTCAGGCACCGGGTCGCCCTTTCGCGCGACTGTCCCGTAAAAACGCACTATACGGGCGGGATTAAAGACACTGGTATCGACTCGTACCTCTGGGGTATCGAACATTAATGCCAAAGCTTCCAGACATTTTTTAATAAGTCCATTGTCATCGCAGGGCAAATCAACAGGACAAAGCAAGTGGCAGCCATTTCCTGAGAAACAGGCAATGGGCCTTGGCCAACCTTGGGCAATCAGATAGGCGAATATGAGCTTGGCAATGGCATATGCCAATTGCACTTGCGCATCTGTAGCCGAAGTATCGGACATCCGTACCTGGTCAATGTCTATTGGCATAAATCGACGACGAAGAATATCTTTGTCACTTGTAGTGCTGCCAGTTTTGCTCACTGACATGTGGTTGTTGGAGCGGGCAAGCAGGCTTGGATCAACTGGGTTAAAGGTGAAATAAATGCCCTTGGCTGGAGGTAGTTTAAGCACCTCGCTGACAATAAATTTGGCATTACTGCCATCATATAAAAAATTCCCTGACCATGTTTTGGTTGAGTTCATGTAGCCCTGCACACCCAAGGCACGAACTTCAAACGTGTCGCCGGGTTTGAAAAGCGTTCTGATGGCCCGTGCCATCAATTTTGGATCATGATTGATCATTATTTAACCCTCTAAAACTGAATTTATGATGTTCATTGCGGTTGCATATTAAATAAAAAGGAGAGCGGCCCCCTGTTGCCGAGGCCGCTAACTTTTACTACCTCATTAGGTCCCTTATTTCTGATGGATGTATTTCCTGTGTGGAAACAATGGAGCCATTAAAAAACAGTTGCTCACGGGTAGCAATAAGCCAAGCGTAGGCGGCTCGTGTCTGGATTGCCCGTATTACACGATCAACACAGAGATACGAGGGTATCCGCGCTTGTAGCTGAATGGCGATAGTATCAATGTGAAGCACTAACAGATCTACTCTAAGCGATACCATCTCTGCGCCAATAGCCTGCGTCAAGATATTGAATTTAAGGTCATCTATCACAGTTTCCAAAGGAAATGGGGGTGCTGATTTTTTATAATGTTATAGAATAAGGTAAAATTGTACTTTCAAAGAGAGCAAGGAAATCCAATGGCTGAAATTATAGCGCGTAATGATAACGAATTGACG
>Ga0007792_10000933_pt1 | contig 10600 bp, 3 predicted proteins | sample CryBogmetaGMA6M_FD_60371 | JGI IMG/M metagenome (GOLD analysis project Ga0007792, IMG submission 60371) | Freshwater microbial communities from Crystal Bog, Wisconsin, USA - MA6M | ecosystem: Environmental > Aquatic > Freshwater > Lake | place: Crystal Bog, Wisconsin, USA | collected 2009-07-06
GTAAGCCCCATGATTCTTCATGGCCGGGAGTTAACCGATCCGATCCGGCAGTTCAACGACTATGGTTATGCACAGTGTTCCACCTGTTCCGGGATCAACTGTACTATTTTTGCCGCCATGGGGCTACCGGTGAAGTTTTGGGATATATCCAACCACACGATCATGGAGGTGGAATATGACGGCAAATACCATATGCTTGACGTCGATATGTGTGTTCTCGCAACGCTGTGCGATGGGCACACGCTAGCCAGTGTGGATGAGATCGGGCAAGAAGGTGCGTGCGCGGCTTCCGGTGGAAAAGTCGAGCCGGGCCACATCGCCAAGTACCATTGCATTACGGCCACCAGCCCAAATGGATTCATTACCGGCGCCGACTGTCGACCGGTTTCCTATTTCGCCGAATGTTTTGGTCCACGCTATCTGAAGTTCCGCTACTATCTGAATGACTGGAGTCTCAGTCATCGCTACATCCTCGACTTGCGGGCTAACGAAGTTTATGTCCGATCCTATCACCGCTTGGATGCCGACAGACCGAAAACGGTCCCCCAAACCAAGGAAAACCAAAAATACTGGTCTGATCCCGCCTATTTTGTGCCGAACCATGTGAATGAACATCCCGAAATGCCAACCTTCGATCCCGAGGCTCACGCACAAAGGATGTATATTCGCGGCACGGGTGTCCGGACGTATGCACCGGATCTGAGAACCCCGGCATTTCCAAAGAGTGCTTGGGCCACGGAGAGTGTCACCGCCACCGCGACCGGAGTGATCCCCACTGCCGTCGGCAAATTGGGCAACGTAATCTTCCATGTCGAAGGCGCGAATGTTATGACCAGCCTCAAGATCAAGGCGGAAATGGCGCGGAAGAATCCGGCTGACCGGGCTGCGATTTCCGTTAGCACGGATTGCGGGACGAGTTGGAAGGAAGTCTATCGCGCCGATCCAATCGGCAAGCAGTCGGCAGAACTAAAGCTCATCGCGGAAGTCAATGGCTCCTACGACGTGTTGGTTAAAGTCTCCTTGCTGGGGCAAACGGCTGCGGCAGATGCCGCGTTGCAGGCCATTCAATTTGAAACGATCACGCAGATTAACAGTAAGACACAACCACAGCTCAAGCTCGGCAAGAACACGGTTTATGTCGGGGCTGGGGAACAGAGCGGGTCTATTGTTTTAACACCGGATACTAGCAGCTCGAACAACTGTGCGGTGGAGGAGTACAATATCAAACATGCGGGCGCGCTCTTCTGCGCCTCAAACAAAGAGGAGGCGTATGCGGTATACAAAATCGACGCGCCCACGGATGTGACGAAAATCACATATGGTGCGGCCATGGGTGTTCGCCATGGGCATATTGATTTCCGACATAGTTTCGATAGCGGGAAGACATGGATTCAGAGTTATAGCATGACGAATAATACCCCTCCATGGGAAGTGATCCACTACGAAACCGTGACCAATGTTCCCGCCGGCACGCGCAGTGTCCTGTTCAAATATGCCCTAACTGGTCCTTCGGGTGATTACCGCCATTGTGCGCTTGGATCTCCGCGCATGGAGGTCAATCACAAGTTGGCGACTCCGGGCAGCAATCCGGTGGAAGTGACCTTCAACTGGAGCGAGCGCCAGAAAGACTACACGCTGGTACCGCGATCCCATACGCAACTGGTGGGAAAACTTCCCGGTACCTACACCATTAACGTCGGCGGCGCAGATCATCCAGTCGTGGATTCGCTCACGGTGAATCTCAAAGGCGCACGGGGCGACCTCAAGTACGGCTACAACGACGGGAAAGATGTGGGCGGAGAAAAGTGGGTCGGCCAATGGGAGACCTATGGGAAGAATTTAGCTCTCGGCAAACCTTATACGGTGTCCGTTCCTTCCTCAACCGGTTGGGATGCCGGCGATCCGGATGGCAAAAAACTGACCGCTGGCGTGGTCGGACCCTGCTTCGCTGGCGGCACAGCCTTTCGGTATAGCCTGCTTTGGGGCAAAGGCAACAATCCCGAAATCGTCGTAGATCTAGGTGAAGCCCAAAAATGTGCTGCCTTCCGTATTCAGTTAAGCGGCTATGAGTATTGGGATGCCCTCAAGGGAGAAGTAAAAGATAGCGCCGAAGTTCTGACGAGTCTTGACGGCAAGGACTTCAAAAGCGTTGGTTTCTTTGATTTCAATCTGCGCTGGAAAGATCTGGCGGTTAACTTTTTTCCGCCTGACGACGGGACGCTCGCGGGCTACAATTTCTTCCTCGCGGCACCCGCGCCGGTGACGGCTCGCTATGTCAAATACAAACTCACACCGCGCCGCGCCCTTGCCTGTAGTCAAGTCCAGGTACTTGACAGCTACAAGTTTGAACCGTTCGATCTGAAGATTGCTTTGCCGGATGGAAAAGACCGGTCGGATCTCGCGGCCTATCCGCTCCGGCATGAGCCGCGCCAAGAGTTTAAGCGCATCCTCAAAATGATGGGGCCAGACGGCGGTAAGCTAATCGGGCCGACTGGAAACTAAACCAACGAACTTCCGTATTTTGTAGACAATCAGTGACAGAATAAACGACAATCTTTTAAAGGAAACACACCCATGAAAAAAAGCCGGTTCTTACACGTAGCGATCATCGTCGCCACATTAGCTCTATTACCTCCCGCACACGCCGACCTTTGTAATGTCAAAGTCGTGACGGATGCCAATCCGGATTACACCGACATGGGCAGTTTGATTTATAGCGCAACTTCCAACTGGCAGGAGACCAGCAATAAAGTTTGGGCAATCTGGTACTGGAATATCTTTGCCAAACGCGTAGCTTATCAAATGAAGCTCTATGGCCGCGAACTGACTGAACCGATCCAGCAGTTTAATGACTATGGATATGCGTTGTGTTCCACGGCTTCCGGAATCAACTGCACTATTTTTGCCGCTATGGGACTACCGGTAAAATTTTGGGATGTGAGCAACCACACGGTCATGGAAGTCGAATATGACGGCAAATACCATATGATTGATAATGATTTTACGGGTCTCTATACGCTGTGCGACGGTCACACTCTAGCCAGCCTAGATGAGATCGGACAGGAAGGCGCATGCGCCGCCTCTGGTGGCAAGGTCGAGCGGGGTCATATTGCCAAGTACCATTGCCTCACCGGTACCAGTCCGAATGGGTTTCTCAACAATTCTGAAGGTCGCCCCCTCTCCTACTTGGCCGACTGTTTCAATCCGCGTTACCTGAAGTTCCGTCACTATCTTTGCGATTGGGATTTCAGCCATCGCTATATCCTCAACCTGCGCGATAACGAAGTCTACACCCGCTCTTATCATCGCTTGGATGCCGACGGTCCGCTAGCCGTTCCGCAACCCAAAGAAGGCAAAAATTGGCGAGCCGATCCTGCCTACTATGTGCCGAATTACTACCTCGAAGGAACTAATCTTGAGGGCTTCGATCCTGAGATGCTGACACAGGAGTCGCATCTTCGCGGCAACGGTGTTCGGACCTACGCACCGGACCTGAGTACCGGTGGATTTCCAAAGAGTGCTTGGACTATTGAAGGTGTTACCGCCACCGCGACTGGCGTGATTCCCACCGTCGCCGGCAAAGCCGGTAGCGTAATCTTCCGCGTCGAAGGCGCGAACGTCATTACCAGTCTCAAAATCAAAGCGGAGGTAGCGCGGAAGAGTCCGGCTGACCGGGCTGCGATTGCCATTAGCACTGACAACGGAGTCAACTGGAAGGAAGTCTATACCGGTAATCAGATCGGTAAGCAGCCGGTGGAACAAAAGCTCATCGCCGAAGTCAACGGTTCCTATGCGGTCTTGGTCAAAGTCTCCTTGCTAGGACAAGCGAGCGCAGCGGATGCAGCATTGCAATCCATTCGCTTTGACACAATCACACAACTGAACAGCATGGCGCAACCGCAACTCAAGATTGGAAAAAATACTGTCTATGTTGGAGCCGGCGAACAGAGCGGGTCAATTGTGTTAGTGCCAGATTTTAGTACGACAAACTCGAAAGCGAGTGCATTGATAGAGCAAAATATCTTGCGGACCAATGATTCGTCACGCATCCGTACTGATCCATCACTCCATTGCGCCTCGACTAAAGAAGAGTGTTATGTGGTGTACAAGATTGACGCACCGACCGATGTGACCAAGATCACCTATGGTGCTAGAATGTGGAGACGGAGTGGGCACATTGATTTCCGGCACAGCTTCGATGGCGGAAAAACCTGGATTCAGAGTTACAGTTGGACGGACAATAATCTTCCATGGGAGATGGTTCATTACGAGAGCGTGACCAATATCCCGGCCGGTACCCGTAGCGTCCAATTCAAGTACGCCATGACTTCATCCGCCGAATTTTACACCTTTGCCCTAAACAAAATACGAATGGAGGTTAACCACAAGTTGATTACATCGAACAGCGGACCGGTGGAGGTTACATTCAATTGGAGCGAGCGCCAGAAAGATTACAAACTGGTACCACGTTCCCACACCCAACTGGTGGGCAAACTTCCAAGCACCTATACGATTAACGTCGGTGGCGTGGATCATCCCATCGTCGACTCGCTGACAGTGAACCTCAAAGGCGCACGGGGCGACCTCAAGTACGGCTACAGCGATGGCAAAGATGTCGGTGGAGAAAAATGGGTCGGTCAGTGGGCCACCTATGGCAAGAATTTCGCACTCGGCAAACCCTATACGGTGTCCGTTCCTTCCTCGACCGGCTGGGGCGCCGGTGACCCCGAAGGTAAGAAATTAACCGACGGCGTAGTCGGCCCCAATCACTCCGGCGGCTCAGACTTTGCGAATGGTCTGCTCTGGGGCGAGGGAACCAAACCGGAGATTGTTGTGGATCTCGGTGAGGCCCAAAAATGCGCGGCCTTCCGCATCCACATTGAGGGCTACCCCCAGCCGGATGCCCTCAAGGGTGAGATTAAGGATCAGGCCGAGGTTCTAACCAGTCTCGACGGCAAGGAGTTTAAGAGCGTCGGATTCTTTGATTTCAATCTGCGCTGGAAAAATCTACCGGTGAATGATTTTTGGGTTTTCCCCGACAAGCTCACTGGCTACAATTTTTTACTCGCCGCTCCCGCACCGGTGACGGCTCGATATGTGAAGTATAAACTCACACCGGCGCGTGCTTTTGGGGTCACTGAGGTGCAGGTACTGGATAGCTACAAGTTCGAGCCGTTTGATCTCAAGCTCGCGCTACCGGATGGCAAAGACCGGTCTGATTTCGCGGCCTACCCTCTCCGCCGCGAGACGCGAACGATATATAGACGCGTTCTCAAAATGATGGGGCCAGACGGCGGCAAGCTCGTTAGCGAGCTTCCCAAGGACTAGCAGGCAAGAAACCACCAATAAGGAAACACACCATGAAGAAAAGCCAGTTCTTACACATAGTGGTCATCGTCGCCACATTCGCTCTCTTACCCTCCCCCCACGCACACGCCGATCTTTGCAATGTCAAGGTCGTGACCGACGCGACGCCGGATTATACCGACATGGGGAGCCTGATTCACAGTGCCACCGACAATTGGCCGGACACCAGCAACAAAGTCTGGGCGATCTGGTACTGGAATATCTTTGCCCGACGTGTGGCGGTGCCCATGGCGTTTCACGGGCGGGAATTGAGAGATCCAATCCGCCAGTTCAACGACTATGGCTATGCTGCGTGTTCGACCATGGCTGGGGTGAATTGCACCCTTTTTGCCGCCATGGGGCTGCCGGTAAAATTCTGGGACATCTGTAATCATACGGTCATGGAGGCGGAGTTTGATGGCAAGTACCACATGATTGACAGCGATCTTTGCGGACTCTACACGCTTTGCGATGGGCATACCTTGGCGGGTGTGGACGAAATCGGGCAGGAAGGTGCCTGTGCAGCCTCTAACTGGAAGGTCGAACCCGGACATATTGCCAAGTATCACTGCCTCTCTTCTAGCAGCCCCAACGGGTATATGATTGCTTGCGAAGGACGCCCGATGTCTGACTTAGCTGACGATTTCAATCCGCGCGGGTTAAAATTACGCACCACGCATGCCGGGTGGGATTTCAGTTACCGGTATATCCTAAATTTGCGGCCAAATGAAATTTATACACGCTCTTATCAACGTTTGGATGCCGGTAGCACCAACGCGGTGTTGCAGCCGCGTACCAAAGTGTATCGTGCCGATCCCGCCTGCTATGTGCCGAATTACGACTTGGAAGCACCCAAAACAGCTGCACGTGTTCTCTATGATCCGGCGTATCCGGGTGAGGAAGGCGGCCGCAATCTTCGCGGTAACGGGTTGCGCACCTACACACCTGACCTGCGCGCCGAGGCGTTTCCGCTGAGCGCCTGGTTGGTGGACAATGTCATGGCTTCAACTGCAGGCGTAATTCCCGCCAACGCGGGAAAACCTGGCAGCGTTATTTTCTGCGTGGAAGGTGCCAATGTCATCACCAGTCTCAAGATCTGCGCAGCGTTGACTCGTAAAACTTCTGCTGATCAGATTGCGATTGCCGTGAGCACGGATAACGGTATGAACTGGAAAGAGATTTATACGGCCGATTCGGCGGGGCCACAGTCGATTGAAAAACAGCTCATTGCGGAAGTGAATGGGGCCTATGCCGTACTGGTCAGGGTCTCATTGATGGGCCAGGCAGTGGCAGCCAACGCAATGTTGCAGAGCATACGTTTCGAGGCCGTTACGCAACTGAATAATTTGAATCAGCCGCAGCTCCGGTTTGGCAGGAACACGGTCTATGTGGGTGCCGGGGAGCAGACGGAGTCGATCGTGTTCAATCCGGATTTTAGCACGACTAACTCGAAGGCAAGTGCGCTGGTAGAACAAAACATCTTACGCACGAATGATCCTGCAATCCATTGCGCCTCGACTAAAGAGGAGTGTTATGTAGTGTACAAGATTGACGCGCCGACCGATGTCACACGGGTTACGTATGGTGCCGGAATGGGCAGGCGTAGTGGTCACATTGACTTTCGTCATAGTTTTGATGGTGGAAAAACATGGGTTCAGAGTTACAGCTTTACCAACAACAACCCTCCGTTTGACGTGCATTACGAAACCGTGACGAATGTTCCGTCTGGCACACGCAGTGTGTTGTTCAAATACGCCATGACCTCATCCGCCGAATACTACACCTTTGGCATAGGAGGCGTGCGCATGGAAGTGAATCACAAGGTCGCGGTCTCCAGTGGCGGACCGGTTGAGGTGACCTTCAACTGGAGCGAACGACAGAAGGATTACAAGCTGGTGCCGCGTTCGCATACGCAGCTGATCGACAAGCTCCCCATGACGTATACCATTGATGTCGGCGGCGTGGACCATCCGGTGGTTGACTCACTTACAATCAATCTGAAAGGCGCACGAGGGGATCTCAAGTGCGGCTACAGCGACGGCAAGGATGTCGGCGGGGAGAAATGGGTCGGGAAATGGGCCACCTATGGCAAGAATTTGGCGTTGGGAAAACCCTACACGGTATCTGCCCCATCCTCTACACAATGGAGCGCCGGAGACCCGGATGGCAAAAAACTGACGGATGGCATTGTAGGATCAAATCACTCTGGCGGTCTATCCTATCGAAATGGTCCGCTCTGGGGTGCGACACAGAAACCTGAAATTGTCGTAGATCTGGGCGAAGCCCAGAAATGCGCAGCCTTTCGCATTCATCTGGAGGGGGCTCCGTGGTGGAACCCCATGAAAGGAGAGGTTAAGGACCAGGTTGAGGTTTTGACCAGCCTCGACGGCCAGACGTTTACCAGCGTTGGATTTTTTGATTTTGAGCTTCGCTGGAAAGATCTGCCGGTGAATGCATATGTGTCGGTCGGCGGTGGTGTGACCGCGTATAACTATTTTCTGGCTGCGCCTGCACCGGTCACCGCTCGCTATATCAAATACAAGCTGACACCGGCCCGTGCACTGGGCGTTACCGAGGTGCAGGTGCTTGACAGTTATCAATTCGAGCCGTTTGATCTTCGGATCGCTTTACCGGATGGCAAAGACCGTTCGCAATTTACCGACTATCCGCTGAAACGCGTGCCGACATTAGTTTACAAGCGTGTCCTCAAAATAATGGGGCCGGATGGCGGCAAGCTCGTTAGCGAGCTTCCCTAAGACTAGCGGGCAGAAACCAACGCAGAGCGAGTAGACTAAACACAGTACGAATTAGGATTCTAGATGGATGAAATAAAAACCTACCACGTCGGCAATCTTGTCTACACGAAGCGGACATTGTTTGCGCTCTTCTTCTGGCTGCTTTGGTTTGATTTTAGTTTCATGTTAATGGAGGCGGTCATCAACCCGATTCTGCAGTTCCGTCTGAAAAATGATCTCAAAGCGGACTCGGTTATGTACCTAATGATCATGAGCACGGTTCCGAGCATTATCAACTTCGTCCTCAACCCGATCGTTAGCATCAAATCCGACCGGCACCGTGGTCCACATGGACGGCGCATCCCATTCCTACTTTACACTGCGCCAGTGGTCTGCATTTCGTTAGCCCTGATGGGTTTTGGAAATGATATCGCAGTATGGGTACATAACATATTTTTACCGGATCGCTCTTTGAATCAACTAACAATCTGGACGTTTGGCATCTTGTTTTTGGCGTTCACGGTTTTTAATCTAATGCTCAGCACAGTCTTCTATTATCTTTTTAACGACGTGGTACCGGAGCCACTTTTTGTCAAATTTACCGCCTGGATGCGTGCCGTTTCTGTGCTGGCAGGAATGGTCTATAGTTGGTTTATCTTCGGTTACTCCAACCGCTGGGGACCACTACATCTCAACCTCGGATTCTTCGAATATCACTCCGAAAATTTCTGGTATCCCAAACTGATCCTTGTGGGAGCCGCCGTCTTCTATGGGATTGCCGCCACACTAGCATTGCTGAAGATCAAGGAACCGGAATATCCCCCGCCCCCACCCCTCGGCGAAGGCGGGGGATTCTTACAGAAGACTGGGAACACAGTACGGACCATTGTGCGCGAGTGTTTTAGCCACCGTTTCTACCGAATTTACTTCATTGTCCTCATGCTGGACTGGATGAGCATGCAGATGGGGCAGTTCCAAAACCCGGCGCGCCTTGATATGGGAATCAACCTGCAATTACTCGGGAAAATCAGTGCTGGCACCGGTTTCATCAGCCTAATTCTGGCTTTGTTAGTCGCAAAGTTTAGCTCGAAATATAGTCCGCTGCCATTGCTCATCTTTGCGTTGAGCCTCCAGGTAGCCACCTCCACAATCGCCTGGCTATTCCTGATACCGGGGCGAAGCTCGACCTTCTACTTGGGAGTCGAAGTCACGCGGAGTCTGGTCAACTTGCCAATCTTAACAATTGCAGCTGTCGCAGTTGGTGCGCTTCAAATGACAATCCTACCGCGTGCCCGCTATGGCCAGTTTTGTGCCGCCCAGTCGATGCTCCGTATGATTTTGCCTGGAATTTGTGGCAGCATCCTCGCTGGTTGGCTAATGCGCACTTTAGAGCACCATTTCGGTAACTATGCTTGGCGCTTTGCTTTCGTTTGGAGCACTATATTTCTCGCGATGTCGCTGGTTGGCTATGTCGTACTCTACCGAGAGTGGAAACGACTGGGTGGTAAAGAAGGTTTCCATCCACCACCTGTTGACGGGGCAAGTGCTTGAGTAAACTAACAACCAAAAGGTAAATCATGTATACAATCAAACAGATGATCCGAGGCAGCGTGGCAATTGCAATGCTCGCCGGTGTTACAACGATTGCACAAACGAATGATGTCGCAATCGTCAGTCATATTAAAGTGATTTCTGACAAGGTCGAGGACGTCTCTAGTCCCGCCGATTGGCAGAAAACCTACATCAAATACGACATGAGCGACCAAGAAAAGGCACTTGCCATCTGGAAAACGATCGTTAAATACCGTCATCAAGCCAGTCCACCGCAGGAATATCTCGGCGAGATGCACGATGTATTTAAAACCATCCATGTCTATGGCTATGACCAATGTTGCTGCGCCTCTGCCTGCTGTGAATCGTTGGCACGTTATCTCGGGTTCGAGGCGCGCGGACGAATCATCAGAAATCACAGCGTACCGGAAGTCTTCTACGGCGGCGCTTGGCATCTGATTGACGGTTCACTCATGAATTACTTTCTAAAACCCGACGGCACGATTGCCAGCGTGGATGACGTGCGCCAGGCTGTGCGCGGCTGGTTTGAACAGAATCCCGATCTGGCGAAGACGCTTCGAGGTAACGATACGACTTTACGCTCCTTCTCACAAAATAATGGCTGGAAAAAAGGTCCGGCCCTTCTGGCAAATAGCACCTTTTATGATGCGAACGGCATCAACCCCGCCGGCTACCATGGTTGGTGGTCGAACATGCAGGAATACGATTGGAACGACGACAAGGCGAAAGTTTTTGACTACGGTGGCATGATTGGTTATCAACTTAATTTGCAGCTACGCCCCGGCGAGCGCATCACTCGCAACTGGTTCGACAAAGGCGACCACATCAACGCACCGCAAGGCAATCCCGGACTTTTAGGAAATAATCGTGCTCCGCTTGGCCTCCAAACCAAACTGGGAGACATCGCACCGGGACGTATTGGCAACGGCGTCCACGAGTATAACGTC
>Ga0007792_10000937_pt1 | contig 10588 bp, 5 predicted proteins | sample CryBogmetaGMA6M_FD_60371 | JGI IMG/M metagenome (GOLD analysis project Ga0007792, IMG submission 60371) | Freshwater microbial communities from Crystal Bog, Wisconsin, USA - MA6M | ecosystem: Environmental > Aquatic > Freshwater > Lake | place: Crystal Bog, Wisconsin, USA | collected 2009-07-06
GCTTACATCCCCACCATTGGACCCGAAACTGCGGATCCACTCACTCGTGTCGGGATGCTCCCCCGGCCCCCAATCCACCGCCAGCGCATTGGATTGCCCGTCAATCAGGTAGGCATCCCCGCACACCAGGTTCGTCACCGTATTGTGGATCGTCTCAACCCCTCCGCTCGTTGAGCCGAACTCCACCTTGTATTTGATCAGGCCCGGCTTCAGCTTGACCGAAAAGGCGTACGTCTTGTCCGCACCCATCTTCTGTCTCTCGGTCTTGATGACCTTATCGTCCGCATAAACCTTGAGAAAGACCGCCTCGGCAGTATTGCTCAGGCTCCCGTTGTAATACAGCGTGCCTTCATTCCTGTCGTCACGGGCATAGAACTGATTATCCACCGGCTTCTCATCCTTGCCCGGTGTCCTTTGTACCCATGCATCCTTCCGCGGTTCCTTGACCGCTATCCGGACCGTCTGCACCGTCGGCCTGCCGCCGTTACTGATCGTCGCGGTCACGGCCAGAGTCCCGCTGTTCTGGGAACGCCTGAGAATCAGTTTCCCGGGTTCAATGTCCGTGATCGTCGCCAGACCTGAAACAGTCCACTTGTAAGTCAGCCCGCCCACGCCCTTGGCCTCCATCGCCTTTAAGTTGGCAATCTGCGGCACCACCTCAATGGTCTCGCGGCCATCCCACTTTCCCGGCGCCTTCAGGGTGAATACTGGATCCGGAATATCTTCCCGGACCGTAACGGGGATATCCAGGGTCTTCACGGCATCGGCCATGACCGCCCTGAACTGAAGGGTAATCGACTGGTCTCCCGACACCCGGCCGGCATCCAGCGTGAAGTTGAACCGGTCGACGGCAACGATCGTCTCCACGCCATCCTTCTTGAGAATCCAATAGACCTTCTGTGCGCCGCCCGCCCTGGCCGACACCGTCGCGCTCTGGCCTTCCAGCACGGTGATCGTCTTCGCCGAAACCGAAAAGTCATTCCCCTGCTGCACCAGAGGCCCCACCACGGTCTGCAGGGGTTTCTGGTTCTCGTACTCCATCCTGACCCAGTCGGCCGAACGGGCCACCTTTGAGATGCGTACCTCGTCAATGTCGCCGGCATACTGGAAATTGTTATACCAGCCGCCGATATACATCCGCGCCGGACTCTTGATTGCGAGCGGGGCACCGCGTGCAGGATTCTTAAGCGCCAGCCGGTCATCATTCAACAACGACACCCCGTCAAGATGCCCGTTTACATATATCCTCGAATCTCCATTCTTATAGGTATGGACCACGTGATACCATTGCGTCATGGGGAGTTTACTTCCTCCCTTCACGTCCGCACTGGAGAAATAGCACCCGATATTGATGTGTGGCGGACTGACAAAATCCATCACCACTTTACCCTGGGCCTGCTCATTTCCCCAGGCAACGAGAATCGTGTTCGGCTTCTCCGCCCTGAACCAAAGCTCGGACGAATGAGGGCTGGAACCGATGGGAAAGGTCGTAATTTTTTCGCCGCAATTGATGCCTTGGCGTACTGCGAAATGACGAGCCATACCTATCATGCCCGGAGATGAAGTAGTACCCGTATCTTTGGCTTCCAGCGTGCCCGCATCATCCATCACGGGATTATTCATGTGGAAAACGCTGAGATATCCGTTGGATTCATTGAATACTGCCTGACCCTTGGACTCGCTGGCGGCATCCGCCTTGCCCCAGTACATCTTGATTTCCTGACGCGCGTTACCCTTGATCCCGGGAATCCGCACCCAGATTCCAGCCGTCCCCGCAGCACTGTCCCAGTCGTCCACCTGATAGGCCAGCGGCGAACCGGTGGCACTCGCGAAGCGAATATCGGCACCATTGGCTTTCGCCTCGCTGAAGTTGAACCAGTCCTTATTCAGTCGCACTAGAACCGGGAAGTTCTCTTCCGAGGCAGTTGCCGGCAGATTAGCACCCTCCGGGGTGGTGAGGATCGTGAGCGAGCCCGAATGCTGCCAGCCAGGATACTGAGCCGGGGCCATTTCGAAAATAGACAGAAACACTGCCGCGGTCATCATGAGTTTATTAATCATTCCGCATTCCTTCTCGTTGCTCGTTTCGCAATTATTCTCATTCGGGCAAATCGCCCTCAGTCTTCAGCCGTTTTACTGGCCACTACCTGTTAGCATTCCAAAGGCTCATATAGTGGGCATACCACTTTTGTTCCTCATCGTTCAGTGGCGCCTGCGGCAATCCCCCCATCTGCATGTCAGCGGTCCAGCCGCGAGGTAATATAACCCGCTGTGCAGACAACCGCGCGGACGGGTTTGGTTGCGGCGTCAAAGTCGCGCCTCAGGTAAACACAGGGTAGATAACGTTTGCCGGGATCCATGTCCGGTGCCAGGACTTCCTCCCGGTCCAGCCCGATCCAGTTTCCGACCCAGTCCTTTGCCTCCAGCAGGCCCACGGACCAGAAGGCCGCCTCGCTCCACCGGGAGGCACGGTCATCCTCGTTCCACACCTGCACCTTCCAGAAGCAGGCTTGGTGCGACGTGAGCGGCTTTCCGTCGCACAGGATATGGGCGGTCTCATCCGAAGCCACTTTACCCGAGTCCCAGAGATCGGCCTTGCCTGATCGTAGCTTTTCCTCTGAACTGGCGACCAGGATCTGGTAGGCGGTCTGTTTCTGACCACGCACCGTCCCCTGCAATTGCCAGCTCAACCATGGCTGCGTCCGGTCCAGTCCCACGGGATTGTCCGCATACTCACACGGCAACCCGGCAACACTCAACTTTTGTCCGGCTGAAGCGCTCGCCGTCGCCATCACGGCGCCAACACAAACCATCGCGAAATTCATGATCGAAAGCCTCATAAACTACACTTTGGTCTTTCCTGTCTGCTGACACTCAATCCACAGGCAACGCCAGGTCAAACCTCGCATCGTCTTCATGTTTTTCACCCTTAGGTCACTCTGGCGCCGGATTCTTTCCGAACATCCGGGCAATGCGGCGCATGTCGAACTTGGCGCTGCGGTCATAGTTGTAGATACCGTTCTGCTCCTGCTCCACATCCGTGAGCTGGGTGTAGCAGTATCCGCAGATGTGCTTCTGGCCGAGGATGGCGTCGATCTGACCTTCCAGTCGGACGTAGAACTCCTCGAGCGTTTTCGGAGCGTCACCATAGCCCCACGAGTTGTCGGCAAAGGCACGCTTGTCCACCGGGATCCACTTGATGCCGCCGAACTCGTCGACGAGATACGGCTGGCCTTCGTAGTCGACCTCGCGGTCGGGGAAATTCCTGAAGACGCCCTTCTCCCTGTCGGGCGTGAGCTGCACCTTGAGCTTCTCCGGATCCTGCTCGTATGTGTGCACCGTCCATAAATCCGTCCGCGCATGGATATACCCGCTGGCATCGTTGACCGGCCGGGTCGGATCGAGATCCTTGCAGATGGCATACAGGTCCCGGTGGAAGCGCCGGTGCTGTTTGGCATTGGACAAATCCATGTTTCCGGTTTCGTTGAGCGGCGTCCAGGCGATAAGCGAGGGATGATTGCGGTCGCGCACGACGATCTCCTGCCATTCGCTCAGGAATAGGCGCGCCGACGGCAGGTCATTGGGATCGCACCCCCAGCTCGACGCCTCGCCCCAGGTCAGATACCCCATGCGGTCCGCCAGGTAGTGGAAGCGTTCTTCGAAAACCTTCTGGTGCAGCCGGGCTCCGTTGAATCCGGCCTTCATCGACAATTCAATGTCCCGCTTGAGAACCGCCTCAGACGGCGCGGTCCAGATCCCGTCGGGGTAAAACCCCTGGTCGAGAACCAGTCGCTGATAAATCGGCTTGTTATTGAGGAAGACCTTGTTGCCCTCGATGTGAACCTTGCGCATTCCGGCATAGCTGCTGACTGTGTCCACAACAGCCCCGTCATCACCGACCACCTCCAGCACGATATCGTAAAGGAAGGGGCTCTCAGGTGACCAGGTCTTCGGCTTCCTGATGTTCAGGATCAGCGGCGCACCATCAAAGGCCGGGGCTTCGGCCCGGGCGACGGTCTTCCCACCGTCCCGCACACAGGCGCGGAACGCCAGACCCCGCTCGATGGCACGGAACCGCGGGGTGATGATGAACCGTTCACCATCCAGGTCGGGCACGATCTGGACGTCCCTAAGCCCATGCTTGTCAACCGGCTCCAACCAGACTGTCTGCCAGATTCCAGTGGTCCGGGTATAAACACATCCGAACGACTTGAACAGCCTGCTTTGCTTGCCACTGGGTTGCTTCTCGGTCCGCAGGTTATCGGCCACGCGCAGAACTACATCGTGCGTGCCGCCGGCCTTGACGTACCGTGTGATGTCGAACCCAAACGATACGGTCCCCCCAAAGTGGAGCCCCACCGACTTGCCGTCAACATATAGTTCGCATTCGTAATCCACACCGCCGAAATTCAGTTGAACCGCCCTGCCCGCCCAGGATTTCGGGATCGAGATTTTGCGGTGATACCACATCGCCTCGATGAAGTCCTTGTGCCCGACACCCGACAGGTCGCTCTCGGGACAGAACGGCACAATAATCCGGCCATCGAACCCCTTGCTCTCGAACAGGCGCCGCTCTGCCCCCGACTTCCCGTGATCGAGACAGTAGCTCCAGGGACCATTGAGATTGATCCAGTCGGCTCGTTCGAACTGGGGGCGAGGATATTCAGGGCGTGGAATCGAGTTCTTTCTTTTGCTTTTCATGATGCTTCTTCCTTCAAGATATAGTTTTCAATCAACCAGAATTCCCAAGTCAATAAACTGCCCACCTGTAGTCTGGTGCGTGTGGACCGCAATGGTATTAACGCCTTTTTTCAACGCCTTTTTCAAGGAGTCTGTCACCATGCGCAACTGATAGTGACTAATGACCCCGCTGGTGCCCAGGATCTTCTGGCCATTCACATAGACCTCGGTATCCTCATCATGACAGATGACCAAGGCGCCATTTTTAAAACTCCCTCCGCCATACTCAAACGTCTTCCTGAGATAAATATCCGGAGTATTCCATTCCGTCCGGACCTTCAGACCGCCTTGCCCGAAAGGCGCGAGACCGGTCTTCCATGACGCGTCATCAAAGCCTTCCTTCATCCAGTTTTCGCCGGGCTTTTCCGTGGCATATTTGTAAGGAGTACACAGGTCCCCGTCCTGCACGGCGCCAAGAAGCACTTTCCAATTGGGTTGGGTGATTTTCGCCGGAGGTTTGGCGGCATTCGGCTCGCAACGTTCATAGGCCGCCTCACGCGACGTAATATCATGAATCTTCTTCACGTCAAATTTGGGCCTACGGTCATAGTAGTACAATCCGTTCTTCTCCTGCTCGACGTCGGTCAACTGCGTATAGCAGAATCCGAACAGGTGCGGGTTGTCGAGCATGGCGTTGATGGTGCCCTCGTAGCGGATATAGAACTCATCCGGTGTTTTCGGGCCTGAGCCGTACCCCCACCCTCCCTCGGTTGCCCAGCCGATACCACCGATTTCGCTGACCATCATCGGGATGATGCGGCCACCCTGTGGCGCCTTCCGGTGACCATACCGTGCGGGCGTGGAAAGATCCTGCCCCGTGACCGACATCCGCTCCATCCAGCTATTACGGAAAGCTTCAGGATTCCCGTTATAGTCATGAGCGTCCAGAACTTCCGGGTTCGGCAGGGTATGTGACCAACCACTGGTCTCCAGGGCGGGCCGTGTCGGGTCAATTGCCTTGGTGACGGTCCAGATCATCCTTTGGAGTTCCCCCGCATTGCCGTCTGATTCGTTGAAGGGACACCAACCAACGATTGACGCATGGTTTCTGTCACGCAGCAGGATCTCGGTCCATTCATTCACGTAGGCCGAATAGCCTTCCGGCTTGTTATTGTAGCCCCAGTTCGGATATTCGCCCCAGACCAGATAGCCGAGCTTGTCGGCCCAGTAGAGGAATCTGGGTTCAAACACCTTCTGATGAAGGCGAGCACCGTTGTAACCGCAGGCCATGGACATCTCGATATCTTTTTTCAGCGCCTCATCCGAAGGCGCCGTCCACAGACCCTCGGGATAGAAACCCTGGTCGAGAATCAGGCGCTGGAAAACCGGTTTGCCGTTGATGAGAATCCGGCGCCCGTCAATCGCGACAGTCCTCAGGCCGAAATAGCTTTTCAGTTCATCAATCTTTTCTTTCCCGCTGCACAAGGTGAACTTGAGGTCATACAGGAAAGGAGAACCAGGCTCCCAGAGTTTTTTCGTTTTGAGTTTAAGAACCAGCTGGTTCTGATATGGGCCCGTGGTTGTGTCCGAGCCCGTCAATCTGCCATCGGCATAAGCTTCCGCCTTGAGCGACAGATCCTTGTCCAGGCCGTTGATTTTCGCCTCAATCAGCACCCTCGAGTTGTCCGGGTCCGGCACAATGGAAATCGACTCAATGAACGAGGAGCCGACGGCTTCCAGCCAAACGGGCTGCCATATGCCGGTAGTACGGGTATAGATGCAACCCCCGCTCTGGTCGGGCGATTGCTTGCCGGTGGGCTGCAGGCCGCTCCACATATCGTCCAGCACCTTGACCACCACCTCGTTGGCGCCATCCCTGAGCCATTTGGTAACGTCAAAACTGAACGCCGCATTCTCGCCAATATGCATTCCGGCAAGCTGGCCGTTGACGTAGACCCAGGCCTTGTAATCCACGCCTCCGAAATGCAGCCTCACGCGCTTGCCCTTCATCGTGGCCGGAACTTCAAACAGTCGGCGATACCAGACGTTCTTGAGTTTCTCGGTATTGCCCAGCCCTAGCCCGGACAACTTGCTCTCGGGACAGAACGGAACGATGATCTTTGAATTGAGATCCTTGCCATAGGTCAGGCCGCGGGTTTCCCCATCCGCAGCCTTGTCGTTCTCGAACTGCCACTCGCCGTTAAGTGTCATCCAGTTCTCACGCAGCATATCCGGTCGCGGATGTTCAGGTCGTGGCACCTCCGCCAATGTGGTGGAAATTCCAATCAACAGGACAGCCATGACGGCCAATAAACCAACGGGACTTTGATTTCTTTTCATTTTTTCAGACTCCTTAGTTCGGGTTGATCTTTCGCGGTCTCGATGTACGCGATTGCCTCTGCCACCGCATCCACCTTCTGCTTCTTGCAGTCTTCCGGGAACGACTCCTGCTTGCAGAACTCCAGCAATTCACGGAGTTGGGGCAACACGGGCTTGGCCGCGGTTCCATAACTCTTCAAAACCTCCATCATGACGGGCATCCGGGCCTCGCTCCCGTGTCCAAACTGGTACCGGGCGAACTTGAGCGTGAGGGGAATGGCTTCCCGGAAGTGGTACTTTGCCAAGACCCGCATCGCTCCCAGCCGCAACTCGCTTCCAAACATCGCATCCGCCGGGGCTGCTTGATCGAGGGCGGCGACAATCTGCGGGGCCAGAGCCTGGACATCCTCCAACGTGAGGCAGCCCTCGAAACCATCCCTTAACGTAGCCCGGGCCATGCCATCCGCATTCCCCGACACCGCCCGGATCGCCGGATAGAGGAGTTTCCTGTCAACCCCCTCGTAGGAGCTTCGCAACAAACCGTCGAACAGCGCCGCCGCCAATTTCCCATGCGTGAGCTGAATGGGATCGTCCCAGACAATCGGCGTGAGGGGCTCGGCGGTGTCGGCGACGGCCTTGAGCATGTCGGGCAGGACCGGCCGGGCCGCATCGCCAATTTTAATGAGGGCGGCGGCCGCCTTGATCCGCAAGCCGCGGTCTTCATGCTTCAGCAGGCGGATAAGAACGGGCAGGGCGTTTGTACTCTTGAGGCAACCCAGGGCCTCGCAGGCGCCTTGGCGCTTACGCGCATCCTTGCCTTCCGCCATGGTGATCAGCACGGGAACCATCGACGGCGCTTCGGGACGTCTCGCCAACTCCTCCGCCGCCCAACTGCGGACGACCGGCGACCAATCGCCGAATGCTGACACCAGCTCATCCGGACTCTTGGTTTTGCAGTCGAGATCGAAACGCCCCGACAACTTGGCTTCCCCCGCCTCTTTCTTGTCCAGCCAGTTCGCTATATCCGCATCCCTACCCGTAATAACGAGCTTCTTAAGCGGTATGGAATAGGTCAGAACATACGTGGCGGCAGGGCTCAAGCCGTAGTAACTGCTGTGCCCGTAATAGGTGTCATCATCGGTCTTGCCGGGGCCGTATTGCTCAGCCCCGTCATACGTGAACGAGCCGTCACAACGCCGCACCAGGTCCAGGTGCCAGGAGGCTTCCTTCATAAATGCCGAGATCGCCGCCGGTCCGCCGACATTGGCACCCAGCGCGCTCCACAGGTAATTGAACCCCTGGCCAGTATGCCCGGTTTCACGGTTCGCATAGGCCGCCGTGGCCATCTTCGAAAAGTATTTCGCCTGCACAGTGTGATGGCCCTGGGCCGCAAACATTATTGCGGCGATCGAATTCTTGCCGTTGTTCTCATGCATGGCAACGGGCTCGTGTTCACCGTAAGGGATCGCCCCCTTGTCCACATAATAGCTGAAGAACTTGGAAGCCCGCTCAATCGCGGGATTAATTTCGGGGTCCGCGATGCCGCACTTCCTCCCCATGACAATCGAGAGATTGGCGACCAGTCCGCACTGGTTCATGGGACCATACGGGGGAACCGATCCATGAAACTTCCCGTCCACTGTCTTGGCCGCGCCGCCATGGCCATACGTGCCATACATGCCTTGGCCTCTGGCAAGCGCCAAAGTGTAATCCTTGATCCCCGGCAACACATCCTTGTCGCCAGTCAAGAGGTAGTACTCGCAGAGGAACAGGTTCATGTAACCCCAGTCCCAGGTCTGGCACCCTTCACCACTGTCATTAAGCTGAACTTTCTTGCCCGCCAGCATCCGGGCATAGGCCTGTAAATTTGGAAGATAATCGGGATTACCGGTGGCCAGCAACGCCAGACCATTGATGGCACCCCACAGGCTGTCGCTCAACGGCTCCTTTTCCAGGGATTTACACGCCTCGTCCAGGATCAACTTGGACTTCGCGCAATCGTAAGGTGCGGTGTCGCTGTACGACCCCATGACCCTGAGCTTGAGCTGGACCTCCTCCGTTTTGCCAGCCCTGAACCGGGTGACCGCCAGGATGCCTCTGTTTTCCGTCTTTTCGGCTTCGGTGATCGCCTTACCGAAACTCTTTCGGGCATCATCAGTAAAAAGCTTGCCGCCTACACCCAGGATCACGTCGTTGACCTCCATGATTCCTGATGCCGGCGAGTTGGCTCCAACATGCGTAACCAGAATCTGCCGGCTGGCGGTTGTCGTCCGGCCCTGTCGACCATCAAGGGAAGACACCGGCTTCGTATAGATCCAGCCGCGCAGCCCTGTCGGCCCGAGATTGTAGGTCTTAGAACGGTCTACGTCGTTCGTTTCGCCCTTCAGCAGGTTCGGTGGCGGAAGCACGGTATAATAGTCCAACGTCGTCCGGACACCATTACGCCAGCGGATAGGCCGCAGATTACCGTCCTTGCTTCGCTCCGGAGCTTCCGCCACAGCCGCCCGCCAGGTCTCGATGACATCCCCGTCAAACAGCTTGCCATTGACCCCCAGGATCACATCACCCGCTTGCAGGGGGGCATTGGTCACGCCGATGACATAGATCTGGGTTCCGTCCCTGCCTTTTTTCTGGATTCCATTGGGAATGCCGGCCAACGCTCCCAAGTGCAAGGAATAGTGAGCCGCACCCGCCTTCGGCTTGTCACCCCTGGTAAAATCCACCTCGGGCACAGGAACCGCCTGCCCCACCAGCGCTCCCCCACACAACAATATCAAGCCGATCTTATGGAAAGTATACATCCGTTCTCCCTTTCATTCACCCTTCAGACTCACCCTACTTCCCGATACTCTTCATCACCGGCTGCGTGGTCGCGGCCTCGATGTCCTTGATCGCCTCCGCAATCGACTCGACCCTCAGCTTATTGCAGTCAGCGGGAAATTCCCTTTTCCTGACTTGCTCGTTCAGCTGAACAATCAATTCCTTCAACTCCGGCACCGTTTCGCGTGCTGCCGAGCCATAGGACGCGAGCAGTTTCATGATGATCGGGAGTCGCGTCTGGCTACCATGCCCGTTCTGGGACTTCGCAAACTTAACGGCGGCTTGAATGCCTTCCCGGTAGTGATACTTCACCAACGCCTTCAACCCACCCATCCGGATCTCATTGCCGAACATGGTGTCGGCCGGGGCCACCTCCTCAATGGCGGCCAGGATGTCCGGCGCCAAAGCCTCCACATCAGCCTCAGTCAGCCGGTTTTCGATATACCCCTTCATCTTGGCCCGCGCCATGCCATCTGCGTTTCTGGACATGACCCGTATCGCCGGATAACGCAGCGAGGACCCGGTTTTCTCGAGCTGGCTTGACAGGGGCCCCTCGAAGAGAGCGGCGGCCAACTGCCCGTGGACAAGTTGGATGGGATCAGCCCACTCGATCGGCTGAAGAGGCTCGGCGGTCCGGGCCACCGCCTTGAGGATGTCCGGCAGGGCGGGCGCAGCCTCGCCGCCCATGTTCTTGATGGCCTGCGCCGCCTTGAACCGCAACCAGCGGTCTTTGCAGGAGAGCAGTCGGATCAGCACGGGCAGCGCCTGT
>Ga0007792_10000943_pt1 | contig 10553 bp, 6 predicted proteins | sample CryBogmetaGMA6M_FD_60371 | JGI IMG/M metagenome (GOLD analysis project Ga0007792, IMG submission 60371) | Freshwater microbial communities from Crystal Bog, Wisconsin, USA - MA6M | ecosystem: Environmental > Aquatic > Freshwater > Lake | place: Crystal Bog, Wisconsin, USA | collected 2009-07-06
GTGATTTCCCATTCATTGTGGCATTCTTCACCGTTGATTGTCACCATCGGATAAAGTGCTGCACCATCAGTGAATCCAAGCTTTTCAGCATTTTCGATGGCTTTCTGCAAATGTTTGTAGCGGTACAGCAACAGATTTTTAGATACCATATGCGGTGCAGTTCCCAGCGTGAATGGCAGGCAATAGGCTTCGGTATCCCAATAGGTTACACCGCCATATTTCTCACCGGTAAAACCTTTGGGCCCGATATTGAGTCGCTCATCGTCACCCAGATAGGTCTGGTTCAGCTGGAAAATATTGAAGCGGATTCCCTGCTGTGCAGCCACATCGCCTTCAATACGAATATCGCTGGTTTCCCATCGTTTATTCCATGCTTTTTCCTGATCAGAAAATAGTTTTGCAAATCCTTTTTCTGAGGCTCTTTTCAAAGCTTTTTCAGTAACTTCCTGAAGCTTATTTTTGGGATGATAAAGGGTAGAAATCAAGGCTGCGAATTTCTCAATGCAAACCTCATCGCCCTGTTTTACCTGAACTTTCACCTCAGCTCCTACATATTTTTCTTTTTCCAGCGGCAGCGGTAGAGTAGTTATCAGCTGGCCATTAACCGATACCTTGAAATCCATTCCGGTACAAACCTGAAAGGCAGTTTTTTTGGTCTCCAGACAAACGTGGCCTGCGCTGCCTTTTATTTTCTGTGATATTCCAATCCAGAAATTTTCATCGTAGTTGGAATCTTCGTTTACTACATTCCCATCGATATAGGGTAAAAATGAGAGTTCTCCGGAAAAATTAAGCGCTTTTACTGAATAACTGATGGCTCCGATTTCCTGATCGGCAATACTCAGAAACCTTCTGGAATTTACTTCGAGCTGCTTACCGGACTCCATTTGAGCTGTGAAACGACGGGTCAGCAATCCCGATTTCATATCCAAATCGCGGTAAAACGAAAGTATTTCAGCCTTGCCCAGATCTAATTCTTCCCCATCGGCCGAAACATCAATTCCGATCCAATTGGTGGCATTCAGGATTTTTGCGAAATATTCGGGATAGCCATTTTTCCACCAGCCCACACGGGTTTTGTCAGGATAATAAACCCCGGCAAGGTAGCTTCCGCGAAGACTGTCCCCGCTGTATTTCTCTTCGAAGTTAGCCCGCTGACCGCAGCGTCCATTCCCAATACTGAGCAGGCTCTCGCTTATCCGGTTTTCCTCCTTGTGAAATCCTTTTTCAATAATCTTCCACTCATCGTGTATGATGTAGTTTTTCATACGGTATTTTTTATATCTGCCTGAGGTGATTTCAGGATAAAATTCAAATCGTTTTCTTTTCTCCAATATTTACCGTCAGCTAAAGCAGACGGCAAAGGGTATTGCCTTGACGGTGATTTCTTATCATCATTTACAAGGTAAACCCCAGTAATAAACTGGATTCCTATGCCTTCCCCTTGTCGAACGGAAAGGAGGTTTCCAGCTTTTGCAGTGTGAATCCATCGAAGCCGGGAATAACAAAATCTGCCAGACCAAGATTCTCCGGTTGACCAATTCCAACGCAATACATTTTTGCATTTCGTGCGGCCTCCACTCCGGCGATGGCATCTTCAAATACCACACAATGCTCCGGCAGAACACCAAGTTTTTCGGCTCCATTTAAGAAAACTTCCGGATTGGGTTTGGCTTCCGTTATGGAATTACCATCCACAATAACATCAAACAATCCCTTCAGGCCAATGCGTTCCAAAATAATTGGTGCATTCTTGCTGGCCGAACCGAGAGCAGTTTTTATTCCTTTACTTTTCAATTCCTGAAGAAATTTTTCCACACCGGGTAAAATTTCTTCAGGAGTCATTTTTTCTATATAGGTTACATAGAGCGTATTCTTCTTTTCTGCCATGGCCAGTTTTTCTGTCTCCGAAAATTGCTTTTCACCAATTTCAAGCAGAATTTCAAGCGATTGCTTGCGGCTCACGCCTTTCAACCGCTCATTATCTTCCAATGTAAAAACAAAACCAAGCTCTTCTGCCAGGGCTTTCCAGGCAATAAAATGGTATTTGGCTGTATCAACCACTACCCCATCGAGATCAAAAATACAGGCTTCAATCATGTTCTAATTTTTGTTTCATCATTTTAGGCCGATTCATCAGCTTCGAAACAAATCGTACCAAACGGTTATGCACCAAACCTTGCCTAATTTGCCAGGCTGCAATTAAAAAAACCAGTCCAATTGCTGCCAGAACAAATGCAAAACCGGCAAACTCCAATGACCAATCTAATAATAGAACTGGCAATCCAACAAAAACGCCTGCCACCAAAAAGACAAAGCCAATCAGAATTGTGGCTGGCAAAATGTTTTGTGCTGAATTGTCTGACATTCTTTGATTATATTTTTTTTGTTTTTATCAGCAATACTGATAATGAACCCAGTAGCATCGAGATACCACAAACCATCATGATATAAATAGCATGGTTGTCGAATAAGCTACGCAGAATTGTGCCGCCGACCAAACCTGAAATGATTTGCGGACCGGCAATCGTAAAGTTGAAAATCCCCATGTAAACGCCCATCTTGTCCGCAGGCACTGTTTCAGATAAAAGTGAATAGGGCATGGCAAGGATTGCCGCCCAGGCTATCCCAATACCGACCATCGATACAATGAGCAGGTATGGAGTATTGAATGCGTACATCGATAGAAATCCAATGCCACCCATGGCCAGCGAAAGCGAGTAAGTTGTTTTGCGTCCGATTTTTTTTGCAATGCGGGCCATAAATATCGAAAATATAGCGGCGAACAGGCTATATGCTCCAAAGAGAATACCCACCCAGTTACCGGCTTCGTTAAATTTATCAGACGAAGAATCGTTGATTGCCGTACCATAAACATGCTGCGCCACAGCGGAGGTGGTGTAAACCCACATCAGATAAAGCGCGAACCAGGAGAAAAACTGCACAACAGCCAATTTGGCCATCATCGGCGGCATTTTTGCAAAAAGGCCAACAAAATTCCTGAGTTTCTGACCAAGCGAAGTCTTTTCAGTCTGGCTTTTACCCCAGGCTTTGAAGTCAATATCGTTCTGGGCACAATACTCTTCCGGCGGATACTCTTTGGTACGAAATACGGTCCAAATAACCGATAACAGAAGTATCGATCCGCCAATGTAGAACGACCAGATGACCGAGGGTGGAACATGTCCTTCAGCGGCAATGTTTTGCACACCCAAAATATTGGTAAGGACATAAGGCAGAACCGACCCGACGACAGCACCTGCATTAATCAACAAGCTTTGCACCGAATAGCCGTAGGTGCGCTGGTCTTCGGGGGTCATGTCGGCTACAAGCGCGCGAAAAGGCTGCATGGTGATGTTGAACGACCCGTCCATCAGGGCAAACATCATGGCACCAAAAACCAGTGCGGGGATAATGGATACAACGGCAGCTGAGTTTGGCATCAGCCACATGGCAAAGCTTGCCACCAGAGCTCCTCCAAGTAAAAAAGGCCCCCTTCGGCCAAAGCGGTTCCATGTACGGTCGCTCGCCGCGCCAACAATAGGCTGTACGATGAGCCCCATCATCGGTGCTGCCAACCAGAAAAACGAAAGTGAATGAAGGTCGGCTCCCAGACTCGACAGGATACGGCTAACATTGGCACTTTGAAGCGCAAATCCAATCTGGATTCCGAGAAATCCAAAGCTTACGTTCCAGATTTGCCAAAAACTTAATGCAGGTTTCTTCTTCATTGGTTTAAATTTAGATTCAGTTCACAAGGTAATCTGATTTATGAGAAAAGATATATGACAACAGAAAAGAAGCATCTGCAATCACTGCGCACAAAATGCGAAATTGATCTCTAATCAAAAACCAAATGACACAAAAAAGTGTGTGGAATTAATTTCGCAAGCCTGAAACAATTTTCAGGAAGCGATAAGAAGTAATACGGAAGTACTAAAAACGGAATTAACTGCACAAATATAAAGAAGCTTTTCGATAATATCCAAATCGGTAAATCGTTCAAACTCTTGTTTTACAGGCAAAACAAAAGATTTTGTGTTAAAAATCCCCATTGCAAACGTTTGCAGAGAATGAGAAAAATAAATTCAAAAGCTTGGTTTTTTTTGAAAATACCCAAAGGAAAGCTGATCAATTGAAGATTTAAACGAGCAATCAAATCAGCCATTTCATTCCTTCACCGAGCTTCCTCTGACAATCAGATCGGCATTCAGGACTTTAACTTCCGGAATGTAATCTTCATCATCTGACAAAATCCTGCGGAAAAGCATTTCTGCAGCAGTGGTACCCATTTCATAACCGTGCTGGTCGACCGATGAAAGATGTGGATCGGTAATACCGGACAAGTACCCATCACTAAAACCGACAATGGCGATTTCTTCGGGAATTTTATAGCCTCTTTTCTGAATGGTTTGCATGGCACCAATGGCAGTCAGGTCGTTAACTGCGAAAATGCCATCCGGAATATTTTTTTCGTCCAGCATTTTCACCACGGCATTGCGGGCTTTTTCAAAGGTATCGGCTTCCACAATCAGGCGGTTATCTACGGGAATTCCGGCTTCAGTGAGTGCATTCACATAGCCCTGAAGCCGGTCTTTTCCGATAATCAGGTTTTGAGGCGCCGCAAAATGAGCTATTCGTTTCCGTCCGGTTTCGATCAGGTGTCGGGTAGCTTTGTACGAAGCTTCCATGTCGTCAATTATGACCTGATCAGCATTAACTTCAGGAGCAATACGGTCAAAAAAGACGAGCGGGATTCCGCTTTCCTGTAAATCCAGCAAATGTTCGAATGTTTGGGTTTGCTTCGAAACTGAAATCAGAATACCATCGACACGGTGAGAAAGCAGGGTGTGGGCATTCGCGACTTCACGTTCAAAACTTTCGTTCGACTGACAAATGATTACCGTAAAACCTTTTTGAGAAGCGATGTCTTCAATACCACTGATAACAGACGAGAAAAAATAGTGTACAATTTCCGGAATCATTACCGCAATCGTATTGCTTCGACTGTTCTTCAGGCTAATTGCCACTGCGTTTGGCTGATATTTAAGCTTCTGGGCAAGCTCGTTTACTGCTTTTTTGGTATCAACATTGATATCCGGGTGGTCCTTCAACGCCCGTGAAACCGTTGAAGCTGAGATACCTAATATTCGTGCAATATCTTTAATAGTGATCTGACTACTGCGCATAGGATAGTTGGAAATTCGTCTTTATTCGATAATTAACCACTAAAGATACATATTTATTTCGTAGCTCAAACAAGCGAAAAAATATGCCTTAAACAGTCAATATGATACCCACCAGCACCCACCTGTTGCATAACATGGATGATGCAAACGTCACCGCAAACGTTTGCAGTAAATAGATAATAACATTTTTTAACTAAATATTAACAGATTCAATACTTTGGTCACGGAATTAATTTTAAGAAGTATTAACGGAACATTAATTACTGGATTAACTAAAATTTTGGATGAATGAATCTAAAAAGAGTATTTGAACCAAAAATTATTAAAACATGAGGATTATTCGCAAAAACCTAAATGTATTAATACTGCTTTTGTCGCTTTTGCTTGGAAATTTCGCAATGGCACAACAGACAGTATTAACGGGTAAGGTCACCGATAGCTCATCGGGAGAATCTTTACCAGGTGTTTCTATTGTAGTTAAAGGAACTACCAATGGAACCATCACGAATCTTGATGGTAATTTCACCCTCAGTACAAAAAGGGGTGATGTCATTCAGTTTTCATTTGTTGGGTATGTAAAACAGGAAATTGTAGCACAGGGTCAAAAAGACCTCAAAGTTGCACTTGTTACTGACAGGGAAGAACTGAATGAAGTAGTTGTAATCGGCTACGGAACGGTAAAAAAATCAGACGCAACAGGCTCTGTAAGTACCGTGAGTGTAAAAGATTTTAACAAAGGAGGAATTACTTCTCCCCAGGATCTGATCGTTGGAAAAAGTGCCGGAACAGTAATCACATCAAGTGGTGGTGCTCCGGGAAGTGGCTCAACTATCCGTATCAGGGGAGGTTCATCCATGTCAGCCAGTAATGATCCGTTAATCGTTATTGATGGTGTTCCTGTAAGTAATTCAGGAATTTCCGGATTAGCTAATCCACTTTCAACAATCAACCCGAATGATATCGAAACAATGACCGTTTTAAAAGATGCTTCAGCAACTGCTATATATGGTTCAAGAGCTTCGAATGGGGTTATTTTGATCACCACGAAAAAAGGTGTTGTTGGAAAACCAATGGCAATCTCCTATAACGGTACGATGTCAGTAAATACCATCCCGAAATATATGGATGTTCTTTCTGGAGATGAGTACCGTTCAATGGCTTATAATTTGGCATCTCAAAGTGCAGTTGGACTTAACATGGGTAGCCTTGCCCGTTTGGGAACTCAAAATACCAACTGGCAAAAACAAATCTATCAAACTGCACTTGCTCACGATCATAGCGTTAGTATCAGTGGAGGATTGAAAGATATGCCCTACCGTGCTTCGATTGGTTACACCAATCAGGATGGTATTCTGAAAACGACCAACATGGAACGTTCAACCCTGGCCATCGGCCTCGATCCGGTTTTCTTCGATAAACATCTGAAAGTTAGTCTGAATCTGAAAGGAAGTTATACCAAACAAAATTTTGGTGATCAGGGAGCTGTTGGTTCAGCCGTAGCTTACGACCCAACCCAACCAGTAATGAATGGAAACACCAAATTCGGAGGATATAATACCTGGATCAATTTATCGGATGTTTTGCCTGATGGTACAATGAATCCAAACGGAAGTCCAAATCCAATTGGTGTTGCCAATCCGGTGGCTTTGTTGAATCAGACAGACAACCGGTCTACTGTCCAACGCAGTCTTGGAAACTTACAATTCGATTATAAATTTCATTTCCTTCCTGAATTGCGTGCCAACTTAAACCTTGGTTATGACTATTTCTCAACCAAAGGACACAACAATGCTTCAAGCGAAGCCGCATTTACTTACCGGAATGGAATAGGACGTGTGAATGACTATGATCAGGCCGGAAAAACCCAGCTCCTGGATTTCTACCTGAATTACGTGAAAGAAATTCCTTCTGCCAGCAGTAAAATTGATGTAACCGGCGGTTACAGCTGGCAACATTTTTATAAAGATGGATCATCGTTTACCAGCAATGGTGATGGAACTCAGATTTCTGTCGACCGGACAACTTCCAAATTTATTAACGAAAACTATTTGGTCTCCTTCTTCGGACGTTTGAATTACACGCTAAAGGACCGCTATTTATTAACAGTAACCCTTCGTGATGATGGTTCTTCCCGTTTTTCAAAAGCAACTCGTTGGGGACTTTTCCCTGCAGCAGCATTGGCTTGGAAAATCAAAGAAGAAGCATTTATGAAAAGTGTCACAGCCGTTTCAGATCTTAAATTAAGATTGGGCTGGGGGATCACCGGTCAGCAGGATATTGGTAATGATTATCCATATCTTCCTGTTTATCGCGGAAGTACTGCAACCGCCCAATACCAGTTCGGAAATACTTTCTACAATACTTTACGTCCAAATCCTTATGATGCCAACATTAAGTGGGAGCAAACAACTACATACAATGTCGGTTTAGACTTTGGTTTCCTGAAAAACAGAATTACCGGAACTATCGATGCTTACCAACGGGATACAAAAGACCTTTTGAATTTTATCCCGATTGCTGCAGGAAGTAACTTTTCAAACTTCCTGACCACCAACGTAGGTAATCTTGAAAACAAAGGGGCAGAGCTTTCAATAAACGCAATAATTGTATCTAAAAAAGATTTGACCTGGAGTGTTGGCTATAATGTAGCCTATAACGAAAACAAAATCACCAAACTGACCAAAACTGACGATCCCAATTATCCCGGGGTTGATGCTGGCCTGATCGGTGGTGGTGTTGGAAATATGATTCAAAACCAACGTGTTGGATTCCCGGTTAACTCTTTCTTCGTATTCCAGCAGGTCTATGGTTCGAACGGCATGCCAATCGAAGGACTCTATGTTGACCGTACAGGAAAAGGTGGAACTGTTACAAGCAATAACCTGAATAAATACCATTATAAAAAACCGGCTCCCGATTATACCATGGGAATTAATTCACGGATCGACTACAAACATGTCGACTTCTCATTTTCCGGAAGGTTAAATCTTGGAAACTATGTTTACAATAACGTTGCTTCGGGTGCTTTATATTCAACCGTTTACAACCAGTCTGGATTTTTTAACAACATCCCTAAACAGTCTGAAAACGCTAAGTTTACGAACACGCAATACTTCTCTGATTTCTATATCGAGAATGCCTCTTTCTTTAAGATGGATAACATGAGTGTCGGATACAACTTCGAAAAGACGATCAAAGCAAGGTTGAGCTTTACGGTACAAAATGCCTTTACCATAACCAAATACAAAGGACTTGATCCTGAAGTTGATGGTGGTATCGACAATAATTTTTATCCTCGTCCGAGAGTATTTGTACTTGGCGTAAATCTTACATTCTAACTTTATTAAGAATACGACATGAAAAATTATAAAACAAAATCATTGACTGTAGTCTTTGCCGCACTGATGTTTAGTTCATGTGTCCAAGACCTGAATCTTACACCGAAAGATCCAAACCTTGTAACTTCCCTGACTGTTTACAATACTCCGGGAGCCTACAAAGAAGGATTGTCTAAACTATATGCAACTTTCTCAGTGAGCGGTCAGCAGGGTCCTTCCGGACAGCCTGATATCTCTGGAATTGATGAAGGATTCGGAAATTACCTGCGCCAGTATTGGAATGTTCAGGAATTATCGACCGACGAGGCTGTAATGGCCTGGAACGATGCATCAATCAAGGATTTCCATTGGCAAACCTGGGCACCTAATGATGTATTCATTGCTGCCATCTATTCCCGAATCATGTACACCGTTGCGCTATCTAACGAATATATCCGCGCAACAACAGGAAATACCGATCCCGATATCATGAAATATCGCGCTGAAGCCCGGTTTGTTCGTGCACTGGCCTATTCGCATGCTATCGATTTATTTGGAAATCCACCTTTCGTTACTGAAGCAGATTCACCGGGGGCATTTTTTCCAAAACAAACCACACGCGCTGAATTATTTACCTACATCGAAAGTGAACTCAAAGCCATTGAAAATGATTTGGGTACTCCACGTTTTGAGTATGGAAGAGCAGATCAGGCAGCCGACTGGACTCTTTTGGCAAAACTTTATCTGAATGCAAAAGTTTATATCGGTCAGGATAAAAATACCGAATGTGTTACTTATTGTAACAAGGTAATTGCCGCCGGTTATACTTTAAATCCAAAATACGCAAATAATTTCACTGCTGACAATAACCTCAGTTCTGAAATGATTTTCCCTATTACCTGCGATGGTCAGCATACCCAATCATACGGTGGAATGACTTATCTGATCCATGCTGAAATTGGCGGAAGCATGTCTCCTGCAGCGTTTGGCGTTGGTGGCGGATGGGGCGGACTTCGTACTACATCAGCATTGGTTGGCAAGTTTTCTGATAATACAGGAGCAACTGATAAACGGGCCATGTTCTGGTCAGCTGGTCAAAAACTCGTAATTAATGATATTGGCCAGTTCACCGATGGCTGGGCTATCACTAAATTCAGTAATCTGACATCTACCGGAGCCGCTGCTCCTCATGCACATCCTGACTTTGTTGATACTGACTATCCGGTTTTCCGTTTGGCCGATGTTTACCTGATGTATGCAGAAGCTGGTCTTAGAGGCGGAGGCGGAGGTAGTGCATCAACTGCATTGGGATATGTAAATGCTTTACGACAGAGAGCCTATGGAAATGCAAGCGGAAATATCACTGCCGGGCAATTGACATTGGACTTTATTTTGGATGAACGTGCACGCGAACTCTATTGGGAAGGCTTCCGTAGAAGCGACCTTATCAGGTTTGGAAAGTTCACAGGCGGAAGCTATTTATGGCCATGGAAAGGAAAAGTTGCCGGTGGAACAGCAACTGAAGTTTATCGTGACTTATACCCGATCCCTTCCAATGATATGGGAGCCAATCCTACATTACAGCAAAATCCTGGTTATAATTAATCTTAAAATTTTGAGCAATGAATAAAAAAGTATATAAATATTTAGCTTTCATTGGGTTGATCGGACTCTTGTTTTCGTGTCAAAAGGACGAGACGAAAGCAGTACTGCTTGACAACCCAACAGCACCGATTATCCAATCGATGCCTGATTTGACCCTAAAAAGAGCCAATGGACTGAATGTACTGGAATTTGTAGGTACAGCTGTTGATCCTGGATTTCAGGCCTCTGTCACTTATTACCTCGAAGCATGTGCCAAGGGTAATAATTTCAAGGATGCTTCACTGATTATCAGCGATACTCAGGATCTTTCGATGAAAATAACAGTAGCAGAGCTTGATGGAATTTTACTCAAAAAATTTCCTGCTGACCTGGTTTCTTCGATTGATTTTCGTATCAGGTCTGTATTATCTATGAGTAGCGGCAGCGGATCCTATGTCTATAG
>Ga0007792_10000946_pt1 | contig 10536 bp, 10 predicted proteins | sample CryBogmetaGMA6M_FD_60371 | JGI IMG/M metagenome (GOLD analysis project Ga0007792, IMG submission 60371) | Freshwater microbial communities from Crystal Bog, Wisconsin, USA - MA6M | ecosystem: Environmental > Aquatic > Freshwater > Lake | place: Crystal Bog, Wisconsin, USA | collected 2009-07-06
GAAACAGCGGAACTCCGGGATGACGTTTCCGAACTTCAGCTACAAACGATGAAAGGTCATCCGCGTATGCCTCCGTTCCGGCCCAAAGCCCACGCCCCGGCGCTCCGCCGAAGCCGCGCTGGTCATAGGCATAGCTGGCAATACCACGGCTGCTCAGGTACCGACCGGGGACAGTGAAAAAATTGCTGTAATCATTGAAACCATGAAGTGCGACGACGACCGCCTTGACAGGGGCCACAGTCGGCGGCCAGACCCGTACCGGCAGCAGCGCACCGTCAACGGCGACAAAATGGCCGTTTTCAATTTTCGGTTCCTGAACCCGCTTGCCCGGACGATTCACCAGCGGTGAACAGGCAGAGAGGACGAGCAGCATAGCAACGGCGGTGGCGAATCTTCCGCAACACAACATTAATTACCCCTTTACTAACGGTCAGATGGGTCTTTTGCAAAAGTCTTTGAATTTGGTTCCCCCTCCCCCGCCAGGGGGGAGGGGACTTTTTTGGACTTTTGCAAGAGCCTCAGATGAGAATAAAAAAACCGAACTGCCGGGCAGTGTACTACCACCCGGCGCTCGGCGTCAAAATGATTTGCCCTTACCAACCGCATCAAATCATTATTTGAGCTCCATGCGCATTTTTTATTGTTAATTAATAATATAATTTATATTATTCGCCAGCATAAATTTCATCAGGAGGCAGGACAATGATTCAGAAATACATCTCTGATCTCGCAGCCAAAATGGGGATCGAATTAACCAAGATAGATCTGGTGGATGGTAAATCTGTAGGGTGTCTCGATGTGTATCTTGTAAAAATTTCAGCACACAGTCACGAAACAGCGGTACTGGTGTATAAGGCCGATCTGGATAGCCTGGCACTGGGAATCATCAGCAGTCGGCTTGAGACCCGGGTGAGGACGGCGCTGTCCCGCCTTCAAGGTGAGCCTGAGCCTCGGCCATGACCAATCACCCGGAGATTATATAACCGTCCCGTCAGTATCACCGTCAGCCGCCACTCCCGACACATCACAGCGGTACAGCACAATATTCACACCATCCCCCCCGCGACTGAACTCGAAGCTCAGCCCCTGTTCGAATGCCATCAGTGCCACCGGCTCCAACTGATACACATCACGCAGCCGGAACAGTACCCGGTTGCCCTGCGCCATGAACTCCAGAAAACCGGCGGAAACGTCAAACTCAAGGCGGCTCTGCTCTCCGGTCAGATCAACAGCACTCCCCTCATCCCCGATAATGAACAGGTCGCCCAGGCTGATGCGCCGGGAAACGCCCCCGTTTCCATCCGGCAAATCCGGAGCGGAGCCGACGCCAGGTGCCTTCTGCGGTTCCAGCGGAGTTGCGGCAATCACCATCCCGGCCGCCACGGTGGCATTGGTAAAACGGTCGATCAGAATAAAACTGCCGGTATCCCGGTTCTGCCGATAGGGATCAAATGATACGGAACGGTCGAACTCAAGGCGCACAACGCCGATTTCATTCAGCCCGAGCGTAGCCTGCTGTTTCTGTTCCAGGGTATTGACATCCACCGCATACTGCACGGCGGTAACCCGGCCGGGCGTTACAGCGGTGGCTGTTTTGACCAGATACATCTGCCCCGGCTGCAGGGGGGTGTCATGCATCCAGACCAGATGGGCTTCCGGATGCCGGGCATGGATCGGCGGGGCCGCCGGATCAGTCAGCATATCACCGCGACTGATATCAATCTCATCCTCCAGAGTCAGGGTCACCGCCTGTCCGGCGGTCGCCTCCGGGGCATCGCCATGCATGGTGACGATGCGGGCAACCCGGCTGGTGCGGCCGGACGCAGCGACGCGCAGTTCATCTCCCGGACGGATGGTGCCGGCGGCGATGGTGCCGCAGAAACCGCGAAAATCGAGGTTGGGACGATTCACCCATTGCACCGGCAGACGGAACGGCTGGTTCCTGTTGTCCCCCGCCAGCTGGAGGCGCTCCAGATACTCCATCAGAGTCGGCCCGCCGTACCAGGCGGTGCTGGGACTTGGCGTTATAATATTGTCGCCGTTCAGGGCGGAGATCGGAATCGCCGCAATCGAGGCAAAGCCCAGCGGTGCGGCAAACTGCTCATAGTCTCTGACGATCGCATTAAAACGCCCCTCGTCATACTCAATCAAATCCATCTTGTTGATCGCCAGCACAACGTGTCTGATACCGACCAGCGACACCAGGAAACTGTGGCGCCGGGTCTGGGTGAGCAGCCCCTTGCGGGCATCCACCAGAATCACCGCCACCTGGGCGGTGGAGGCGCCGGTCACCATATTACGGGTATACTGTTCATGGCCGGGGGTGTCGGCGACGATAAACTTGCGCTTGTCCGTGGAGAAGTAGCGGTAGGCCACATCAATGGTGATCCCCTGCTCGCGCTCCGCCTGCAGCCCGTCCAGCAGAAGGGCATAGTCGATCGCTCCCCCCTGGGTGCCGACCCGTTTGCTGTCCGCCTCAAGCGTCAGCAGCTGGTCCTCGAACACCATCTTGGAATCCCACAGCAGACGCCCGATCAGAGTGCTTTTGCCGTCATCAACACTGCCGCAGGTGATAAAGCGGAGCAAAGATTTTTCTTCCTGGCTTTTGAGGTACGCGAGAATATCCTGCTCAATCAGTTCCGATTGGTGTGCCATTAGAAATACCCCTCCTGCTTCTTCTTCTCCATGGAACCGGCGGAATCATGGTCGATCAGGCGCCCCTGGCGCTCCGAAGTTCGGGTAAGGAGCATTTCCTGGATAATCTGGGGGAGCGTGGTCGCTTCCGATTCAACGGCGGCGGTCAGCGGATAGCACCCCAGAGTGCGGAAACGAACCGACTTGTACTGCACCGTTTCACCGGCCCGCAGCTCCATACGGTCATCATCCACCATGATCAGCATCCCGTCCCGCTCCACCACCGGTCTGACCGCAGCATAATAAAGCGGCACGATCGGAATTTGCTCCAGGTGGATGTACTGCCACACATCCAGCTCGGTCCAGTTGGAGATCGGAAAAACCCGAATGCTTTCCCCCGGCTTGATCCGGGCATTATACAGGTTCCACAGCTCCGGGCGCTGGATCTTCGGGTCCCAGCGGTGGTTGGCGCTGCGGAAGGAGAAAATCCGTTCCTTGGCCCGTGATTTTTCCTCATCCCGCCGGGCTCCGCCGAAGGCGGCATCGAACTTATAGCGGTCCAGCGCCTGCTTCAGCCCTTCGGTTTTCATGATGTCCGTGTAGAGTGAGGAACCATGGGTGAAGGGGGATATCCCCTGGCGTACCCCTTCATCATTAACATGGACAATCAGGTCAAGGCCGCATTCGGCAACCATCCGGTCCCTGAACTGGATCATCTCGCGGAACTTCCACGTGGTATCCACATGCATCAGCGGGAACGGCGGCGCCGCCGGGTAAAAGGCCTTGCGGGCAAGGTGCAGCATGACCGCCGAATCCTTGCCGATGGAATAGAGCATCACCGGGTTGCCGAATTCGGCCACCACTTCGCGGATGATATGGATACTTTCAGCTTCAAGCTGCTGTAAATGGGTGAGATTTTTGGTCATCGGTTCTACTCCTTATCCTTTGGGTCCTGTTCACCGGTCACTCGATCCAGCCGCCGCCAAGGACATAGGCACCGTCATACAGTACGGCGGCCTGACCGGGTGTTACTGCCGACTGGGGAGTGTCGAAGAACACCGTGAACCGGCCCTCCCCCTCCATCACCACTCGGCAGGGGGCCGGTTTGTGCCGGTAGCGGATTCGGCACGCGGCACGAAACTCCGCACCTGGCGGGGTACTGCTCCAGGTTGCGTTGGCTGCGGTCAGGGAGGATACTGCCAGCTCTCCCCGCTCACCCACCACAATCTGATTCTTTTCCGTATCCACGGCCCGTACGTGCAGCGGATGCTTCCAGGCGATCCCCAGCCCCTTGCGCTGTCCGACGGTATAGCGGTGTACCCCGGCGTGACGGCCGATCACCGTCCCGTCACCGGTTACGATGTCACCCGGGTTCTGGACTACGCCGTTGTTCTCCAGAAATGTTACGTAATCATTGTCCGGGATGAAACATATTTCCTGACTCTCGTGCTTGTTTGCAACCGGAAGGTTATATGCGGCTGCGAGCTGCCTGACACCTGTTTTTTCGAGCATACCGACCGGAAAGATAACCTGTTGCAGCTGCTCCTGGGTGAGAGTGAAAAGGAAGTAGGACTGGTCCTTGGCCGTATCAAGGCCGGTGAGAAGACGTTTCATGCCGGCTCCGTCCTCGACTGTCCGGGCATAATGTCCGGTGGCCAGAAAATCCGCCCCCATCTCCTTCGCCTTTTTGAGCAGTAAATCAAACTTGATCAGATCGTTGCAGCGGATGCAGGGGTTGGGGGTGCGGCCGGCGGCATACTCGGCGATGAAATAATCAATCACCCGCTCCTTGAACTCGACCCGCATATCCAGAACTTCGAAGGGGATGCCCAGCCGTTTGGCCACCCGGCCGGCGTCCAGAACATCATCCAGGGAACAGCAGGTTTTCATCCGGCACCCCGGTTCTCTCGGCACCGGATCATAGAGCTGCAGCGACACCCCGGTCACTTCATACCCCTGCTCTTTCAGCAGAGCGGCACTCACCGAGGAATCAACTCCTCCGCTCATGGCTATCACTACACGGGTGCGGCTCATTACCGGTGCAGACCGCACTCTTTCTGGCCGGGGCTTTCCCACCACCACCGCCCCTCCCGCACATGATCCCAGGGGCCGATGGCCCGGGTGCAGGGGGCGCAGCCGATGGAGCGGAATTTCTGCTTATAAAGGCGGTTTTCCGGAAGATGGTGTTCCCGGGCGTATTCCATAACCTGACGCTCGCTCCACTCCAGCAGCGGATTGATCTTGAGGATGCCGCCGTTCTGCTCGTCTCGTTCAATGGCGTGCAGGTCGTTCCGGGTGACACTCTGCTCACGCCTCATGCCGGTGACCCATCCCGCAACCCCTTTCAGCGCCCGCAAAAGCGGCTCCACTTTACGGATGCGGCAGCACTCGTGGCGATTCTCCAGCGATTCGCGGAAGGAGAACAGCCCTTTTTCCCGCTCCAGTTTTTCCACCTCCTCATGCCGGGGGAAATACCAGTCGATGGTCAAGGGATACCGCGCTGACAATGCTTCAGCCACCTCGTAGGTTTCTTCGTGCAGGCGACCGGTGTCCAGGGCAAAAACACCCAGCTTCAGCCCCGCCGCATGGGCGATGTCGATAATGGCCACATCTTCCAGCGAAAAGGAACAGGCGAGAAAAACCGGCCCGTTGGCCGCATCGATGCCGGCCTTGAGAATTTCGGCCGGAGATGCTCCGGCAGCTGGTACGGGGATACTGTTGGACATATTCGACTCCTAAATCTGGTAATCTTCCACAAACACCCTGACCTGACGCGGCCGGACAAACACCGACTCCCCCTGCTGAAGCCCCAGGTTCTGGAACACGTCCCTGGTCAGTTCCGCCTCCACCAACTCCGGGCTCCCCTCAATCGCAAGAGTGACCCGTACCGCCGGCCCCAGCTTCTGGATGTGCCGGACCTCGGCGCGCAGCGCGGTTGAGTCCTGCTGACTCCGGTCAATCTCTATATCATGGGAACGCACATATGACACCGCCTTTTCTCCCGCTCCCGACTGCTCATCGGTGTGCTGCAGGCGGCCATGGAACAGGTTGACATTGCCAAGAAAGTTGAGCACGAACGGATTAGCCGGATGTTCGTACACCTCGTCCGGTGTTCCTGACTGCTCAATCTTCCCCCTGTTCATGACCACGATCCGGTCGGCCACCTCCAGCGCCTCCTCCTGATCGTGAGTGACAAACACACTGGTAACGTGGATTTCATCGTGCAGTTTGCGCAGCCAGCGGCGCAGTTCGGCCCGCACCTGGGCATCCAGCGCACCGAACGGTTCATCAAGCAGCAGTACCTGCGGTTCCACCGCCAGAGCACGAGCCAGGGCGATGCGCTGACGTTGGCCACCGGAGAGCTGGGCCGGGTAGCGCCCTGCCATTCCCTCAAGCTGTACAAGGCGGAGCAGTTTACTGACCCGTTCCCTGATTTCCTCCTTTGACGGACGCGTTTCCTTCGGCCGCACATTCAGGCCGAACGCCACGTTGTCAAAAACGGTCATATGTTTGAACAGGGCGTAGTGCTGAAACACGAAGCCGACTTTCCGTTCGCGCACATGGCTCTGGGTGGTGTCCGTGCCGTTGAACAGGATCCGGCCGCTGTCAGGAGTTTCCAGCCCCGCGATGATGCGCAGCAGAGTGGTTTTACCCGAACCGGACGGCCCCAGCAGCGCCACCAGTTCACCGGAAGGGATGGACAGGCTGACGTCGCCAAGGGCGGTGAATGTGCCAAACTGTTTTGCTATGTTTTCGATTTCAATGCTCATTTTGTCACCTGATCAGCAGTTTATTATTCAGCATTTTGTTCGATTTTGGTTCCAGTTCCCCTCCTTTTTTCAAGGAGGGGTTAGGGGTGGTCGCCGGTAATCTTTAAAAACCTTCTCAAAGACAGAACCTTACCACCCCCGGCCCCTCCTGAATTAGGAGGGGAGCGAGAAACAGTTCAATTATTTTCCAACTGCTGCCGGACCTTCCACTCGGCGACCGACTTGACCATCAGGGTGATCAGCGCCAGGAAGGCCAGTAGCGACGCCACGGCAAACGCAGCGGTGTAGTTGTACTCGTTATAGAGGATCTCCACATGCAGCGGCACGGTGTTGGTCATGCCCCGGATATGGCCGGAGACAACCGATACGGCACCAAACTCCCCCATGGCGCGGGCGTTGCACAGAATAACCCCGTAGATGATGCCCCACTTGACGTTCGGCAGGGTAACGCGAAAGAAGGTCTGCAGGCCGGTGGCACCAAGGACCAGGGCCGCTTCTTCCTCTTCCTTCCCCTGGGCCTCCATGAGCGGGATCAGCTCGCGGGCCACGAAGGGAAAGGTGACAAAAATTGTGGCCAGAATGATCCCCGGCACGGCAAAAACGATCTTGATGTCATGCTCCTGCAGCCAGGGGCCGATCCACCCCTGCAGCCCGAAGATCAGCACGTAGATCAGGCCGGAAATAACCGGCGACACGGAAAACGGCAGATCGATCAGGGTGATCAGCAGGTTCTTGCCGGTGAAGTTGAACTTGGCAATGGCCCAGGCCGCCGTGACGCCGAAAAACAGATTAAGCGGCACGGTCACGGCTGCGGTAATGAGCGTCAGCTTGATGGATGACAGAGTATCCGCTTCCTTCAGTGCGGCCAGATAAACCGTGAGCCCCTTCTCGAACGCCTGGCTGAAAACTGCGGCCAGCGGCAGCGCCAGAAACAGGGCCAGGAAAATCAGGGCTACGGCTATCAACAGCCGGCGAACAACCGGCGGCTCAGTCTGCGCGCGACCGGTCGGACTTTTTGATGAGTGGACTGTGTGTATTGGTGCTGACATGAATACCTCGGCGTACTGCGGTACTTTTTTCTGGTGTTGAAATACAAATATTACTCAGCGTGCCGTCTGCTCCATTTCTGCAGCAGGTTGATGGCCAGCAGCAGCGTAAATGACGTCAGCAGCATCACGCAGGCGATGGCTGTGGCGCCCCGGTAGTCGAACTGTTCCAGCTTGGTGATGATAAGCAGCGGGGTAATCTCCGAAACCATCGGCATATTGCCGGCGATAAAGATGATTGAACCATACTCGCCAACGCCACGGGCGAAGGACAGGGCGAAACCGGTCAGAATCGACGGGGAGAGCAGCGGAAAGATCACCCTCACCAGAGTTTGCCAGCGGGTGGCCCCCAGGCAGGTGGCGGCCTCTTCCAGCTCCGTTTCGATCTCCTCCACCACCGGCTGGACGGTACGCACCACAAAGGGGAGACCAATAAAAGTCATAGCCAGCACAATGCCGAGCGGGGTAAACGCCACCTTGATGCCGTGCGGTTCCAGGAAGCGCCCTACCCAGCCGTTGGGAGAATAGATGGTGGCCAGAGTGATACCGGCCACGGCGGTCGGCAGGGCAAAGGGGAGGTCGATCAAGGCATCCACGATCCGCCGCCCTGGGAAGTTGTAGCGGACCAGCACCCAGGCCACCAGCACGCCGAAGACCGAGTTGATCAGTGCCGCAACCAGTGCCGCACCGAATGTTATCTTGTAGGAAGCCACTACCCGTGGCGCAGTGACCGTTGTGATGAACTCGCCCCAGGTGAGCCCCATAGTTTTAAAAACCAGGGCCGAGAGTGGAATCAGCACAATGATGCTCAGGTAGAAGACAGTAAAACCGAGCGTCACTCCGAAGCCGGGCAGGACGTTGTTATGGCGCTTGAAGAATTTCATGGTTGTTTCCTGTGTGCGGATTCTGCGGGAGGGAGAGCTGGAGCTGACGTACCTGTAGGATGTCGGGTGGTGTCAGTCTCATGCACTTCCTCTTGCTTGGGATCATGATGAAACGGGTCAATTCTTGTTTTAACACTGAGACACGGAGACACAGAGAGAACCAGTAATATTATAACTACACAGCCTTACGCCATACTGGCTGCTGGTATTCTATCTATCGGTTGCGGTGCGGTATGATTTTCTCTGTGTCTCGGTGCCTCGGTGTTTAACCGCTTTTAGTGCTGCTACTTTGCCGGTGTATAGATCTGGTCAAAGGTACCGCCGTCGGCAAAGTGGGTTTTCTGGGCTTTCTGCCAGCCGCCGAAGGCCTTGTCGATGGTGTACAGCTTGACTTTGGCCAGCTTGATCGGAATCTTGGTGTTTATCGGCCGGTAATAATGCTTGGCGGCGATCTTCTGCCCTTCGTCGCTGTAGAGATATTTCAGGTACTCCTCTGCCACTTTGCGGGTTCCCCGTTTGTCAACAACCTTGTCCACCACCGTGACCGGCGGTTCTGCCAGGATACTTTCCGAGGGGGTCACGACTTCAAACTTGTCCGGTCCCAGTTCGTTGATCGCCAGGAACGCCTCGTTTTCCCAGGCGAGCAGTACGTCACCCAAACCGCGCTGGACAAAGGTGTTGGTGGAACCACGGGCACCGGAATCAAGCACCGGTACATTTTTCAACAGTTTGGTGACGAACTCTTTAGCTTTGACATCGTTCCCACCCGGCTGATGAAGGGCAAATGCCCAGGCGGCCAGATAGTTCCAGCGGGCGCCGCCGGAGGTTTTCGGGTTGGGGGTAATAACCGACACGCCCGGCTTGACAAGGTCATCCCAGTTTTTGATTTTCTTCGGGTTCCCCTTGCGGACGAGGAATACGATGGTTGAGGTATAGGGAGCGCTGTTATGCGGCAGCTCTTTCTGCCACCCTGGCTTGATCTGCCCTTTTTCGGCGATGGCATCAACGTCGTAGGCCAGCGCCAGCGTCACCACATCAGCCTCCAGGCCGTCGATAACCGCACGGGCCTGCTTTCCGGAACCGCCGTGGGACTGCTTGACCGTAACTTTCTGCCCCGCTTTTTTCTGCCAGTACTGGGCAAAGGCATTGTTGTAGTCCGTGTACAACTCACGGGTCGGGTCGTAGGAAACATTCAGCAGGGTAACATCTGCGGCCAGAGCCGCACCTGCTGTAGAGAGAGCCAGCGCAATCGCTGCCAGGGTTGTGGTGAATTTTACACGTTTCATGTTTTCTCCTTTTTATTGTCTATAGGTTTAATAGATATATTATGTAAAAAAAAGTTATTCGTCGATTTTTTCCAGCTCCAGCACGTAATGCCCTTCCTCCACCTGTTTCAGGCCGATCAGCCGGTGGCCATCCGCCTTGAGGCTGCGGGGCACATTTTTTACCGGCTCACCGTCATCCAGTAAAATTCGGGCAACCGTACCGTTGTCCAACTCTTCCAGGGCCAGCTTCGCTTTGACAAAGTTCGTGGGGCAACTGACACCACGCAGATCAATTACCTGCATGAAGATTCTCCTTTCATCGTGAAATGCCTACCTGGGTGGCAATAACCTGCGGAGCAATTGTGACGGCAACGGTGTACTCCGGGAAGCGACCCCGCAGATGGTCGAGAAGCGCCTTCGCTCCTTCTCTGATGATGGTATCGCCCAGCCTGACCCGACCGTAACCTTCGGCTTTTTCCTTGTACCACTCCAGCACAGTGGCGATGAATTCTGCCACCCGGTCTTCCGGCAGAAAGGTTGCGAACAGTGTGCCGACCAGGGGATTGCGCCCCCACTTGCCGCCGATGCGTACGGTGTAGCCGCGTTTGGCTTCGCTCCAGGCGCCGGTGGGGCAGACTTTGACGCAGTCGCCGCACCAGATACAGGGATCATTGCTGAATACCGGCTTGTTGTCCTCCCCCATGACGAGCGCCCCGGGAACGCAGCTTTTGGCGCAGAGCCCGCAGCTGATGCAGGCATCCTTGTCAAGCGTCGGGTAGACAGCGCCCTGGAAACCGATATCATTTGTCGCTGACTTGGGGCAGTCAAAGGGGCAGCCGGCAAAGGCAACTTTAAATTTGTGGTGACCGGTTGGGGTGCCGAATAGCTTTTCGTCAACTTCGAGCGCGGATTTTTGCGTGTCAACGAGGCCATTTGG
>Ga0007792_10000947_pt1 | contig 10519 bp, 2 predicted proteins | sample CryBogmetaGMA6M_FD_60371 | JGI IMG/M metagenome (GOLD analysis project Ga0007792, IMG submission 60371) | Freshwater microbial communities from Crystal Bog, Wisconsin, USA - MA6M | ecosystem: Environmental > Aquatic > Freshwater > Lake | place: Crystal Bog, Wisconsin, USA | collected 2009-07-06
TGCTCATACTTGGTGGAAGAAAAATTCTACTGCTTCATCAGCGGACTTCAATATTGATCAAAAACTCAAACTTGCTCTAAAGGGAAATATAGGGACAAAAATAAATGTAGATGTAAATTATGACGAGAATACATTGACAGATGAATATACAAAAATATCTATAAGCTACGCTGGCGAAAAGGATGAGACCTTGCAAGAGGTTACTTTTGGTGATTTAACCTTAGATTTACCGTCTACAAGATATCTAAGCTATGCTCCTCAAAAACTTTTTGGACTTCGTGGCAAAGTGAAAATAGGGGATAAGCTTTCAATAACCGCTCTTGCCGCACAAACGAAGGGTATTAACGACACGCAGGTATTTACAGGAAGTGTGCGAAAAAAACAAACAAACTCCAGAGACGGTATTGATATTTCGGACATGTCATATATATTAAATACTTATTATTATATAACAAAAGATAGTACTGTAAAAATAAAACCTGGAACATTGAAGTTGTACTGTTATGATGGCGGTTTAACTGCGGCGGATGTTAATACTGTGTATTCTACGCCAACCTCCGCTTATCATTTTAGATTGCTATATTCAGGTGTTGATTATCTTGTAGATTATAACGAAAAAATTATTAAATTTAATGTTGGGATAGCAAATAACTTTGTTATTGTTGCTGGATATGAATTAGAAGATGGTACAAAAATAGGTCTTAAGGCAGATGATTCTTTAGATTTGAATGAAGCATATTTAGTTTCAGCAGCAGATGGTATGACAACTGCCTCGGCGCATTTAATACAAGATGGAACGCAGACCAGTGCTCGGCAGTCAGATATTTCCCATAAAGTTTTAAGCTACTACTATATGGGCGAGACAAAAATTAATAATCCTGTGACAGATACAGGTGGTTTTAAAATTGTAATTACAAATCCTGATAATACGAAAAATTATTACATACCGCAACCTTGGGAAACTAATGCATCAGATTATTACACTATAGATACCGATTTTGGTATATTAAAATTTAAAAGTTTTTTTCCTTTTGCTGCAGGGCAAGCCCAACCGTGTTATCCTCCGTATAATTTATCTACTGGAAATGAAGACGATGCATATAAAAGTGTAAGTGCAAAATCACTTTATAAAATTCATCTTGAATATAATTATCAGGTGTCATCATATAAATTAGATAATTCGCCTGTTGTATTTGGTAGTGAACGCGTTATGGTTGGTGGTGTGCTTCAGAAAAAGAATATACAATATGAAATTAACTACGATGCTGGTGAAATAACTTTTTATAAAGATAAAGTTGCCATAACAGATAGCACCGAAATCAAGGTCACATATGAGTATCTTCCTTTTATCGGAGCAAATAACAGTAATTTATTCGGGGGCAGATTAGATTATGATTTGCTTGATAATTTAAAGCTTGCCATTACGGGACTGTATAAAACATCAAATGCTGGAACCACAACTCCAGATGCGCGTTCTACAGAAATATCATTGAATACTCCATATAATTCTCTTGTAGTTGATGGAAATGTAACTTTTGATTTAAGTAAAGATAATTTTAATGCGATATTAAATGCCTTGCCTATTATAGACAATAGCAATATACCCGTGGACTTCAAATTTGCTGCGGAAACAGCTTATAGTAATTTAAATCCAAATACTTATGAAAAATCATTTTCTGGCGGTAGAGTAGAAAAGGGTCCTGCTATGATAGATGATATGGAGTCAGCAGATATAATAACATCTGCAACTATGTTGAAAACTGCATGGTTTCCAGCTGTTATGCCACCATTCAAAACTGCTCAAAATAGAGCATATATTGAACGCGGAGAGTCAATAGAGACAACTAATTTGCCAACTTCTACAGACCCACTGGCAACTAATCAAACAAAAGTACTTAAACTTGATTTTAGTGGTTTGACTTCTGATAAATGGGATTCTTTCAGACAAGTTCTTTCAACTTCTGGAATTAGTTTAAATCAATATAATACTTTGGAAATATCAGTGAAGGTGAGTACTGATCAGCCAGTAAGAATGAGTGTTGATGTAGGTGTAATTAGTGAGGATTCAAATGGAAATGGAACATTTGCATATAATGGAAAAGATGGCACAAGAAATGATAGTGAAGATGCAGATCAGAATAAAACATTTATAACTGTAAATGATATAGGCACGGGTCAGGGTATATACACAGGTGGTTCTCCTGCATATTGGGGAGCAGGCAATAATGTTTTAGATACAGAAGATATGAACGGTAATGGCATACTGGATACTCAGGAAGAGTATTACCATTTTGATTCTGAAGTTTCACCTACGGGTGCTAATGTTTTACATTCAAAACTTCTTTTGAGTAATGGAGATAATTGGGTAGATATAAAAATTCCTCTTAAAGATTGGACAAATATAATCGGTGGAGCTGCAGTTAATAATATTGGAACCAATAAAGATAAATATATGTCTTTTATAAAACATTTAAGAATTAATTTTAAAGGTTCTGGAGCGGCACCTGCTTCAGGTACAATAAAAATTGCATCAATTAAATTTACTGGCAATTCATGGAGCTTACAGACCCCCGCAAATGAAACAGATCTTGCTGGAAATCCTGTGGTGGTTGATAGCTCGAAAATGAATATTGAATCAATTAATCAAAACACTGATTCACAATATACACCGAACCTTGATTATTATGACTGGACAACAGATAATGATAAAAAATTTGAAACAGCTTTAAAAATAAGTTATAAAATATCAAACCTCGATCAAAGTAGTATTGACAATAAAACTTTATATTATGTAACAAAATCCTTAAATGCATCAAGTGGTTATGATTTTCATTCTTATAAATACTTGAAAATGGATGTTTATTACAAGGCAAAAGATGCAATTGCTGGAAATGGAAGAGTAATGTTTATCAGAGTGGGTAGCGGAAGCGATAGTGACCCATTGGCGAGATATTATCAATATAATGAACTGCTTGACCCGATAACAACAGGCGGTTGGCGAACTGTTGTTTTTGCGCTTGATGGTTCAGATGGAAAGAGAAGCTCTACTGTAAGTCAGCCAAATTTAAGACAAGCACAGTATATATCTTTGGGTTTCATTAATCCAAATACGACTCAACCTTCGGAAATAATGTATGTAAATAATATAAGATTAACTGATGCACAGTCATCGACTGGGCGTGCATCTTTTGTTAACTCAGCCATGAATTACGCTGGCATAGGTTCTTTGAGTCATACCTATGAAGATAAAGAGGCCACATTTTATACACTGGCAGATGCAGGCAGGGCAGACATAAAGCAGCACGAGATTTCAACTAATGTTTCTTTTAATTATACTCAGATACCTTTTCTTCCGATTAGTACAAACTATTTTAAGAGTTCCAAAGTGCTTGACGGACCAAATGCAAATGATCCAGGTTATACTAACAATAATCTGGTTTATGATATTTATAGTGAAGGATTTAATAATATCGTGTCGTTTAATCTTATTCCGGATTTGAATTTTACAAATAATACGACAGTGAGAAAAAATATCGTAAACTATCCAGGTTATAATGCTTACTTGGATAGTGTTGTAAGTGGTATGACTATAAATCCATCACTTTCTTGGAAGGCCCCAACTAAGTTGTTTTTTATACCTTTAGGTTCAAATAGTTTTGTTGGAAATCTTTCTATCAACAATTCTGAAACAGTTTATAATAGTATTGCTTTATCTCCAACGGCACAGGGAATATATTATTATAATTGGCGCAATGATAGAAAACAGGATTATCAATGGAATGGAGTTTATAATATATTTGGTTTGGACATACAACCGTCATATCAGTATGGTCTAACTGAACAGATGGGATATCTCACATCGAAGTATGTCTATTATCAGAATTCAATTACAGATCCACATAATCGTGTAAATAAATATTATGTTTTAAGAAGAAATATTTCTCCAAAATTAAACATTAGTTATCCTGGAATCTGGATTTTTTCTCCAGCTTTAAGTTATCTCCAAGAATATAAAATGGATTATACGCAGTCGTATCTTGATAATCATGGCAGAATGGAAGCATCTACAAGTGTTAATTTAAGCACCTTTGCAAGCTGGTTGCCTGATATAGGGAGATATGCTTTCTCTGTAGATAGCACACAACACTATGACGAGATACAAAATCCTGGGTCCTTTGGAAAATATGACAAAATGCCTTTTGAAAGTCAATGGAATATCTTCCTCTGGAAAATGTTAAATAATGAAAAGGAAATATTGCGTTTTGAGACGGCTGCAAAAAACGGAGCTTTTGTTATAACGCACAGTTTGAATTTTAATGTTATTAAGGTCCTAAGCATATTTGATTTTACTCCATCGGTGTCTTACTCTCTTAATAGAACTTTTTACTCACAAGGTGCTGTTAGACAGTTTAGTGAAGGCTTCAATATTTCTGTAAACAGTATAACTATAAATAATGTTACTATTCCTCTCCCTATATTGAGTGATTTGGTTTCAAACCAGCAGCTAACTGGAACATATTCATATATGAGAAACCTTACCAAAGATTCTAATAGAAAGATAACGCTTGATGATATGACAAATAATTTTAGCGCCCAGCTTCCTTATGTTTCAAAGTCAGGAATTAACGGAGTATTAAGTATTTCTGGGAGTAGAAATCAGCAAATACGGCAGTATCTGAGAAGCTGGACGGGTTCGATTATGCCTGCTCTCACATTTAATTATAAATATAGACAAACTGATCCAATAACATTCCCAAGTTGGTTATGGCTCATCGGAGATAAGACTTTCCGTTTGGAGCAGGCACTTGACTTGGGAGTGAACTTATCAGTGAAGTACAGTCTTAGTGGAGATAATGATTTAAATATTAATAGAGCGGATGTTAAGGAATATACTTTAGGAACTTCTGCTTCGTATAATATTTTGCAAAATTTAACGACAACATTTAAGCTTGAATATAGTCATAAAGAAGATAAGTGGAAAAAGGATCAGGAATATGACAGATTTTCTGTAAGCGTCGGTGCGGTTATTGAATTTTAGGAGGACGATTTTTATGAAAAAGTTTTTTTTACTTTTTGTTTTATTGAGTTCTATCTTTTCTACAGCTTATGCTGGAGCTTGGGATCCAACAATAATTAGTTCTGAGTTTGATGGAACCAATATTAAGATAAGTTGGAAGCCGATAACTTATACTGCTTCGAACTATTCGGTATACAGGTCACCAGTTACACTTTCTGCTACTGCTGATTGGGAAGCATTAACCGCTTTGACGACAGTGGCGCAGAGCGTGGATACTTATGTTGATGCAGTACCACTGACATATACGGCCTATTATTATCGAATTAAGAATTTTACTACGGCTTTAGATGGTGTATTTTCAAGTATTGTTAATTCTTCGCCTTATCCAGAGCCTATTGTTAGTTATGCAGGATATGATTCAACAGTTATTTTGGAATGGGCAAAATCCTCAGATACTGGGGTGCAGTATTATAATGTGTATCGGTCAACAAATGCTGGTATTTTAGATGCTTTGTTGACAGGGAAAACAAGCGATAATAAATATATAGATTACTCAACAGCCAATTTAATTAAATATTATTTTAGGATTCAGCCAGTTACAACTCAGGGTGGTTCGTTTTCACAAGCAATAACAGTTACGCCTTTTGCTTTGCCATTTATTCCTTCAAATGTGGCAAAGGTTGTTTTAGGAACGACAGTTACAATGACATGGGCTACTACTACTGCCAGAGCGTCATATGATATTGCTGGGTATAGTATATATCGTTCCACTTCACAAATAATTTCATCTGATTTTATTGCTCTCACACTTAATGGTTATTTTTTAGATACAGGTCTTACTCCAGGAACAAGGTATAATTATCAGGTAAGAACAACTGATGTTAATTTTAATGTTTCGGCTCCTGTTGAATTCTCGGTTTTAATTCCTGGGCCGCCTGCCGCTCCAGTGAATATTCAGGCAAGTACGAATGCCTTAGCTGCAACAATTACTTGGAATTATAATAGCTCGGATGAAAGTGTCACTTCTTACTCTGTTTATGAAAGTGGAAGTTTTAAGGGGACTACAGGAAATAACCATTATGCAGATAGTTCTGTAACCTTAGGAGGGGCATATTTATACACGGTTAAGGCAAATAATTTATATGGTTTAAGTGTTATGTCGCAAGCTGTGGCGGTAACGATTACTCCTTCTGCACCACAGAACTTAATTGTTGAAAATGCAACGCTACCTGGAACTCTATATATAAATTGGACCCCAATAAATATTTCTGAAAATATTACAGGTTATAATATATATAGGGCCACAAGTCCAGAAACATTTGATTATTCAATACCAATTCTTGTTACTGCTACTACATATGATGATTCTGATGTTGGAGTAGGATTAAGATATTATTATTGCGTAGCTGGATTTTCATCTATGGAAGGAGCAAGGTCTTTAACTGCAAGTGCTGTCCCTGAGTTAACTGCAATAAATGTTAATGGCTTGACAGCTACAGCCTTTACTAATTATGCTTTTCTTAATTGGGATAATGCGGATATTGAATATGGTGTGACTGGGTATAAAATATATAAAAGTACTTCTCCATACTCTGAGTTATTTTCTTATGAAAAGTATGTGACTGCTTCTGCTGGAGTTTCAAGTAGCGCGTATGTTACAGGATTAAGTTCACTTAATATCCCTTACTATCTTAAGGTAACTGCATTAAATTTTTATGGAGAGGGAGATACTATAAATGCTTCATATATAGATATTACAATGACAGCAGCTACAACTCCTGAAAGACCTATAAGTGTTACTGCAACAAGTCAGGGAGATGCGACTATATATCTTTCGTGGAGTACTGCACTATCGCCGGCAAGTGTGACTTCCTATAATGTTTATAGAAGCATTTCGGCAGGCATATATAACTTTACTACTCCAATTGCGAGAGTGACAGGAACAAATTATACGGACCATGTTACTTCTACAGCTGGTACTGTGTATTATTATGAGATTAAGTCCCAAGGTTCTGGATTGGAAAGCTTGTCTTCTGCAGAAATCAGTGGAAGATCTTATTATAGACCTTATCCTGTAAATAATCTTACAGGTTCTTATGTAAATGGAAATAATTGGATTTTATGGAGCAAACCAGATAGTGATGGCACAGATGATTATGCAGTAAAACATTATAGAATATATAGAAGTACTGTATCTTCTTTTTCGGAAACTCTTTTGGCGGGGGCGGAAGCAATAACGGAGGAAAAGTATATTGATTCGGATATAAACACATCAGTATCAATATATTATTATAAAGTAAAAACCTATGATACAAATGGTATTGAAGATGATGATACTTCGACATTGCAAGTAAATATGTCAGCCATACAGCAACCGCCTGCGACTTTAGTGGCATTGGCTGGTGACAGTAAAGTTTCTTTGATATGGCGAATGGTAACGCCACTATATTATAATATTTACAGAAGAGAAGATTCGAATCCATCATATGGACCACCAGTAGCTTACAATGTTTCTTTTTCGCTTAAGGATTATACTGATACGAATTTAATAAATGGTATTTTATATCATTATATTATCAAAGCAGTGAATTCGTCTGGGGAAGGTCCGGCCTCCGTGGAAGTGAGTGCTGAACCATACTTGGCAATAACGCTTCCGTTAGATCCGACAGTTACAGCTCAGATAGTCAATAAAAAGGATATACTACTTAACTGGAATGCGGCAATAGGTGCTTCTCTTGCTGGATACTATGTCATGAGAAGTAATGATGGTGGTGGAACCTACGCGCAGCTAACTATAACAACGCAGACCAATTATACTGATGCGAGCACACAATGGAATCAAGTATATTACTATCTTATTAAAACAGTAGATGTAGATGGACATATAGATGCTATTTACACGCCTGTGAAGATAGTTCTACCACAGCCAAAGAATAAAATCAGAGTTTACAGAAATCTCTTGGATCTATCAAAAGGAGAAACTTTAAAACTCCGGTATGTTTTAATTCAAGGTGGAAAAATTAAGCTTAGTGTTTATACACTGACAGGGGCATTTGTGATTGAACTTGTGAATGCAATTGTTGCTGGTAATATTGATGAAATCAATCCTTATGAAAGTGCGGATATAATCTGGGACGGAAAGAATCAAGCCGGAGAAAAAGTGGCTTCGGGCGTTTACCTACTATCACTTGAAGCACCTAATTTAAGGGTGGTTGAAAAAGTGGCTGTAGTTAAGTAGTAATGATAGATGATGAGGTGTTAAGAGTTTTACAAATAAAAATTCACGAGGTTATATGTTAAAAATAAATATCTTACCAGATAATGTGGCAAATCAGATTGCTGCTGGTGAAGTGATAGCAAGGCCAGCTTCTTGTGTTAAAGAGTTGTTAGAAAATTCTATTGATGCTGGGGCAACAAATATAACTGTTTCTATAGAAAATGCAGGTAAAAATAAAATAGAGATAAAAGATGATGGTCTGGGAATGGAAGAAATTGATTTAAAAAATGCTTTTTTACGACATGCCACAAGCAAAATAAAAACAATTGAAGATTTAAACTTTATTGAGACATTGGGTTTTAGAGGTGAAGCACTTGCCTCTATTGCATCTGTGGCAAGAGTGGAAGCTATGACAAGAACAGAAGGCGAAGATGTTGGAAACTTTATAAACATAGAAGGCGGTAAGATAGTAAAACAAGGAAAAAAAGCATCAAATAAAGGTACTATTATTTCTGTGAAAGATATTTTCTACAATACTCCTGCAAGGTTAAAATTTTTAAAATCGGACTATACGGAAGAAGCCAATATTATAGAAGTTGTATTAAATGAAGCTCTTGCCAGAATGAATGTCTCTTTTAAATTAGAACTTGATGGTAAGGAAAATATGTTTTTTTCGAAATCGTCCGTGCTGAAAGATAGAATCCGTATAGCTGCTGGCAGGGAAGTAGCGGAGGCTCTTATAGAAATATCATATTTTACAGATAATGTGAAAGTAACTGGATATATTGCAAAACCTTCTGTAACAAGAAAATCAAGAGGTCCTCAATTTCTTTATGTAAATAGTAGGTGTATACAAAATAGAAGTATATCGTATGCAGTGTTTGAAGGTTTTGGAACACTATTAATGAAAGGCGCATATCCTTACGCATATATATTCATAGATATCAATCCTGCTTTAGTAGATGTTAATGTACACCCGACTAAAGCTGAAGTAAAGTTTAAGGATGAAAGATTTGTTTATAATTGTGTGCGTTTAGCAATTGATGCAGCTTTGAAAAAAAACGAATTGACTCCAGCGGCATATTTTGGAACAGGCATAGATGGTCCTACTGCTACAGACATAAAAGATGGAGCACAGCAAGCCATCAATGGATTCTTTGCAAATGAATCATCAAGATTATTTAATAATACGCAAGTTGAATACACAAAAAGCGGTATTGAGGCTCACACAAAATCTCAAACAAGAGCTTATTTGTGGTTAAGAGCTTTAGGACAAGTACATAAAACATATATTGTTGGTGAAGATGATAATAATCTTGTTGTGATTGATCAACATGCGGCTCATGAAAAAGTACTTTATGAAAAGATAATGGATGATATCGAAAAAAACAGCTTAAAAGTTCAAGAACTGCTTATTCCTGAAATTATTGAAGTCGCACCTCCTGAAAAAAGAGTAATTATGTCAAACATAGGAGTTTTTTCAAGACTTGGATTTTTTCTGGAAGAGTTTGGAGAAAGAGATTACAAAATTTCAGCACATCCAGTCATAATAAGAAATAAGGCCGCAGCGCCATTTGTAAAAGAAATAATAGGAACATTAATGGATAAAGATAAAGCCAACGAACATGATATATTAAAACATCTCTGTGCCACTATGGCATGTAGGGCTGCTGTAAAAGCAGGCGATATACTAAATGATGCAGAAATAACGGAGCTGCTTAATAATTATGTAGAGTTAAAAGATCCACATTCCTGCCCACATGGTCGACCGCCAATAATAAAAATACCATTTGATGAAATTGAAAAAATGTTTAAGAGAAAATTATAAATTAGAATTAAATTATTATTAATTTTTGTTCTTGGGAAAAAACATTAGGAGCGTAGAATGTATATTATTGTAACTGGAGCCACTGGTACTGGCAAGTCTGCTGTGGCTGTTGAACTGGCAAAGAAAATTAATGGTGAAATAATATCTGCTGATTCCATGCAGGTGTATGTGGGTATGGATATAGGCACATATAAGATATCCAAGGAAGACACGCAAGGGATAAGCCATCATTTATTAGATGTGGTAAATCCTTGGGAAAAGTTCTCAGTAGCACAGTTTAAAATTTTGGCGGAAAAGGCATTAAATCACATAAAAGGAAAAGGCAAAATACCTATAGTTGTTGGTGGTACGGGCTTGTTTATAAACTCGCTTACGCGTGGGATATTGACTTCTAAAGAGCCTTCTAATGAACTAAAAAGTCTTTTGAGAGTTGAACTTGAGGAAAATGGTCTTGAGG
>Ga0007792_10000949_pt1 | contig 10509 bp, 8 predicted proteins | sample CryBogmetaGMA6M_FD_60371 | JGI IMG/M metagenome (GOLD analysis project Ga0007792, IMG submission 60371) | Freshwater microbial communities from Crystal Bog, Wisconsin, USA - MA6M | ecosystem: Environmental > Aquatic > Freshwater > Lake | place: Crystal Bog, Wisconsin, USA | collected 2009-07-06
CCCCTAAATAGGCGAACACCCATCTGAACCAACGCCGTCTTTTCTCAAGCGACAAAACCTGCCCGCAGGCCATGTTAAACTGATACATTGATCACGCACTCCTTAACGCCAACCCGAGCGAAGGCACCAACAGTGATGCACTGGTCGCTGATTTTGCCAACTTTTCCTTCACACGTTGATCTTTGAGTGCCATCGCTTCCAGGGGATTCCACACCTCGACCGGCATATTCAAATCTTTCCTCAATTGCTCAATTAACTCAATCTGTTCCGGAACCTCGCCCGTCAGCAACACGCGTTTAGCGCTATCCCAATCCAGCTTGAACTCGCTGTATTTCAATACATCCCGGATATTTTCACTGAGAAAGCCCGGTGACTGCTCCCATGTTGATGCCCGGCAAAATACGGTATAGGGATAAATCCCCCCCAATTTCCGAATGACCACCACGTCGGCCGAATGGGGAGACATATTCACCAAACACACTGACGCTTCGCCGGCGTGATTATCCAGCAGCAAAAATAGATTGGCCACCGCCATGGCCCGCACATCCACGATAACGGGATCCAACCCGGCCATCGTCAAAATCGCCAACTGCCGTTCCACATCCTTGATCGGCGCCGCCGCCAGGAGCCCTTCGACCATCGGATTCCCCACGACAACGCTGCCCATGGGCCGCTCCTGTATATGCCAATCCACTGACAATTTATCACGCGTCAGTTGCAGCGCCTCTTCCGCCTGCAAAATCAACGCGGATTTCATTTCCCCCATGGACATTGCGGGCATCTTGAAATAGCGCATCACCATCGCCGAACTCCTGAGCGAAGCGCAAACCATTTTGGTTGGCATCCGTTCTGACCGCCAAAACCGCTTAAGCACCCCGGCAATATCCTTCACCGAGGCGGAAGAATCGTAGGGAACCCAGCCGGCATGGGTAATGACAGGGATCTCATTCCCTTTTCTGACCACACGTGTGGCAGTAATATGGGTATCCCCCAGATGAATCCCCGCAATATCGGATGTTGACCAACTTATCACACTATTTCTCGCAATCTTAGACAATCTGATCCAGTGAATTCCAACCCCCTACACCCTTATCCCATCCCCTTTGGGGAAAGGATAAAGGTGAAGGATTTCAGGTTAAATACACTTACGGAAGGAGCGTTCCACCCCACGTACCATCCTCTTTCAACGTTACCGTCAAACCCAGGAGTTCATTTGATGTTGACCCCGTTGCGGTAAGCGTATAGTTACTGGAAGTTGACGTATAGGTGTAGTCGTCATCCATCCAATATTTCCCTGCGAGATCGCCCTTCTTGACGTTCAGTCCGCTGGTGTTATATGGCTTACCACTCCCGCTTCCGGGGAAACCTCCATTTTCGGCCTTATACACTTGCATCGCCGTCCGGAGGGTTCCCAAGCCCGCCTGGGCTTCCGTGGCCATGGCTTTCTTCTTGTTCCCTGTCATCAGGGGGATCGCCACAGCCGCCAGGATGGCCACAATGATCGCCACAACCATCAATTCAACCAACGTAAAACCAGCTTTGTTCTTCCTATTCATCGTCATTCTCCTTTTTGTTGTTACTTCGTTCGATCCTTACCTAAAAACACAACTTGTCTGCCCATTTCCACCACCTTCAGCATTTCACCTCCTTGTTGATTGGTTTATTTATTTCATACTGCCCGCGGAACTGAACACCGGCAGATAAATCGCCATAACCAGCAAAAGGATAAGCCCCCCGAACACGGAAATAATTATTGGTTCCAAAAGCGACATGGCCACCATGATCGTTCCCTCAACCTGGTCCTCATAAACATCAGCCACCTTCGTCAGCACCTCGGGAAGGCGGCCGGAAGATTCTCCCACACCCACCATTCGGGCCACCAATCGGGGAAACACTTTTTTATCAAGGCTGGTCGCAATACTGTTACCCGCCATGATCTTTTCACGGGTAGTCTTCATGGATGCCTCCATGGCCTTATTCCCCAGCACCTCGCCCGCAATTTCGATGGCGGTGGCCACCGAAACGCCGCCAGCCATCATGATTCCAAAATTTCTGCAAAAACGGGACACTGCCAATTTTCGAACAATATCTCCCACCACAGGCAAGCGCACCCACATCCCGTCAATTTGCAGGCGGCCAGTCGGGGTTGCCGCATACATGACCGCCAGAGCAATGACGGCCACTATTCCCAGAAAAATCCACAACGTATTATGAATCACAAATGTGTTAAAGGCGAAAACAATCCGAGTCAGGCGCGGCAAATTGCTTCCATACCCGGCAAAAATGGACTGAAACTGCGGTAGCACAAAAATTGTCATGATTCCCGAAACCAAGAGAAAGAACCCCCCAATAAACATGGGATACGCCATGACGCTCTTGATCTTGCGGGATAACCGGTCGTTCTTCTCCATGGCCATCGCCTGATAATTCAAGGTTTCGGTCATGCTCCCGGATTCTTCAGCCGTCCTGATCAAGGCGACAAACAACCGGTCAAAAACCTTGGGTTCTCCGGAAATCGCCTGGGAAAAAGGCGCCCCATCATCCAGCTTTTTCACAACCCGTTCCAAAACACGGCGGAACGCCGCATTGTCGAGATCTGCCGTAATAGATTGCAGGGATTCCATGAGCGGGATGCCCGCACTGACCGAGATGGAAAGTTGCCGGCAGAAAATCGCTTTTTCCGACATTGTAATACGCCCGAAGATCAGCCCCTTTTTCGCGGGAACCTTCACCATTTCCAAGCCTCCAACCCCAACCCCTTCATCACTGATATCGGTGACGGTGAGTCCGCGGTTATGCAGCTGCGAAAGCGCCTCGAACCGTGAGGAGGCGGAATAGACTCCCGCCACTTCACGTCCGCTATTGTCTTTTGCAGAATATCGGAAATTTGGCATTTTCACCTCCCGGCCCTAACACACTCTAGTCCCCCGCACACACACTCATAACTTCTTCTATGGTCGTGACCCCGTTTTTCACTTTCCGCAACCCGTTCACCGCAAGGGGATCCATCCCGAGTTCTATCGCCTTGCGACGCAAGGCCACAGCGCCCGATCCCGTCAAAACCATTTCCTTGATTGGATCAGTCACTTCCAAATACTCAAAAATCGTTGTCCGTCCACGATACCCGGTATTCAGGCATTTCGGGCAGCCTGCGCCCCGATAATAGGTCCACCCTGCGGCTTCCGGCAGGATACTGGTCGCATAGGAAAGCGCTTCCTCGCGCGGAGGCTCCGCCTTCTTGCAATGAGAACAGATCACCCGAACTAGGCGCTGGGACATCACCAGCTTCATCGTCGAGGCAATCAGGTAGGGTTCAATGCCTATATCCCGCAACCGCCACAACGCCGAAGGCGCATCGTTGGTGTGCAAGGTGCTCAGCACCAGATGGCCTGTCAGCGATGACCGCATCGCAATTTGGGCCGTTTCAAGATCTCGAATTTCGCCGATCATGATCATGTCCGGATCCTGCCGGAGGATGGCCCGCAGGGCGTTGGCAAAATCCAAGCCGATCTTGGGCTTGATCTGCATTTGATTGATTCCGGGTATCAAGTACTCGATGGGATCCTCGACTGTCTGGATGTTCCACGCCGGATCCCTCAGGAAATTCAATGCCGCATAGAGCGTGGTAGTTTTCCCGCTACCCGTGGGGCCGGTGACCAAAATAATGCCATTCGGCGACTGAAGGATATTCTGGAACCGCTTGAGCATGGCCTCGTCCAGTCCAATGTCTTTCATGTCCACAATCAGAGCCGCTCGATCCAAAATCCGAAGCACCAGTTTTTCGCCGTGGGCCTCAGGCAGGGAGGAGACCCGGACATCAATGATCCGGCCGCTGACTGTGAATTTAAAGCGCCCATCCAGCGGCAGGCGCCGTTCCGCAATATCCATGTTGGAGAGGATCTTGATACGCGTTGCAATCGCCTGATACAGCGCCTTGGGGGGGGGAGTGATCTCCCGCAGGAGGCCATCCACACGGATCCGCACCGTAACAGCCTTCTCGCCAGGCTCAAAATGAATGTCACTGGCACGGTCCCGCACCGCCTGCATAAGCAATAAATTGACGAATTTAACCACCGGAGCGTCATTGGCATTGACCATCAGTTGCTCATCGTCGCCCCGAGGGTCGACCTCTAAGCCTGTAACAACTTCCGGCGGCAATTCGGCAATATCCTGCAAATCCCGTTCCAAATGGGCATCTTCACGGTAGAACTTGTCGATGATCACACGGATTCGATCCTCAGAACTGATCGCCTTACGGATCTCCATCCGTGTCAAGGAACGAACTGTATCAATCGCCTCGACATCGAGAGGATCTTTCATGACAAGAGTCATGACCAGCCCCGCCTCTTTTTTGACAGGAATCAGACAATACCGGCGCGCCACGACCTCGGGAACAAGTTTGACCTCTGCCTTCTCAAGCCTGAAGTCATCGCCAAGCTCATAAAAAGGGATGCCCAATTGATCGGCAAGGGCGCGGGCAAGGTTGTCGGACGAGACAAAACCCATTTCCAAAAGGACTTCGCCAAGCATCTTGCCGGTCTCTTTATGCCGCGCAATGGCTTGGGTGACCTGGCCTTCAGTGACCAGTCCCTTCTGCATCAGGATCTTGCCTAGTTTCGACTCAATCATCGTTCATCTCCGATTTCACTCTACCCGCCTGTAGATACCGCCGTCCTCGGCGGTATCTAACCGGCGAGACGCCGGTTACTACAGGCACTCCGCCCTTTCCTCATTTACGGATTCACTTTCCCTGGTCCCGCCTTCTCGACCTTGATCAATGGTTTTCCCTCAGGTGCCACCACAGCCATTTCCTCGGTCGTATTACGGATCGTCGCAGTCAGGAATATCAGAAGTTCAATTTTTTCTGAATTCACCGTATCACGACGGAACAGCACACCAATTAACGGAATGCTGCCCAGGAACGGAACTTTGATCTGGGTGGTCTGCTTCTTGTCGCGCAGCATGCCACCGATCACGATCGTCTGGCCACTCTTGACCAGCACATGCGTCTCAGCTTCGCGCGTAGCAACAACCGGATATTCGGTCAAGGAGACGCTTCCGCCCGCCGAACTATCTGCGGGGATGCCAACCTTGCCCGATTGATACCCCAAGAGTTCGCGGACGGAAGGATGAACAATCAGGTTGATCTGTTCATGGTCACAAACCTGCGGCATGACTTTCAGCTTGATACCAATGTCCTCATAGCGCTCTAAAGAGGTGGAGATGGTCGTCGTCCCCATCCCGCCTGAACTGTCCGACTTGATGATCGGCAACTTCTGTCCCACGATAATCACCGCATCCTGGTTATTCATCGTCAGCACGTTCGGAGACGAAAGCATGTTGTAGGACCCGTCTTCCTGCAGAAGATGGAGCAGCACCTCAAACTGGAGATCCGTCAATTTCTGAAAAGCCAGCGTCATCCCCCCGTCAAAGGGACTTTTGGCAGACAACCCGCTTGGCGAATTGAAAGTGGCCGGTTTCGTCCCGCCGCTGATCTGTTGCCCGCCGGCCGCGTACAAACTGCCGGCCCCCTTGGTGCCGATATTCTGGAAACTGCCCGGCGAAGCGGCGCCATTCAGCCCGGATCCCCATTCAACCCCGATATCACGGAGTAAATCGGCCCTGACTTCCACGAACTTGGCTTCGATTTGAATTTGCACGGGCACCACATCAACCTTGTCGAGAATTGATTGGATTCGGTCGATCACCTCCTGGGTATCCACCACCACAATGGTCTTTCCCCGCACCTGGCCAGCGTCTTCCGTCAGACGTTTCAGGCGCCCCAGGCTCTCCGAACTCGTTGTATTCATGTTCCCTTGGTAAACTTGGTTATCCTGCCAGCTCTGGCTCCGGATGATCAGCTTTCCGATCTTCCCTGAGGGGGACAACTGGCTTCGAATCACTTCCTCGACGTCCGAGGCATCCAGATACTTCAGGGACAGAACCTTCACCAACAGAGGCGGCGGTGGCGGTGGCGGTGGAGCGACCGGAGCCGTCACGGCGGCACTCGTTACCGTTCCCGTCGTTCCCGACACAATGGGCTTGGGCATCTTGTCCAACCCACAAATGATGATGGTGTCACCCACCAGATAATACCCGAAACCGTACGGTTTCAAGATGACATCCAGGGCCTCCTGCCAGGGAATGTTTGTAACCCGCAGGGTAATGTTGCCGGACACCTCTGGGCCGATCACAATGCTCCTGCCCGTCTGGCGTGAAAACGCATTCAACACCTGGGTCATGGGCCCGTTGTCAACATTGATGGTGACCAGATTGGTAGTGGTTCCCTGGGTTGGCGTCACAGCCGCCGGCATCTCCTGACCGTCCCCACCCACCACAACCACCCCGAGAAACATCCCGGCAGCAACAACCGTCATCAGTCCCCATCTCGACCCACTTGTCTGTCCAATCGCCTTCATGATGCCGACTCCTTTCTTGTCTATCGCTTCAATTCCAACATCCGGGCCAATTCCTTGGGCCGCGGTGAACGGCTCAGGGCCGTATCCGTATCAATTATGCCTTTCGCATGCAAATCACATAAGGAATCATTCATGGTCATCATTCCTTCGCGGCGCCCCGTCTGAACAGCCGAATAGAGTTGCTGGACTTGCATTTCACGAATCAGGTTGCGAAGAGCCTGGTTCACATTCATGATTTCACATGCCAACACCCGCCGCGTCCCATCACGGGTAATGAGAAGTTGTTGCGACACAATCCCCACCAACACCATGGAAAGCTGCGTGTAGATCTGCTGCTGCCGGGCGGGGGGGAAGACATCCACGATCCGGTTGATGGCATGCGTCGTGTCCTGGGTATGGAGTGTTCCCATGATGAGGTGGCCGGTCTCCGCAAGGCTCAGCACCAACTGAATGGTCTCCAAGTCACGCATCTCACCCACCATGATCACATCGGGTGATTGACGGAACACGCTGTGCAGAGCCTCGGCAAAAGAGTGGGCATCCTCCCCTATTTCACGCTGGTCAATGACGCTGAGCTTGTGGTGGTGGAGGTATTCAATGGGATCCTCCAGGCAGACCACATGAAGGCGCCGATTCATGTTGATATAATCCAGCATGGCGGCCAGCGTTGTGGACTTCCCGCTTCCCGCCGCGCCGGTGATCAGTACTAACCCGTGCGGGCGTAAAGCGAACTCCCTGACGACTTCCGGAAGGCCGAGGTCTTCAAAGAGGGGGATTTTGAAGGGAATGACCCGGATGGCGGCCGCTATCGAATCCCTTTGATAGTAGAAGTTGAACCGGAAGCGGCTCAATCCTTCATAACCCTTTGAAAAGTCAACGCTTTTGCGGGCCTGGAGCACCTCCATGCGCTGATCACCCAGAACATGGTATGCCATCCGCTCGATGGTGGCTCCCTCCAGTTGGGGATATTCCGCGGGAACCAGGAGTCCGTTGATCCGGAACTGGGGTGCCGCGCCTACCGTTAGCAGAAGATCCGATGCCTTCCGATCGCACATCTCCTTCAGAAGTTCCTCAAGCATCTTCACGCTGGAGCCCCCCCGTCCGATTTCTCATGAATAACATGCATTAACCACTGCTGTTTATTTACTTCAGTTCGTTGAAGCTGGCAAGATTTGTTTTCAAAACCTGTAATAACTCATGAATCCCATAAACTGCCAATAAAGCGATACTTTTTAATATCTTCTATTCTCAATTCTCGCAAGCTAGGAGAAACGCTGATTCAGGCATCAGGGTTTCCCTGATGGTGATATATATTAACTGGTGGACGCCGACCTCCGGGCGGCGGCTGATCCCGCATGCGGAAGAGGGTGTGGAATGATCCCCTGCCGGAAGAGGCAGGCCGCATTGCTGGAAAGAATCTTCTGGAGAAGGGGGGAAGGAAGATCCAAGTCCCTGAGCAGTCGCAGGGCTTCAGCCGGGTTGCCCCAGGGTGAATCACTGCCGAAATAGAGACGGTCAGCCGGATGTGAAAGGATCATCCGTCGCACCTGCTCGGGGGACAGGAACTCCAGGGTCAGGGAAATCTCGAGATTCACCGGTTTTCCGATCAGGCGGGATTCCACGTCATCCCAGTCATTCCACGCCCCGAAATGGGTGGCCATGAAATTCATCCGCGGGAAACGGTCCAACACCTTCAGAATACGAGTGGCGTCAGCTCGCCGGTCCTTGGGGAATGCGATATCGAACCCGGTGTGCGATACGAGCAAGAGTCCGGAGGACTCAACCGCCCCGTAAAAATCCGAAAGGGCTTCATCCGCCAGGTCGAAGTCCTGATAGTAGGGGTGGATTTTCAACCCCCGCAGCCCCGCCGCCTTGACTTCCGCCACCCGCTCCACCGCGCGGGGATCCGCCGGATGAATAGACGCCAGGGGGATAAGCCGGTCCGATTGCACGGCAAGTGACCACTTTAGGATGGGATCAAACTGCTCGGGTTTGGTGGCAATGGAACAGATAACGGACTGATCCACCCCCGCTGCATCCATGGAGCGCAGGAGCCCGGCCACCGTCCCATCCGTGAATGCCCGGGCATTCCCCACCTCAAGTTTTTCCATCGCCCGCGGCGCCAGGGAATCGGGAAACGCATGGGTATGGACGTCGATGATCACTTCTTCACGAACGGGGAAATGGCCCGCAACCGGCTGATGATGGGAGGCAGGTGATTACACGTATAATCAATCTCTTCCTGTGTCGTATAACGGCTCAGGCTGAAGCGCACTGAACCATGTACCGCTGTGAACGGCACCCCCATGGCGCGCAGCACATGCGAGGGTTCCAGTGAACCTGAGGTACAGGCCGAACCCGATGAGGCCGCAATCCCGACATCGCTCATCATATACAGGATGGACTCGCCCTCGATATATTCGAAGCTGATGTTCAGCGTGTTGGGAAGGCGGTTCACCCGGTCCCCATTGACCCGTGAATCCGGACAGGTTGCCAGCAAACCCGCCTCGAGACGGTCACGCAGAGCCGCAACAGTCGTCATTTCCTTCGTTATGGACTCAAGCGCCAATTCCGCCGCCCGGCCCAGACCCACGATGTAGGGCACATTCTCCGTGCCTGCCCGCCGGTTATCCTCCTGATGCCCACCCAGCATGAAGGGTTGCAGTCGCGTCCCCTTGCGTACATACAGAACACCAATCCCTTTCGGGGCATGGAGCTTGTGGCCGGAGAGAGACAGCATATCGACAGGAATCTTACGGACATCGATGGGCAGTTTTCCCACCGCCTGCACGGCATCGGTATGCATGACCCCGTCAGCCGCCTTCACCATCGCCGCGATTTCAGCGATCGGAAAGATCACGCCGGTCTCATTGTTCGCCCACATTACGCTCGAGATGGCCGGACCGTCGCGGAGCGCCTCGCCCAGCTGGACCATATCGAGCTGGCCCGCCGCGTCGACCCCGATTTCGTGCAGCCGGTGCCCCCGCTCGCCCAGATACCGACAGGGACCCAGCACCGCGGGATGCTCGACCCGCGTGGTGATCACATTGTACCGTGGCCCCAGGGCCTCGGCCGCACCACGAATGGCCGCATTGTCGCTCTCGGTCCCGCAGCTGGTGAATATGATCTCCGAGGGATCGGCGTGAATGAGCGCGGCCACCTGTTCGCGCGCCTTGTCGATGGGCTTCTTGACCTGCCCGCCGAAGACATGCATGCTCGAGGGATTCCCCCACTGGTCGCGGAAAAATGGCATCATCGCCTCGATCACTTCCGGCGCCACGGCGGAGGTCGCGTTGTTGTCCAGATAAATGGTCTTCATTCCCGCACCTCTTCCACCGTCAGGTCGCTGGAGACAAATTCCCTCAACTTGACCTCCACCACGTCCTTCAGGGTGAACTGAGCCACCTGACAGCCTGCACACATCCCACGCAGGGCCACTTTGACCCGGTTCCCCTCGACGTCGATCAGCTCGATATCGCCGCCGTCACGCTTCAGCAACGGGCGGATCTCACGCTCGATGGTCTGCTCGATCAGCCGGATTTTCTCGATCACCGTGAGTTTCCTCGGCGCGGTCTTCGCCCCCGCCTTGCGCTCGGCTTCCAGCCGTTCGGCCCGGGCTTTTTCAAGGATCTTCTCGATGTCGGGCTTGCACTTCCCGCACCCGCCCCCGGCCTTGGTGTAGTTGGTCACCTGCTCAACCGTCGACAGGCCGTTCTCGCGGACCACCCGGGTGATTTCCTCCTCCGTCACGCCAAAGCAGTTGCACACCACCTTCCCGGCCAGTATTTTCTTCTCGGTCTTCCCGCTCCGGTAGTTATCGATGGCCGCATCCAGGGCCTCGCGCCCCATGACGGAACAGTGCATCTTTTGCTCGGGCAAACCGCCCAGGAACTCGGCGATGTCCTGGTTGGTCACCTTCCCCGCCTCCTCCACGGTCATGCCCTTGATCATCTCGGTCAGTGCCGAGGACGAGGCGATGGCGCTGGCGCACCCGAAGGTCTGGAACTTCACATCGGCGATACGTCCGTCCGGCCCGAGCTTGAACATCAGGCGAAGGGCATCCCCGCAAGCCAGTGAGCCCACCTCGCCC
>Ga0007792_10000950_pt1 | contig 10484 bp, 5 predicted proteins | sample CryBogmetaGMA6M_FD_60371 | JGI IMG/M metagenome (GOLD analysis project Ga0007792, IMG submission 60371) | Freshwater microbial communities from Crystal Bog, Wisconsin, USA - MA6M | ecosystem: Environmental > Aquatic > Freshwater > Lake | place: Crystal Bog, Wisconsin, USA | collected 2009-07-06
CCGATATCAACGGGAATTATTCTATTCAAAATATTGCTGCGAATGCTGTTTTGCAGTTTTCATTCGTTGGGATGAAAATGCAGGAAATCAAAGCTGGCAGCCAAACGGTAATAGATGTGATTCTGGCCGACGAATCGGTTGGTATAGAAGAGGTTGTGGCGATAGGTTATGGTGTCCAGAAGAAGAAACTGGTTACAGGGGCAACCATACAGGTAAAAGGTGAAAGTATCCAGAAGATGAGTACGGTATCTGCCCTGTCTGCCCTTCAAAGTCAGACTCCCGGATTGTCGATTACTGCAACTTCCGGCCGTCCGGATGCCGAATACAAAATTAATATCAGGGGATTAGGTACCATTGGAAATGCCAATCCCTTAGTCGTGATCAACGGAATTGCAGGAGGCGATCTGAGAAATATTGCACCTGCAGATATTGAATCGGTAGATGTTTTGAAGGACGCTGCTTCTGCTGCAATTTATGGTTCACGGGCTGCCAACGGAGTTATCCTGATCACTACCAAGCAAGGGAGGGCAGGTAAACCGACAGTTACCTTGGATGCTTACTATGGTGTTCAAAATGTCTCGAAATACATGGACATGGTCAATGCCAGCGATTACATGACTCTGGTTAATGAATCAGCGGTCAATTCCGGAGGTGCACCCATTGACTTTTCTAAAGCGATGCCGGCCAGTGTCTGGCAAAAAATACAGGATGGCTGGTCAGGAACAAACTGGTACAAGGAATTGTCGAATACCAATGCGCCAGTACAAAACTATTCGTTGAATATGACTGGTGGAACAGAAATGTCGACGTATTCAATTGGAATGTCGTATGCCAATCAGGAAGGAATTATCGGAAATCCGATCAAAGAAACTTTAGACAGGTATAGTTTCCGCATCAATTCGGATTATATTTTACTGAAAAAGAATAACCGGAATGTAATCAGGTTTGGCGAAAACCTGCTTTACACCTATAAACAGAATCTGAACAAACCAGCTTCTGCATACCGTTGGGCTGCAACCAGTCCGCTCATGCCTGTTCTGGATGAAAACGGGGAATACTCTCCAAACAATACCTTGTCGTTCGACGATCAAACCAATGCGGTTGCCTTTCAATTCTTTAACAGCAGCAATGAAAGTAAGTATCACGACCTCCGGATAAATACCTATCTGGAAATCCAACCGGTTAAAAACCTGATTTTTAAAAGCAATTTGGGCTATTCGTTAACCGCACTTTCTTCCAGGGCATTTCTGCCCATGTATTCTCTGGGAACCGCAGCAAATGCCAACCGGCTTAAAGATGTGACCAGTCAGGGAGAAAGTATGGGCTTTGGGTATCAGTTTGAAAACACGCTGACTTATACATACAGCATAAACGGCAATCATAATTTTGGAGCATTGATCGGACAATCGGTTGAAAGAACCGGTTTAGGTGAATCAATTTCAGGATCAAACCAGGTTTCGTTATTTGATACCTTTGAATATGCTTACCTGTCGAATAATAAAACCATTGCTTCGGGGGCAACGCAATTAAGTGGTGCTCCGCTTGGAGAATGGGCGCTTGCATCATTCTTTGGCCGTCTAACCTATGATTATAAAGAAAAATATCTTTTAACAGCACTTCTTCGCAGGGATGGTTCTTCCAAATTCGCCAGTGGATACCGCTGGGGAAATTTCCCTTCAGTATCTGCAGGCTGGGTTATAAGTAATGAGTCCTTTATGAAATCGACAAGCCCCTGGCTGGATTTTCTGAAAATCAGGGCCAGTTGGGGTGAAAACGGGAATCAGGATATTCCGGGATTTCAGTACCTGTCGCCTTTCAAGTTTAGCGGAGCAGATTATTATTTTGGTACAAGCAAAACAACCCCTACAGTGGGAGCTTATCCAAGCATCCTTTCCAATGAAGCTATTTCATGGGAAACATCGGAACAACTCGATTTGGGACTTGATGCCAGATTGCTGAAAGGCCGAATGCAACTTGCATTGGATGTTTATGACAAAAAAACCAAGGATTGGTTAGTTGCAGCTCCAATATTAGGTTCGCAGGGAGCCGGAGCTCCATACATCAATGGAGGCGAAATTTCGAATAAAGGTGTTGAACTGGCAGTGAGCTGGAACGATAAAATAGGTAATTTTTCTTATGGTGTCAGCGCTAATTATGCCTACAACGAAAACCTGATTACCAAAATTGCCAATGCTCAGGGGCTTATTGAAGGTACGAAAATAAACGAATATGCGGCAGGCCAATTGGCACCTTACCGCGCTCTGGTAGGTTTCCCCATCGCTTATTTCTGGGGTTTCGAAACAGCCGGGATATTCCAGAATCAGGCTCAGATTGATGACTATACCGGGGCAAAGGCAAATAAGAAAACCTTGCCCGGCGACATGATTTTTGTCGATTTGAATAACGATGGAGTTATCAACGCGAGCGACCGGACCATGATAGGTAATCCGAATCCGAAAGGTATTTTTGGATTTTCAATCAATCTGGGATTCAAAGGATTCGATTTGTCGGCCACTGCTTCAGGCGTTTCGGGAAACCAAGTCATGAACTCCTATCATTCGGCAAATGCCTACAAAGAGAATTATCCGGTTTATCTGCTCGATCGCTGGCACGGAGAGGGAACATCGAACTTTTTTCCGCGCTTAACATCCACTCCAAATACAAACTATACCTACTTTTCGAAGATATACCTGTCCGACGGTGACTATTTGAGAATACAAAATGTCACTCTGGGTTACGATCTGAAAAGACTTTTCCCGTCGATGCCAGGAAGTCAGACCAGAATATACATTGCAGTTCAGAATCTTTACACGTTTACCAACTATATAGGAGCTAATCCGGAAGTTGGGGCCGATTCGGGCGAAGGAACTATTCCTTCGGGCTGGGCAAAAGGAATTGATGTTAATTTCAATCCCATTCCCCGAACTTTTATGATTGGCGCTAATTTGAAATTTTAATAGAACCGAAATATGAAACGATACATTTTTATAATTTTAATAAGTTTCTTCACAGTTAGTTGTGAAGACTTCCTGGATACTAAAGATCTGACCAACAAAAGTTCAGGGAATTTTCCGAAAACCGTTAATGACTGTAATCAGTCGCTCGCAGCTATTTACAACACGATTTCGCAAGGTTGGTTGGGTTCCTTTTATATTGGTGCTTTAGCTTCGGATGAGGCTTTTGGCGGCGGTGCTGCGAACGATTATGACACGCACGGCTTTGACCGTTTGCGTGTTTCCACCCCGAATATGACGCAGGATTTCTGGAAGAATTATTATGCCGGAGTATTCAGGACCAATAAGTTAATTGAGTCGCTGGATAACGTGAGCTTCTCATCGGCTGACGAGAAAAAAAGGATGCTTGGTGAATCATGCTTTATGAGGGCATTCTTATACAGCGAACTGGCGAAGGTGTATGGCGAAGTGCCTTTAATTCTTTCAGCAGCAAAACCCGTAAATATCCCCAAATCTCCAGCAAAAGACATTTATGCCCAGATCGCTTCTGATTTAAAAATCGCTATCGAAAATTTGCCTGGTGAAAAACAAGGTGTTACTCCCGAGCGTTTCGGGCATGGCACCAAATGGGCTGCCGAGGCTTTGGCTGCAAGGGTTTTCTTATTCTATACCGGTTATTACAAGCAAACTGACTTACCGCTGAAAGAGGGAGGTTCGATCACCAAACAGCAGGTTGTAGGCTATCTCGAAGATGTGATTGCCAACAGCGGGCATAAGTTGGTGCCTGATTTCCGGAATTTATGGCCTTATACAAATAAAGATTCAAAGGAAGATTACAAATATACCAAGGGCAAAAAGTTGCTTTGGGCTGGCGATAATAACAGCGAAACTGTTTTTGCCATTAAGTTCGGGTATGTTGCCAGGTATGGTGATCCATCGAATACACCTGCCCTGTTTTTTGGTTTGAGAGGTCAGACAAGTCCAAACAATGTATTTCCCTTCGGTTATGGATACGGACAAGCTTCGGTTAATCCAAAGATGGTTAATCAGTGGATTGCTGAAGAACCCATTGATACTATTCGTCGGTGGGGCAGCATTATTGATGCTGGAAGTCCTCGCGAAGGATTTCAGAAATATGAGATCGGTGGATGGAACATGGTGGAAGAAACTAAACTATTTCAAAAGAAATATGAATTAATTTTTGTTTATACCGACAAAACCAATGCGAATCAATCGAAATGGAAAACGGCTCTCAATTACGTTTTCAACAACGAAACCAACCGGGGACTTGAAAGCCTTCAGGACTTTGTTCTGATCCGTTATTCTGACGTATTGCTGATGCATTCGGAACTTGCCGGTACAGCTGTTAATTTGAATCTGGTAAGAGCTCGTGTGGGTTTGCCTCCTGTTGCGTACAGTATGGAGAATCTGATCAGGGAGCGAAAATATGAGCTTGCTTTTGAAGGAAGTCGGTATTACGATTTGCTTCGCTGGTACGGAACAGAAGCCGGAGTGCTGATTGACCAGAATCAGAATGGCGCAGACTTGCTAAACGATAGGGTTCCCGGAAAATATAAAGATTCCGATTTAACCATCCGAATCAGGGCAACAGGAGGGTTCATGCAAATTCCGGAAAGTGAAATAACCCTGTCTAATGGAGTTCTGACACAGAATGAAGGCTGGAATGGTGGAGATATGAATTTGCAGTAAATTACGGTTTAATATTCAACTCATCAAAAAAAATACGCACTGGTGTATGTATACCGATAAAACAAATAAGGATCCCCTGAAATGGAAGTTGGATACCTATACCGTTATTCTGCAAGGTTCAAGTTTTAGTTCTGTAGAACTTCAGGATATTGTAATCCTACGGTATTCCGATGTATTGCTGGCGCATTCGGAACTTACAGGCAACGCCGGAAATATGAATCTCGTAAGAGCCCGATCCGGTTTGCCAGCTGTTGCTTATAGTGTTGAAAATCTGAGGAAAGAGCGGCGTTACGAACTTGCTTTCGAGGGGTTGCGTTACTATGACCTGCTCCGCTGGTATGGAAAAGACGCAGGTGTCATTATTGATCAGAATCAAAACGGCGGCGATATTTTAAACGATAAAGTGCCTGCAAAATACAATGCCGACTTAACTGAGCGAATCAGGGCTACCGGTGGTTTTTTTCAGATCCCTGAGTCTGAAGTCTCCCTGTCGAATGGGGTACTCAAACAAAATGAAGGCTGGAGTGGTGCTGATATTAATTTGTAGAATTTCGACCTGATTATTCACTGGCCTGATTTATCGGGCAGATTTTCAGAAGTATAAATTCCGGATATTGAAAGCACTGGAAGAATCAAGAATTGACCTCGCTGGAGAAATCCCGTGAGGTCAGTTTATAAATGAACGCTTCGATTCTATGAGCGAAATGCAATTTAATTACAAATTTCAGCTTTTAAGAACTCTTCAGCATTGGATAGGTGATATGGCAGATGTTCAATTTGTTTTTCAAAACTGGCAGTAACTTCCGATTCTTTAATGTCGATGATTGCCTGTCCTTCAATCTCGACAAGCAATTCAGCCCGGCAGATATCGGCAACAACATATAAGATTGGCAAAAAGGGAAAATAGTTAAAGCAGATAGTTTTCACCTGAACCAGGTCTTTACTGTGTTTTACATACACCCGTAAATAAGTGATGGTGGCATCTTCAGTGCTTTCTATTCCGTGTTTAAACAGGTTTTCACTGGAAATCAGACTCATAATATTCTGAATGGTCATTTCAGTTTGTTGAGCAACAGATAATTTTAAATTGCTGACTTGCCCGATTATTGCTGCAGTGCCCGAAATGAAAATCAATTGACTCTCCGGAGTATTCAGGATTTTTGCACGTTCAAATTTTGGTGTAGATCGGGAGAAATCGGGCATGGCATGGTTTTCGGCAAGCACGTCTTTTGAGTACGAAAAGGCATCCACCTGAACCGGACTCTTTACAGCAACAATTGACTTTTCATCTTCGAATCGTGCAGCAATCACGTCAATAATAATTCCTCCACAATCCATGCCGATGCCGGTTGCAGCCGGATAACCATTTTTGAAATTGGCAGACTCATAGAACCTGGAACGAACATCGTTGAAAATCTGGTAATGCTGGCTGCTTGAATTATCGTGATAAAAATTACCGGTAATTTGCTCAATATAATTCCATTGACGAACGATATCCGAAAACTCCATTTGTTCTTCGAGCAAAATATTCTGAAGTTGCCCGAATGCGGCCTCACTTTGATGCAAAATGTCCGTGGTTTCGGTTGTTTGACTTAATCCTGAAGCAACAACCATTTTCAATGGACCGCGTTGAAACACAATCCATGAAGATTGCTCGTTTTGCCTGCGTGTAATGTCGTCGGGTGAAATGCCTGTGAGATAGGTCAATTCCAATGCAAGTGAAGCATTTTCGGGTGATTGTACAAGGATAGATGTCGGAGGTATTTCATCATAAAAATCCTTTGCGCAGGCTAATAAGTTTTGTTTGCCTGTTAGGTATTCTGAATTTGAAGTGGCCTCAATAAAGATGGTTTGCCTGATTATTTCATGAAGAAAGAAACCTTTCTTCATTGAAATTTCTTTCAGTTGCCGGTAACAGTCGGCAAGTTGATCGTAATGTGTTTCACCCTTTAAAGGAAAGAGACACAGGTTATTCAGAACTAATTCAGATTCTTTGGAATAAGACATTGAAGTTATTTTAAAATTCGTATTCGAACGAAAAAATATCAGGTTCGTGTATTTGTTTTGAAATATACCGAATAAATCAAACCAAATTTATGACTTCAGAGCAGGATGGCAATCAATCAATAAATCTACCTCTACATATCTTTTTTTTTACTCATGTAAAGGGTTCATTGTCATTAAATTTGTCTCAGCATTGAACCATTTCTCATTTCATTTTTATTTTGTCTTTTAATTGTTCATATAGATTTAGTTATTAATTAATTTTAGCGAGTTTTGGTAGCTACTATTTGAAGGATTAATATAAAAAAGCCCCACAGATTAAGTGGGGCTTTTGAGTATTTGTCGCAAAAAAAATGAAATGACCGATACCACTGGGTTCAACTAGTGATACCACAAGTAAATAAGAAAATTTGATCCTATATCGAACTGAATGACAGCAAAATACAAAGTAGGGCAGAACCTGAAAATTGAAGGGGAATCTGAAATTTCCGGAAAGCAAAAAACCGCATTTTACCTGATATTGGTACTTATTCCGGTATTTCTGATTCTGTTGCTTGAAGTCTCGCTTCATTTATCCGGATATGGCAGTAATCTGGATTTGTTCGTGAAGTCGAAGGATTATGCGGGTTATTACGAAGTGAATCAGGATGTGACCAAACGCTTCTTTACTCAAAACAAAGGAACTTCGCCATCGAACGATATTTTTCTGGTACAAAAGCCCGGCAATTGTTACCGGGTATTTGTCATGGGCTGTTCAACGACCCGCGGATTTCCTTATACCATGGGAACTTCCTTTTCCCGCATTTTGAATTACCGTTTACAGGATGCCTTTCCCGACAAACGAATAGAAGTGGTTAATACTTCCATGGCTGCAGTGAACAGCTACACCCAGCTCGATTTTATCGATGAAATTTTGGAGATGAAACCCGATGCCATTCTGATTTATACCGGTCACAATGAATATTACGGGGCTTTGGGAGTCGCTTCGGTTGAAAATGGCGGAAACATGCGCTGGATGAAACGCCTGCACCTGGCTTTGATTCGATTCCGCACCTACCAAATGGTACAAAAGATGGTTGGTAAGCTTACCGGTGTATTCGTAAAGGACACTTTCAGGCCGACAGCTACCTTGATGGAACGAATCGTCAAAGATAAGTCAATTCCATACCAATCTGAATCATACAAGGATGGCATTGAGCAATTTAAGGTGAACATGGATGAAGTAGTTAAAAGAATCCGTGATCAGAAAGTGCCTCTTATTTTTAGCGAAGCAGTATCCAACATCAGTGGAAACCCACCTTTTAATTCGGCAAAAGCTGAAGGTTTTCCTACCGCAATGGAGGCGTTTGCAAAGGCACGAAAACTGGAAAGCGATGGGAAATTTGATGAAGCCCGTAAATTGTACTATTTGTCAAAAGACCTTGATGGAGTCAGGTTCAGAGCACCAGAAGAGTTGAATGCCGTGATCCGCGAAATCGGGAAGAAATATTCGGTTCCGGTGCTCGACATGAAAGCCGTGTTCGAAAAGGCTTCCCCCAACGGTATCATTGGAAACAGTTTGATGACAGAACACCTGCACCCGAACATTGATGGTTATTTCCTGATGGCTGATGCCTTTTTCAATGAAATGCAGCGCGAACATTTGGTGTCTGAGCACTGGAACACCTCATTGATCAGGAGCTCGTACTATTATCGTTGGAACTGGGGATTTACCGCGCTCGACAGCCTCAAGGCCGATCTCAATATCAAGGCGCTCAAAGCAGGCTGGCCATTTCAGGCCGATAGTGTGGTCAACCGGTTTATTTATACCTATAAACCAGTATCGATGGTAGATTCTATTGCGCATATGTGTGTGTTGTATGACAATGTTTCCATTGCAGACAAACACCGCGATCTGGCCAAAATTTACCTCCGCAAGGGCGATAAACGAAGTGCATTTAAGGAATATTACGCACTGATTAAATTGACACCTTACAACACTTTCCTGTATTACGAAGCATTGAAGCTGCTTAATGATTTGAATGATTATCCGCGCGCATTGGATCTTTTACTGAGTATGCCCAACCGCGATACTGATTTCAATGCCATTTTACAAATCGGTCTGTTACAACAGAAATTGAATGAGCATCAGAAAGCCATTCAAAGTTTTGAAAAAGCGAAGAAATTAATTGCGAAGGATGATAATCTCGAAGCACTTCTGATCGCTGAATATAATTCCTGCGAAGCCTTGCCTGATCCGGCCAAATCGGCTGAATTGCTGAAAGAGATACGCCAGGTAAACCCGGAATTTCAGGCTGGCGATACCAGAAAGAAAGAAGTGGTGGTGTATTTGGAAAAGGACGTGCGTGATTTGATTCAGAGCGCCATGCAACAGGTGAAACAGCAAAAATTCAGCGAAGCCCTTGCACTTCTCGAAAAGTCAATAAAAATCAAGGAAACTGCATTTGCATTGCAACTGATGGGAAATATCTACATCCAGCTCAGCGATAACCGTGCTTTGGCTGTTCTGGAACGTGCCCATGTGATAGATCCCAAAGACCTAAAAACAATTAATAACTTGTTTGTGATCTATTTAAGAAGCGGAAACTACGAGATGGCTTCGCAAATGCTGGAGGAATATAAGCCGCTTTCACCCGATCAGGAAAGAATAAAGAATCTGAGTAATTTGTTGAAAAAGGAAATGAGTAAGAAATAAATAAACAAACATTGTTAACCTTCAAAAAATTGAACAAAGATATTTCGCTACTCCGTAGCTTCAGTATTTTTTGATTAACTATCTTACTACAAATATGTCGCTGCTCTGCAGCTTTTCCAAAAGCGACAGAGTCGCGTAATCTTTGTAGAGAATCTCACTGGACAAAGGAATCAAGCTCCTGCGGAGCGCAATATACTTGTAAGTATTCCCATTGTTGGGTTATCCATCAGATTCAAAAAAGCTTATCGGTCACTAATAAATAAACTTTGAAAATGGAATTTATTACAGAACTCTGGCAATTTTTAAAAGTACGAAAGAAATTCTGGTTGTTGCCTTTAATCATTGTACTGCTCTTTTTTGCCCTGATTATTGTTTTTACGGCCGGAACAGCGATTGCGCCATTCATTTACACCATTTTTTAAATGGTTCTACAGCGATTTGTATTGGTTTTCTGATACGCTTTAAAAACGATTGAGTTGTTCTATCTGGAAACTCAGGGATTGAATAACCGGTATGTTTTCGAGATAAAATTGTTTTGTACCTCCGGCACAAAGGGTGTCGGGGTAAACCATTGTTCTACAAATATTTTGTGCCTCTGGCACTAGTACATCATCGGATTGGCAATGCCCCGGCGGGGCAGTATATTTATAGAAAAAGAAATAGGCGGAAAACACCGTCCGCCCGGAATCCTTTTTCAAGGCAAAAGTCGTCTTTCGGACGGAATATCCAAAGTTCTAACCATTCCAAACATTTTAGAGCCTTTTAATTCCTGAAAAGGCTGTTTTGCGCCTATTTCGATTTTTCGCCCATCCCTTTATCCCAGATCATAAATTCCTCGGCATTGATGAACTTGGTATTTACAGCCTGCGAAGGAGCCGAAACCTCGAAATACTGGACTTCTCCGGGCTTCAGGGAAAATGTAAACGATGCAATTCCCTGCTTAACTTTTTGACGGATATAGGAATAGGCCGGTTCTGATTTGTTCCAGAGGTATTCGATCTGGGTTTTGCTTGGATTATCGGGTCTTCCCATTTGCTGCCAGCTTTCCCACGGACTTCCTTTTCCGACTCCAATCGAAATATTCACAGCATCCAGAATCGTATCCTTTTCTGAAGGTATTT
>Ga0007792_10000956_pt1 | contig 10457 bp, 5 predicted proteins | sample CryBogmetaGMA6M_FD_60371 | JGI IMG/M metagenome (GOLD analysis project Ga0007792, IMG submission 60371) | Freshwater microbial communities from Crystal Bog, Wisconsin, USA - MA6M | ecosystem: Environmental > Aquatic > Freshwater > Lake | place: Crystal Bog, Wisconsin, USA | collected 2009-07-06
CTGCTCCCTGCTCCCTGACCTCTGCTCCCTGCTCCCTGACCTCTGCTCCCTGCTCCCTGACCCCTGACTTCATCACTACGGCAAGAAGTACGGCCAGCAGAATAGCCAGACCAACCATCACGAATTTCCGGGGAGTGGACATTCCCGAAGTCTACGGCACGACGGTAATTTTGTCGAATGTGGCCGTATTCAGGCGCGACGTGTCGTGACTGGTCACGGCCAGCCCGATGTAAATCGATGACGCCATGCTGAGCGTGCTCGCCTTCACCTTGGTCCACGTCGTTCCGTTGGAAGACTTGTAGGCGGTGACCGTGCTGCCGGTCCGCACCAGTCTCACCCAATTATCGGGAGCCGAGACCATTGCCCCCGCCGATGTGGAGGAGGCTCTTCCCCCGCTACTGGTCCTGATCAGAAACCCGTAATTATTCGCGGGGGTCACATCCATGAGCGCACAGCGCGAGTTGGCGTTCAGGCTTTCCCGGATCATCACGCCCGCCTTGGCCGAGGAACTGGTGCCGGTTTGGCCCGGCACACGGACCCTGATCTCTCCGTCTCCGCTCAGGGTCTGGTAGACAAACCTGAAAGCGTCGGACCGGTTGCCGATATCATTGCCGGCACCCGCCACGGTGAAGACACCGTTGGACTGGGTCGCCGTGCCGGACACGCCCACCGGACCGATATCCGCGGCCAGCCACGGGGCGGGCAGTACGGGGAGCGGCACCACGTCCTGCCCCATCGCTGTCGCCAGCGCCGCCAGCAGGGAACGGCTGTCAAACTTGTCCTGGCCCAGCTCCCAGATCATCATGCCGCCGAAGCCCGCGCTGAGCGCATAGGCCGTCTTGGCCTGGATCAGGTTGATGCCGTTGAAGCCGTAACCGCCGACATTATTGACGCCGGGACCGGGATTATAAACGTTTACAATCTCGGCATACGTGAGCGCCGTGACCCAGCCCTCGTTCAGCCCGAAGAAGGGAACTCCCATCACCAACTTGGCGGGATCAATTCCGCTCTGCACCCAGAAGGTCATGGACGCAACGGCGTCGGCATAGGTGGAATGATCGGCATGGGCCCAGTTCATGTCATAGGCCATTACCGACACCCAGTCCAGCGAGGCGGCCGCCGAAGCCTGGATATCGTAGTGTTTGGAGTTCACGGCGGCAGACAGCAGTAACCCGTAGGGCGCCAGTGCCGTATCCAGTTCACGGATCAGTGTCGAGTAGGCGGCGACATCCCCGTCAGCCACAGGCTCCCAGTCAAGGTCCACCCCGTCCAGGGTGTTGTTGCGGCAGTAACTGACAAGCTGGCTGATGAAGTTGGCGCGAGCCCCGGCCGAGTTGGCAATGGCACTAAAATACCCGTCCGTGAGCCAACCTCCCACGCAAATGCTGACCTTTTTTCCGGCCCCATGCACCGTGGCCACCACCGAGGGCAACCCGGCGGCAAGCGAACTGCTGGCGATCAGGTTGCCGTTCACATCCGCATCGAGCGAAAAGAAGCACACATGCGTGACATTGCCGAAATTGATGTTAGCCAACTCGTCCAACCGGTATTCAGGCAGATAGCCGACCACTTTCTTGCCGGCAGGAATGGCGGCATCCCCTCCAACCGGAATGACGAGCGCCGCCAGCAGAAGACCTGTAGACACAATATTCTTTCGGCACAGCTTCATGATATTGATTGCTCCCCTTGCCGGTTGTATTCACAAACCGATTATATTTCAAAAATAGCAAGGGGCGTGCCTACTCCGGGAATTAAGCATTTTTTGGTATTTCCGTGGTAATGCCGGAGTGGTATTGGAATAACTTTCGCATACTCGCGAAAACGGTGATCTACAGACAATGAGGAGGGCTACATCATGCCGGCCTGATAGAAGGGAAGCAGATGACGGGGTTCTCATCGATCCTTCCCGACCTCCTGGAAACGGACCCCGTACGCTCCATGCCCGGAGCGGAATCGGTAACGATTCCGGCGGAACGCCTACGCGTTCCGCTCCGCATGCACGGGACCTTGATCAGCGGTTCGGATTTTTCCCGAACATCCTGGCGATCCGCTTCATGTCGAACTTGGTGCTGCGGTCATAATTGTAGATACCGTTCTGCTCCTGCTCCACATCCGTGAGCTGGGTGTAGCAGTAGCCGGAGATATGACCGTGGCTGAGAATGGCATCAATCTGGCCTTCCAGCCGGGTGTAGAACTCCTCGATCGTCTGCGGCGCGTTGCCGTAGCCCCAGGAATTATCGGCGAAGGCGCGCCGGTTTTCCGGAATCCACTTGATGCCGCCAAACTCGTCGACCAGATAGGGCTGGCCTTCGTAGTCGATCTCACGGTCGGGGAAATTCCGCCAAACCCCCTTCACGCTGTCGGGCGTGAGCAGCGCCTTGAGCTTTTCCGGATCCTGCTCGTAGGAGTGAACGGTCCACAAATCGGTCTGCCCATGGACGTACCCGCTGGCATCATTGACCGGCCGCGTCGGGTCGAGATCCTTGCAGAGGGCGTACAGGTCGCGGTGGAACCGGCGATGCTGCTTGGCATTGCGGACGTCGATGGTTTCATTGAGCGGCGTCCAGGCGACGATGGAGGGATGATTGCGGTCGCGCACAATGATCTCCTGCCATTCGCTCAGAAACAAACGAGCCGACTGGAGATCGTTGGGATCGTTGCCCCAGCTCGACGACTCCCCCCAGGTCAGGTAGCCCAGGCGGTCGGCCCAGTAGTGAAAGCGTTCTTCAAACACCTTCTGGTGCAATCGGGCGCCATTGAATCCGGCCTTCATCGACAACTCGATGTCACGCTTAAGCGCCTCATCCGAGGGCGCGGTCCAGATGCCTTCGGGATAAAACCCCTGATCCAGCACCAGCCGTTGGTAGGTCTCCTGATTGTTGAGGAAGAACTTGTTGCCCTCAATGTGAACCTTGCGCATCCCGGCATAACTGCGCACCCTGTCCACAACCTTGCCGCGGCCGTCGAGGACTTCCAGAAGAATGTCGTACAGGAAAGGATTTTGAGGGGACCAGGTCCGGGGGGTCCCGACATCCAGGATCAGCGGCACGCCGTCAAAGGCCGGGCCCACGGCACGGGCGACAGTCTTCGCGCCGGCCTTCACGCTGGCTCGAATTGACAGGCCGCGCTCGAGGGCGCGGAACCGCGGGGTGATGATGAACCTCGCGCCATCCAGGTCGGGCACGATCCGGGCATCCTTCAGCCCATGCTTATCGACCGGTTCCAGCCACACCGTCTGCCAGATCCCGGTGGTGCGGGTATAGACGCATCCGCCTGACTTGAATCCCTGGCTCTGCTTGCCCGAGGGCTGCCTGTCGGTTCGCAGGTTATCCGCCACGCGCAGCACCACATCATGCGTGCCGCCGGCCTTGACGTACCGGGTGATGTCGAACCCGAACGAGATGGTGCCACCGAAGTGAAGCCCGACCGACTTGCCGTCGATGTACAGCTCGCACTCATAGTCAACGCCGCCGAAATTCATCATCACAGCCTTGTCTGCCCAGGTCTTCGGGATCGTGATCGTGCGGTGGTACCACATCGCCTCGATGAAGTCCTTGTGCCCCACGCCCGAGAGTTCGCTCTCGGGGCAGAAGGGCACAAGGATGCTGCCGTCGAATCCCCTGCTTCCGGGAAGGCCCCGCTGCTGGCCGGATTTTCCGAAGTCAAAGCAGTAGCTCCAGGGGCCGTTGAGGTTGATCCAGTCGGCACGCTCAAACTGGGGACGGGGATATTCGGGACGCGGCATTGTCTTACTACTCGTACGCATGATGTTTCCTTTCAAGTTACCGGTTGATTATGAATTCACTCTTCCGGCACGGCGAGTCCGCGCCGGAAGAGCAGTGAGCCATCTTTCTGGTACAGGCCTATGCGGGTTGTCAGGGTGGCGATGGCCGCCCGGATGGTGGAGAGCCGGCTGGCCAGAAGGTCGCGCTCGGCCTGGGCTACCAGAAGCGACGTGGACTTGCCTTCCTTGAACTTTTCCCGTTCCGCCTCCAGCTTCCGTTCCTGCAACCGTTGCGTCACCTGCGCGGCGGCCACCTGAGCGACCGCCTCCTCCGCCATCACCCAGGCCACCCGCACATCCTCCTGCGCCAGCTGGCAGAGATTCGTGAGGGCCTCCTCGGCCTGCTGCCGACTCAGCGTCGCCCTCCGGAAGTCCGCCCCTGCCGCCCGGTTCTTCAACGGGTAACCGAGCTGGAGTCCGACCCCCACGTCATAGCCCCTCGCCTGTTCCCCCTCGGCGGAGTCATCAAATGAGGAGGCATATCCGCTGCGACCCAGGGCAACAAACAGGTCCATCTTCGGCAGAAGGCCGTTCCGGGTGCGAACCACTTCGAGGTCGCCTCGCTCAAGGGCGAGCCGCGCCTGGTTGAGATCCGGGCGTCCGAGCAGGGCCGTCGCAACATGGGCGTCGGCCGTCTCCAGCGCCGCATCCGGCGGAGTCGGCTCGTCCGTAGCATCCGGAATCGTGGTCCACTGCGCGGGTTGCGGCAGATTGAGCAGGCGCAGCAGTTTCAGGCGGGCCGCTGCGAACTGGCTCTCGGCGGCAATCAGCCCCTCGTGGCGGGACGCGACTTCCGCCTCCGCCGCCACCGATTCCAGCTCGGCCAGCTTGCCCACGCCAATGCGATCACGGGTCTCCGCCAGCTGCCGTTCCGCCACATGCAGGGAATCCTGAAATTCCGCCACTTGATCCCGGCTCTGTACATACCCCCAATAAGCCCGCTCCACCTCCGCCACCAGGGCCAGCGTATAGCCGCGCAACTCGTGCACTGAAATCCGTGTGTCGAGCCGCGCCTGCCGCAGGACCGCCAGGTTAGCCTCCATCCCGGCGCCCTCGAGCAGGGGCTGAGTGACCGCAATCCCCACCCGCGACGCGGTATGATTGTAGTCGGGATGATCTATCGCCGTCTGGCCGCCCAGCTGCACGCGGGTTCCGGTCGGCAGGGTTTCCATCACCCCCGCCTGCAGGGTCGTGTTATCAAGGGTTGTCTCCGCCGTCGAATTGGTTCCCGGTTGAAACGCAAACTTCGGCCCCGTCTCGCGGTTCCGGGAAATCCCCCCGTAAAGGGCCGGGTCAAAGGCCGCCCGGGCGGACTCCTCGCGGGTGCGGATAACCTGGGGCTGGAGCCGCTGGACGCGGAAGGCGGGATTGTGTTCCAGCGCCGTCAGCACGGCCCCGGCTACGGAGACGCGGAAAGGCGGCGGATTGCTTTCGGCGCCAGTAACGGCAAAGGGCAGGGCCAGCGCCATCAGCATCCAACCCGCAAAACCAACCGGTACGCGTAAACTCTTCATCTTAGTGCTTCTTCCTCAACTTCTCCTGCAGGCGTTCCATATAGAGATAGAAGACCGGAGTGACATACAGTGTCAGTGTCTGCGAGAACAGCAGGCCCCCGACCACGGTCAACCCGAGTGGACGCCGCGCTTCACCGCCAGCCCCATATCCGACCGCTATCGGGATCGCCGCCGCCAAGGCCGCCATGGTCGTCATCATGATCGGCCGGAACCGCACAAGGCAGGCGTCGTAAATGGCGTCACGGGCGGACTTACCCTGGTCGCGGCGCGCCGCGATGGCGAAATCCACCATGATGATACCGTTCTTCTTCACCAGTCCGACAAGCATGATGATACCGACAAACGCATAGATCGACAGTTCGGCTCCGAATAACATCAGGGTCGCGAGGGCGCCCACCCCGGCAAAGGGTAGCGCGGAGAGGATCGTCACGGGGTGGAAGAAGTTCTCGTAAAGGATACCCAGCACGATATAGATCACCAGGACCGCCAGTCCCAGGAGCCACCCCATCCCCTTGAAGGACGACTGGAAGACCTGCGCCGTCCCCTGGAACATCGTGCTGATGCGCGGCGGCAACACCTCGCGGGCCAGGGCGTTCACCTGGTCCACGACCGCCCCGAGGGACACACCGGGCCTGATGTCGAAGAATATCGTCACGGAGGGCATCTGCCCGGAATGGTTGATGGTCACCGGTCCGACGTCATTCTTCAGTTTCGCAACCGCATCGAGCGGGATCAGCCGACCATCCCCCGCACGGATGTGGAGCCACGACAGCACGGAAGGATCCGCCTGGTAGCGGGGCAGCATCTCGAGGATGACGGCATACTGGTTGTTCGGCGCCAGAATGGTGGAAACCTGCCGGCTGCCGTAGGCGTTGAACAGCGCCGTCTCGATCTGGTCGGCTGTAATCTGAAGCGAGGAGGCCAGGTCGCGGTTGATCTCCACGTTCAGTTCCGGGTTCTTCAGTTGCAGGTCGCTGGTCACATCCTGTAGGCTGCTCAGCTCGCGGAGACGTCCCATCAGCTTTTCGGCCGAACGGTACAACTCGGCGGTGTCCGTGCCCGAAAGGGTGTACTGATACTGGCTCTTTGAGGTGCGCCCGCCGATATTGATTAACGGCGGGTTGATCGGAAAGGAACGGATGCCGGTGATCCCGCCCAGCTTGGCCCGCAGGGACTGGACCACTTCATCCGTGGTCATCCGGCGATCCTCGCGGGGCTTCAGGCTGACGATAAACCGGCCGGCATTCCCTCCGCTGCTGCCCCGGGCTCCGACACTGGAGATAAAGCCCTGGATATTGGGATCCGCCTGGAGGATCGGGATCATCGCGTTCTGGTGGGTCACCATGGAGTCGAAGGAAATCCCCTCGATGGCCTCCGTGGTCACGTTGATCCGGCCGCGGTCCTCGCTCGCCATGAATCCCTTGGGGACCACCCAGAACAGGTAACCGGTGGCGAGCAAGGTCACCAGGGCCAGCGCCATCATGGCCCGGCCATGATCGAGCGCCCAGCGCAGGCCGGCGGCATACCACCGCAGCATCCCGTCAAACCCGGCCTCCATCCAGCGATACAGCCGCCCGTGCCCGGCATGCGCCGAGGCACCGACAAACCGGGCACTGAGCATGGGAATCAACGTCAGCGCGATCACCCCTGAAACCAACACCGCCGCCCCGATGGTCACGGCAAACTCCCGGAACAACCGCCCCACCACCCCGCCCATGAACAGGACGGGAATGAACACCGCGGCCAGGGATACGGTCATGGACACGATCGTGAAGCTGATCTCCTTCGTCCCGTCCAGGGCGGCGGTAAACCCATCCTTGCCCATTTCCCGGTGCCGGACAATATTTTCAAGGACCACGATCGCGTCATCCACGACGAATCCCAGCGCCAACGTCAGCGCCATCAGCGACAAATTATCGAGGCTGTAATCCAGGGCCGCCATCACCACGAACGTGCCGACCATGGACATCGGGAGGGCCAGGCTCGGGATCAGCGTCGCCGACACATTCCTGAGGAAAATGAAGATGACCAGCACAACCAGGATCAGGGTCAGGAACAGGGTGAATTTGACATCCTCAAATGACGCCTTGATCGGCTGACTGGAGTCGATCAGAACCTCCATGGAGACCGCCGCAGGCAGGTCGTCATTCAACTTCTTCAGCAATTTTTTAACATTGGCCGCCACCTCCACGGTGTTCTTGCCCGGCTGCCGCTGGACGGCCAGAACGATGGACCGTTGCACCTGGTTGCTGGTGCAGTACCATGCCGCTACCTTGTTGTTCTCGACGCTGTCCAGGACTGAACCCAGCTCCTCCAGTCGCACCGGGGCTCCATTCCGATAGGCAACAATCAGCGACTGGTAATCCCTGGCCTTGGAAAGCTGCCCGTCGGCCTGCACGGCGAAAGCCCGGCTGGGGCCGTACAGGATGCCGGTGGGAAGATTGACATTCCCCTTCTGGATGGCGCTGACCACCTCGTCCAGCCCGACTCCGCGAACCGCCAGCTGATGGGGATTCAACTGGACGCGCACCGCGAATTTCTGGGATCCGTACACCGCCACCTGGGCAACCCCCTCCACCATGGAAATGTTCTGGGCCAGGAACGTCTCCGCATATTCATTCAGTTCGTAGAGCGGCAGGGTCGGACTGGTCAGGGCAAGGTACAGGATGGGCTGGTCGGCCGGATTCACCTTCTGGTAGGAGGGAGGAGTATCCATTTGCGGGGGCAGATTCCGCATGGCCCGGGTGATGGCCGCCTGCACATCCAGCGCCGCGGCATCCAGATCGCGGCTTAACACAAATTGAAGCGTGATCTGGGAACTGCCCTGGGCACTGGAGGAGTTCATGGAATCCAGGCCGGCGATCGTGGAGAATTCCTTTTCCAGCGGAGTGGCCACAGCCGCCGCCATCGTCTCGGGCGTTCCGCCCCGGAGAGCGGCGGAAACCTGAATCGTCGGGTAATCCACGTTCGGAAGGTCACTCACCGGCAACTGAAGATACGCCACAATGCCGAATATCGCCAACCCGAGGGTGGTCAGCGTGGTCATCACGGGACGATGGATAAAGGGGGAGGCGAGATTCATGGGTGTTCTGCCGGGGAAGCGGTACGGGGTTTTACCAGGGACCCGGGCTTGAGGCGGAGTTGCCCGTCCACAACGACCTCATCGCCGGGAACCAGACCGCCCGTGATGACCGACATCCCCGCCACCGTTCGATCCACCGTCACCGGGCGGACCGTAACCTTGCCGCCCGGGTTCGCCACATAGACATACGCCCCCTGCTGGCCAATCAACACAGCCGCCTCGGGGACCACCACCGCATTCTCCTGCGTGGAGAGCCTGAGGACCACCTTGACAAACTGGCCGGGCCACAAGGCGGCCGAACCATTTTCAAACCGGGCCTTGAGCTGGATGGTGCCGGTATTTTCATCCACCGTGTTATCGACAAATGTTACGGTGCCCGTTTCCATGAGCACGCCATTTCCCTGCGGCAAGGCCGTCACGATCAAGGCCCCCTGCGCCATGCGCTCCTGAACCCGGGCCAGATCCTGCTGGGGAAGGACAAAGCGGACGAGGATCGGATGAAGCTGGTTGATTGTCACCAGCGTGGCGTCATCCGCCTTCACGAGATTCCCCTGGTGGATGAGCAGGTTGCCGGTGCGGCCCGAGACGGGCGAGCGGATGGAGCAATAGCTCAACTGGAGCCGGGCATTGTCCACCGCGGCCTCATCGGCCCGCACCGAGGCCTTGAGCGTTTCCGCCACGGTTACCGCCTCGTCGCGGACATCCTGGGCTGAAATCCCCTTCTTCAGCAGGATCTCCTGGCGCCCGGCCTCCTTCAGTGCGTTTTCAACCTGGACACGATCCCGGGCCAGAGAGGCCTCGGCCTGCTTGAGGGCCGCCTCGGGGGCGCGGGGATCAAGTTCGAACAGGAGATCCCCCTCCTTCACCTCCTGCCCCTCGGAAAACAGGACCTCCGTCAGAAGCCCTGTGATCCGGGATTTCACGGCCACCGTGATCAGCGGCTCCACCGACCCGAAGGTGCTGAGTTCCACCGGCACCGTCCGGGTTGTCGCATTGGTCAAAAGCACCGGCACGGGGGCCGTCCTGGCCTTCTCCGCCCTGGCGACCGCAGCGGCCGCCACTTTCGAGTTCCGCTGCACGACAAAAAACACACCCGCCGCCAGCAGGGCGACAAGCACCAGGGGAATTATTTTTTTCATAACGGCTTAGTCTTCCGGCAATGTCTTGAACCAGGTGAAATAGAGGATGACCACACAGGTAAGGAAAACACCGAACGCGCAGGCGGCATTGCCAAACCACCGCCCCATGCAGTAGACCGGTGTCATGTAGAGCGCATAAGAGGCCACCACGCCGACGATGACGTTGACCGGGATGAATTTCAGATTGAGCGGCGCGTTGGCTGGCTCGCTGGACGCCAGGGCGCGGTCGCGGATACCGCCCCAGAACCCGAAGGGCCGCACACGGCGGTAGAATTTATCGATCCACACCGGATCCACCGGCTTGGTGAGAACGGAGACGAGGAGGCAGGTGATAAATGAAAGGGCCAGGATCGCATAGGTATAGTAGCCATCGGGGAACCTCTGCACCCACGCATCCGCGGCAACAAACTGCTTGCTGAGCATCATCAGCGAGGGAATGAATCCGATCACACAGCCGGCTGCAAAGCCCCACCCGTTCATACGCCCCCAGTACCAGCGCAGCGCCAGCGGGACGACAACACAGGTGATCAGGCCGCCGAGCATCCAGTTCCAGACTCGGTTCAGCGAGCTGTACTCGGTGAAGACATAGCCGCACATCAAAGCCGCGCACACGATGATCGCCGTGGCGGCGTAGCTGGCGAAGAGATTGCCCCGCGCCTTTTCGTCATCATGCTCGAACAACGGCTGGAAGATATCGTGGACAAAGATGGACGCCGAGGCGTTGACCTCGGAACTGAAGGCTGACATATAGGACGCCGCGAGCGTCGCGATCACCAGCCCGCGCAACCCCGGCACGAGCAGGCTCGACTGGACGTAGAGCGGGTAGATCGCATTCGGATCGCTGTACAGGATGCGCCCCCCGACCACTTTCACGACCTCGACGGTCTGTTCCTTGAAGACGGCATAGGCCAGGAACGCCAACCCTGCCGTGACGACCC
>Ga0007792_10000957_pt1 | contig 10451 bp, 14 predicted proteins | sample CryBogmetaGMA6M_FD_60371 | JGI IMG/M metagenome (GOLD analysis project Ga0007792, IMG submission 60371) | Freshwater microbial communities from Crystal Bog, Wisconsin, USA - MA6M | ecosystem: Environmental > Aquatic > Freshwater > Lake | place: Crystal Bog, Wisconsin, USA | collected 2009-07-06
TCTGCAGACGAACAAAGTGAAGTATGTAGCTGACTTTGTTTATTTAATTCATTCTGTTGACAGTCTGAAACTTGCCGAAGTTATAGACGAACAGGCAAAGAAGTATAACAGAATAATTGACATTCTCATACAGGTAAACACAAGCAGCGAAGACCAGAAGTCGGGTATTGAACCCTCAGATGCAGGAGGTTTGTGCGCTGGTATCAGCAAACTGGAAAATGTACGCATCAAAGGACTTATGACAATCGGAATGTTTACCGACGATGAAGATGTGATAAGGGATAACTTTAAAACGCTGAAATCGGTTTATGATGAATTAAAGGCAGATTATCCGTCGTTTGAGTATTTATCGATGGGAATGACGTCTGACTATAAAATAGCCATTGAAGAGGGTGCAAACATGCTGCGTATCGGCAGTGCAATATTCGGTTACAGGAATTATTCAGAATAAACTTTAAAAATATAAAACATAAATAATTATGATTCTTTCTTCCAAAGACATTAAGAAAAGGGATTTCAAGAAATCACTCCGCGGATTCGATACTGACGAAGTGGAAGCATTTCTCGAAACAGTAAGCAGTCATTACGAAAAACTGCTTGTAGAAAACAGAAATCAGGCAGACAGGATTAAGTCGCTCTTACAGGATATTGATATCTACAAGGAAAACGAACTGAATCTTCAGAAGGCAATCATTAAATCACAGGATTTAGGGGAAGAAATCGTTGCTAACGCAAAGAAGAAATCCGATAACATAATCAGGGAAGCAGAACTCGATGCCCGTACAATCAGGCAGGAACTTGAAGACGAAATTCTGAGCAAAAGACAGGAACTCGAAGAAATTAAACAGAAGAACGAAAAGACCTTTGACGATTTCAGAAACTTCCTTCATGACAAAATCACTGAACTCGAGGATTTTTCAAAGAACAGAAAAGTATTAAACATGGAACTATCCCCTGCTACTGAAATTCATAATTACCGGAATGACGAAACCGATTCACACGAAGATGAGGAAGTTGTAAAACCGATGAAGAAAGTATCCTTAAATTCGAAACCGCTTGAGCATCCTGAAGGTTCTTTCGATGACAGTTTTGAAATTAAATAATGAATTTGTAAAACAGAATAATGAACAAAGAACATAAAGAAGCATATAAGTATATAAAGGGTGTTACGGATAAAAAATACGATACAGGTATTATACTTGGTACCGGACTGGGCGGACTCGTTAAATTTATAGAGAAAGAGCATTCCATAGATTACAAAGACATTCCGGGGTTTCCTGTCTCGACAGTTGAATCGCATACAGGTAAACTCATTTTCGGAAAACTTTCGGGCAAAAACATAATAGCAATGTCAGGCAGATTCCATTACTACGAAGGATACAATCACCAAAGAGTTACTTTCCCGATACATATTTTTAAACAGGCAGGTATAAAAAATCTGATAGTCTCGAATGCCTGCGGTGCAGTCAGCACGAAACTCGAGAAGGCCGACCTGATGATTATTACATCGCATTTCAACATGCACTTTGCAACTCCGCTGATCGGTGATTTCAAACGCAACGGAAGTGCTTCGAAGTATTTTTATGATGCTGATTTAATCGCTCTTGCAGAAAAGGTTGCTCTTAAGAACAACATCAACATCAAAAAAGGAAGTTACGCTTCGGTTCAGGGACCTAACCTTGAGACGAAGGCAGAGTACAGATTAATGCAGAAGATTGGCGTTGATACTGTAGGAATGTCCACGATTCCTGAAGTGCTTGTTGCACGGGAACTCGGCATAAGGACTCTGGGATTATCCATCATTACAGACCTTGGCTTTCCTGATACTTTAAGGGTTGCAATGCTCGAGGACATACTTGAATCTGCGGCTAAAGCGGAACCTAAAATGGTAACCTTAATTAAAAAACTTGTTAACGAATTATAATTACAAATAAATGAATAAAATGACTGAACAAAGAAGAAGAATACTGGAATCTGTTAAAGCAATCAAAAAACATATTCCCGTAAAACTGAAACCGAAGTTTGCACTCATAGTTGATGATAACTATACGCTGCCTTACGGAATCAACATTCTTAAAAAACTCGATTATAAAGACATACCGCCTAAAATTGATAACTTTGATAAAGAGAATAAAGGGAAAATCTACTTTGCAAAAGCAGGCTCAAGGGATTTGATTATTTTCAAAGGACGTTTTCATTTTTACGAAGGTTATTCTATGCGCGATATCGGTCATATTATTTATATTATGAGTTATCTGGGTATAGAAAAGATTCTATCCATCGATGAAGTTGCTAACCTCAACCCGCGTTTCGAATGCGGCGAACTTGCATTAATCTACGACCACATAAACCTTATGGGTGACAATCCGCTTATAGGCGAAAACGACGAGGAACTCGGAATCCGTTTCCCTGATATGAGCAATGCATACGACAAGAAAGTGTTTGAAAGAATCGTTAAAGTATTCCAGGATAATAAAGTAAGAATAAACGAATCTGTTTACTTAAGCATTATCGGACCACAGACGGAAACCGAAGCAGAAGCAAGGTTCTACCGTGAAATAGGTTCAGACGTTCTCGGCTATTCACTCGCACCCGAAAACATAACAGCCGTTCACGCAAAAATTAAATTTGCAGCAATCGGACTGATTACACGCGATTTAATCGCTGACAGAATGCTTGAAGATAAACGCAGCGTTGACGAGAAAAAGAAAGACGAACAGAACAACAGAAGATATGCACACAGCGAACTGAATAAAATACTGGTTAAGATTATCAAATCGCTTTAATTTTATATACTGTAAACTGAAACAATTTAGTAGTATTTTTGTTTCTATTGTAAGGGTAAATTACAATACTATATCTATTAATTTAATTAAATAAATGAAGAAGTTATTATTATCGGTACTATTACTGTTGGGTTTTTATTCTCTGCCTTTAAGCGCACAGACTTACGATACAATAAAGGTTGATGCTGAAAGCATCGAAGAGGCCGACGGCACAATATCAAACTATTTAACAGACTTTTTCCCGATAATTTCGGAGAACTTGGTAAAGGAAATAACCGATAAGAGGATTATTGAAAGAATTGATAAACCCGTTGAAGCAGGCGGAGGTGTTTTCTACAAAGTAAATTACCTTGTTCCGAAAAGTTTCCTTCAGGATACTATGAAAATCCTCTGGGAACTCAACATTCCCGAGTTCCGCTCGCATCTGTTTCAGATTTACGGCAAAGATACCATATACATCGACACATGGAATAACGTTATCGGTACTGCTAAGGATAAAACCTACGCAGGACACTTCGAAGCGTTCAGGGTGAGAAACTATCCATCGTGGAAAGACCCTGAGAAAGGAAAGGAAGATAAACCCGCAACACCTCCCGGACCGAACAATCCACTCGGTCTGTTCGTTGTTCACTACGATGAAAGTTCACTCAGGTACTTTCACGGAACAAACAAGAACAAACTTATCTATTCAAAGATGAGAAACCTCTCGCACGGATGCGTAAGAAACGATAACGATAACATCGCAAAGATGAAAGAATTTCTTATCAAGCGCGTGATTAAATCAAGAGACCTTTCTTCCTGGATTGGAAGCAAGAAAAGCATGACGTATGATTTCGGCAAGGTTGACAGATTCCCTGTAAGAATTCTTTATAAGACTTATACAATTGACAGGGATGAGAAAGGACTTTTCGTTGAACTTTACAAGGATATATATAATTATTCAAATTCCCGCAACGTTGACACAAAGTGGAATGCTGAAGAATTAATCACATTAACCACAAAGGAAAATCTTTTAAGCGAGTTTAAGGCAAAGGCAAAAGGTGAACTGACTGAAGAGAGATTAAACCAGCTCGTTGATTTTGTTTTAAAGAAACTGGACACTTACGAAAAGTATTACATAAACGAATTAAATTTCTGAATATAATTTAAACAACCTTCCCTTCGCGGGGAAGGTTGTTTTCTTAAAAACTCTCATCCCTCCATTTCTTAATCCTCCACGGCGAGTTTATATCAGGCCGCGACAGGTTCATATCCGCAAACCCGAATAGTCTTACCACATTGCTCGGATTAAAAGTAACCGTCAGGTTAAATCCCCTTTTCACATTAACGTTCAGACTGTCTCCCATATAAACAGTAATGTTATTCCATATAATATCAGTCTTCTGTGAGTTCTGGAACAACCTGCTAGTTGTCCGCATCTCAGTCGGCTTATCCCAGGATATATCATAACCCAGTTCCCAGTCCTTGTAAATAAAGAGGAAGTCTTCCGTCATCAGTCCCGAATAAACAGAAGTATCTTTAAAAGTGTATGCATACTTGAAATTAGTAAAGACACCGTCAACAGTCATCTGGTCAGATATAATACTCGATGAACCTGATTCATCCAGTGAAGGCGAGAAAATATTTTCGCACGAAGTAAGTACTCCGAAGGCAAAAAACAATATTACTATAAAGTATTTTCTCATTAATGGTATACAGTTACAGCAAGATAAGTATGAAAATGAAAACTTTCAACGATGTAATGAAGATAGGAAAGTATGGATGTCAAAGGTTTTTTAATAATTTATCGTAATCTGAATGTGAACCAATCCAAAACCAAATTATTGTAGCATCTTCTTTCAAACCTAAAGCCCGGAAACCAATTGATATTCTTATAGAGTATACAGGTTTTGAATTGTGTATTTGTTTGAAACGAAGACTTGGATGACCTGGGTTATTCTTCCATATTTTGAATTTAGATAAAGCTTTAGATTGCACTTCTTTGGGAAGAGCATCAAAACTTTTTCTGAATTCATCAGTTATCCTGGGAATCATTAGTCATTAAACGGTTTTGTCTTTCCACTTTTATAATCTTTCAATGCTTTTTCGGCTAATATTGAGAGTTGTTCCTGTGAATTAATGAATTTTTCATTCCAGATATCTTCATCAGAAATTTCGTCTAGTATAATCTGAGCAATCTTATTTTGTTCATCCTCAGAAAGCAGCGATGTCTTATCTATTGCCTTTTTTAATAAAGTTGTCATATATTTCCTTTGTAAAAGTTACAACTATTATAAGATATAATCAATTAAAAAGTTATTCTTTAGATAATGAGTTAAGTAATGCTTAATTACTGAAGTTTGCTCTCAGGACACTCCAGGTGGTATCAGCAGAGGTTGCCTGTATGTCTTTCCATCTGTGTATTGACCAGAGATTTCTCGAGTCAGCAGAGAGTATAAGACGGATATTGCCTTTCAGTGTTTTTGCAACGTTTGTTTTCTGATGGTCAATACGCAATAGATATTCGGCATCGAAGAAAGCCGTATCGCCGAAAGAGTTAAGAGTTGAATTCGAGAAGAACAGGTTTGAAGTTGCCGCCGGATCGGTGAGGCTTAACAGACTTGTGAAATATGTTTTCTCGTTTGATATATTCCAGAAACGGAATATAGGATACTGATTTCCCGAAACTGCATCGGGTTCGTAAGTGTATCTTCTTGGTGAATAACTTGTATCTACAAAACACTTCATGTAATTATCTTTATCCTTCTCGATGATTGAATACATAAGGTTCACGGTTACAAGTTCAGGAGTTGTTGGCGGAATAAATGTTGAACGCGATGTCACGGGTGATTCTGCATCACGCAGCGAACAGGAATAGATTGATATTCCGAAGTATAAAGCAATCAGTATGACAGCAGTTCTTTGCATTAATGTGTTTTACAAAAGTAAATCATTCTTTTTGAATTTTCCCTGTCAAAAGCATTACCGTAATAATCTCCGAAGATATGCACAACTTTAAACCCGAGAGTCCTGAAAACTGCATTTATGTTGTCAGTGCTGTACAGTCTCAGCCGTTCAGTATATTTATCTTCACCTATATTAATATCTTTGTACACAAAATTATTCTCTATGTACCTCTTCTGAATTACTTTCACACCGTCGTATACATCTTCGGATTCGCTTACAAGAGTCCTCCTGAGATTATCAGGATTAATAAAATCAAATACGAAATATCCTCCCTGCTTTAACGACTTATAAACATTCTCAAACACTTTGAAATTATCTTCATCGGATTCGAAATACCCGAAACTGGTAAACACGTTTATTGCCATATCAAAAGAGTTTCCGAAAGAAAAGTCTTTCATATCCTTAATCATAAACTCAACGTGCAGGTTTTTTTCCTCTGCACTGCTTAAACTTTCCTTTGCCTGCGAAATAAGGTATGATGAAAGGTCGAATCCGGTAACGTCGTATCCGCGCCTTGCAAGTTCGATTGAATGTCTGCCAGCACCGCAGCAAACATCCAGAACTTTATCGTTATTGCTCAAAGGTACATACCTTTGAATAAGGTTTATGATATCACGGGCTTCCTTTTCGTCCCTGTGGCTGTAGATTTCGAGGTAGTATTTATTCGAGAACCATTTTTCGTACCAGTTTTTTTCAGACATAGTCATTATAGAATAGTTACTCTGCCTTCTATTGCCTTTGCAAGTGTCACCTGGTCCGTTAATTCAATATCAGAACCGATTGGTATTCCTCTTGCAATACGGGTGACTTTTATGCCGAGCGGTTTAATGATTTTGCTGAGGTATAAGATTGTTGTCTCGCCTTCGACAGTCGGATTAAGCGCAAGCATAATTTCCGATATGTTATTCTTCTCGTCGTCTTCCAGTCTGTACAGTAGTTCCTTTATGCGTATATCATTTGGACCTACGCCGTCGAGCGGAGATATTCTTCCGTGCAGTACGTGGTAGAGTCCTTTGTATTCATTTGTCTTTTCTATGGCGTAAACATCCTGCGGCTCTTCAACCACACAGATTGATGCACCGTTCCTTTTGTCAGAACTGCATATTTTGCATACTTCATCTTCTGTTATGTTACAGCAGGTCTTGCAGAACTTTATCTTATCCTTAATTTCAATCAATGCCTGCGAGAGTTTTTCCACTTCTTCGCGGGGCTGTTTTATTAAGAACATAGCAAGACGCTGAGCAGTTTTCCTGCCTATAGAAGGAAGTTTCGTTAACTCAGTAACGAGAGTTTCGAGTGTATCGGATATGTTCAGCATTGATTAGAATCCTAAATTCAGTCCGGGAATATTAGGAATCATTCCTGCGGTTGCCTTGCCCATTTCATCTGCTGAAAGTTTCTGCGAACTTTCGAATGCCTTGTTGCAGGCAGCAATGATAAGGTCTTCCAGCATTTCTGCATCGCCTGATGCCAGCACTTCTTTTTCGATTTCGATTTTCTGTATAACGCTTTTTCCGTTAATAGTAACTTTCACCATACCACCGCCCGATTCTTCAACGAGTATTTTGTTTTCAAGTTCGGCCTGTATCTGGTCCATACGTTCCTGCATTTTCTTTACCTGTTTCAGCATTCCCTGCATTTGATTCGGTTTCATTTATTTTTATCTCCTGTTTATATGTTTATGAATTATTAAAATCTAAATATTTACTCCAGAGGTTAAACAGATTTCCTGTTGCAACAACATCGCCGAAACAGTAGTCTGCAATCGTCTGGTACTCTTTATTGTTATAAAGGTCTTTCACCATATCACCTTTTACTCCGTCTGCTTTCGGGCTTGGAATACCAAGCTGCTTGCAGTAGAAGTCCAGCGAGAACTTCCTGCGTGCACCTGTCGGAGAGTGTTTGTTAAACGTTAACTCTTTCATAAGGTCTGTGTGATATCCTTTTATGTTAAAATCTGTGCCGCTCATCAGATTATATGTAGGTCTAGACTTCAAAAGAAAAGTTCTGAGCATAATGAAAGGACAGTCGAACTCGCGTCCGTTAAACGTGATGAACATATTGTAACCTTCGTGCTTAATCTTCTTCCAGAAGAGGTCTATGATTTCTTTTTCAGTGCCGCAGATATAGGTAAGTTTTGAAAGATTCTCTTCCCTGTATATTTTTTCATCATCAGCACCTTCCTCAGTTTTTGGTACATCATAATCCAGAACTTTTTCCGATGCAAGTTTGGCATTCGGGTCTAAAACAGTTTCCTTCGGAGCATTTACAAGAACAGCTCCTTCTCTTTTATTATAGTCCATCATACCTATTGCAACTATCTGCGAAGTGAAGGGTGTGAACACAAGTCCTTCAATTGCTTTTTCTCTTTCCTCATCGGTTTTTGCAAACTTAATGAGGTATTCTCTTGTCTCTTCGTCGTAATGCGTATTAAAATCATACGGAGCGACTTCAAGGTCAAACACTAATATCTTTTTTCTCTTTATATCCATAATTATATTTCAAATAAGTTTTTTGCGGAAATCTTTATATCTTCATAACAATAAAACGGCTCACCGAATTCAGCACCTATCTTAAACCCGAAAAATCTTGCTCTCGCTTCAAGGTCTTTCCAGAAAAGTTTTGTGCTTATGTATGTTTGCGGCTCACCTTTTGCATCAGCCGAAGGTTTATAAAACTGTGTGGAATAGCATTCAACTGCTTTCAACTTCTGCTTAAAGACATCGCTGATATCAACGATGAATGATATAGGGAAATCATGTGCGTGACGGTAATAAAACACACGGCCTGGCCTGAAAGCAGCCAACTTCCCTGTTTTAATCTTTGCAAGTCCCGACTGAAAAGCACTCTCACGTATAAAACTGCTCGCATTTATATGGTCTGTGTGTCTGTCCGATTCATAAGGCGCAAAAAGTATATCGGGTTTCGTTTCCCGTATTACTTTAATCAGTTTTAAACGGTTGGTTATCGTATTTTCTATGTTGCCGTCTTTCATTCGTAAATTTGTCCTGTAATGCACGCCCATCACCTTGCTGGCATTATCGGTCTCAACCTTACGTGTCTTAAGATTGCCCCGTGTACTCAGTTCACCCTGCGTTAAATCAACTATACCAACTTTTTTACCGTCATTTATAAGTTTAATAGCCGTACCTGCCGACGTAATTTCAACATCATCGGGATGAGTGGCTATAAGCAATGCATCTAATTTCAATTGAAGCTTGTTTTTAATTGCAAAGGATTTAATATACTCAATCCTGTACTTTGAATAAATTTAAAAATATTATTAAAGTTCTGTGTATAATTTGCTCAAAAGTCCTTTTATTCCGTGTATCCGACTGTCTGAGTAAGTATTATTTTCTGATTTTCTTTAAGACCCATCTCTTTTGAAAGCATTTCTTTATCAACCCAGGCTCTGATTACAACTCCCAGTCCTGCCGATGTACAATACAGATAAACATTCTCGCCTATAAAACCTGCGTGAGCACCTGAATATATTTCTTTATCGGAACCCTCTTTCAGTCTGGAATAATCAGCAACGTAAACAAGGTTCACGGGAGCGGTATAAACAAAATCCTGCCTGCCTGCGAAATTTCTTAAGTCCTTTTCTGTAACCATATCCAGCGAATGGTCTTCTGCAGAATACTTATACGTTCCGTTTTCCATTATCACATACACGTCCATCGCCCTTGAATCGTTTGCCGTAGGCGCAGTCCTTTTTCCCGATTCGTCCCTGTTTATTCCAAACGCTGCCCAGAGCAGGTTCGACAACTCCTGATCGGTGATTTTCTTTGAGGATATATTCCTCGAAGAATGCCTTTTGTTCAGTGCTTCCATCAGCGGCATACCGCCCGTTTTTTCAGGTGCGATTAACTTAATCTTATTCGTGGACACAGGTTCCGGCTTTTTACCAAAACTGTTAATTCCGGAAGCAAAGAATGCCAGTGCCAGAAAGAATGTTACGGGTATTATAAATATCTTTTTCATAATAGGGTGTTTGTTTCTTCAAAACTAACAAGAATAATTATGCAATGAAATGAAGAATAAAAGCACCAATGCGTTGGGTGTGCATCAGTGCTTTTTGTTTAGGGTATAGGGTTTATGGTTATACGTTTAAAAACGAAAAATGTATCTGTTTGTCGTTGTAACTCAAAGAATGACACGAGAATTCCTCAGAGTCGTACCTTCTTTCCGTACCTGCTGCAAGTCCGGGAAAATCATTAAACTCTGCTTTTTCAAGTTTGCTGATTTCCATATTCAGAATATCAAGAGCATCATCCTTTTGCATTTTGCTTTCATCCTTATTCATATAAAATATTTCCATCGCAGTGGCTCTGATAAGCTTATGGAAATATTCAGCATACACATTTGTCCTGTTAAATATTTCCACACTCACAACTTTATCGCCTGAGAACATAGCAAGCCCGTTTGCATCATTGTCCAGGTTAAAGTACTTAATAAACGAATCGAAATCCGCCTGCTTCTTCTCCATCAGCTCAGACAAGTCCGAAGTCTCAGACTTCATGCTGTACCTCGATTCATAATGACTGACGCTATCCCATACGTCGCTCTGGCTCGCATAATAGCTGTTACCCGATTTCAGGTTCTTATTTACGTTCATGTTCTTCTGTTTTCTGAGCATCGCAGGAGCAATAAAATCGGGCTTTGAAAACTTAGCAGACTTATGCCGCCATCTTCCCTGCTCTACACAACTTACGGTGA
>Ga0007792_10000962_pt1 | contig 10428 bp, 10 predicted proteins | sample CryBogmetaGMA6M_FD_60371 | JGI IMG/M metagenome (GOLD analysis project Ga0007792, IMG submission 60371) | Freshwater microbial communities from Crystal Bog, Wisconsin, USA - MA6M | ecosystem: Environmental > Aquatic > Freshwater > Lake | place: Crystal Bog, Wisconsin, USA | collected 2009-07-06
CCCACCCAGACTCGCCACCGCAGCGCTTTGCAGCGCCTCAACAGTGGTCATGGCCGGCAACAAACCGGCAAAACGCTGCGCCAACATCGATTTACCCGAACCAGGTGGACCCATCAGCAGGATTATGTGATCCTTTAAACCAGTAACTCATCTGCGCACCGCAAAAGTAGAGACGATACTTAAAATCCAACTAATTAGGTTTTAAGGATCACTAAATTAACAGTATATGATACATTAAACCCATGAATGAGTTCAAGCCAATAGCCTACTCTTACGTTCGGTTTTCAACACCAGAACAGCTAAAAGGGGACTCACTGAGGCGACAGCTTGAAATGTCTGCCCGATATGCAAGTGAAAACGGATTGGTCCTAGACGACAAGCTAAAGCTGAGGGATGAGGGCGTATCTGCATATGACAAATCCAACATCGATAGTGGAGGCAAGTTAGGAGAATTCCTGAATGCGGTGAAGACCGGTCAAGTGCTTGCCGGTTCATATTTGTTAGTCGAGTCGCTTGACCGCATATCGAGAGCCCGGATCAAAGAGGCAATGAGCTTGTTCAATTCGATCGTTGACAGTGGGATAACCATAGTCACGCTGTCAGATGGAATGAAATACAGCCCAACTGATGATGCATCGAAAGACCTGACAAACATGTTCATGTCGCTATTTGTCATGGCACGTGCACATGAAGAAAGCGCGATGAAGAGCATGCGCTTGAAAGCGGCATGGTCAAACAAGCGAAATCACCTTGATACCAAAAAGCTCACGAGTCAGTGTCCTGCATGGCTTTCATTAAGTAAAGGCGCTACACAATTTGATGAAATTCCAGAGAAGGTTGCTATCGTCAGACAAATTATTGAACTTATCAGATCAGGGCAAGGTAAGGGCGCAATAGCAAAGAGACTCAACTCAACAGGGGTTGAATCGATTGGAGATCGTGGAAAAGATCGATCTTGGTACGAAAGCTACATAACAAAAATCATAAAAAGCAGAGCGCTGATAGGTGAATTTCAACCGCACCGAATGGAAAACCGTAAGCGAGTTCCTGTAGGCGAGCCTATTGGTAACTACTTCCCGCGGATATTAAGCGATGAAGAATTTGCGCTCCTTCAGAACTTGATCAGTGAACGTGGCCGTAAAGCGGGTGGAAATCGTGGGAAATCCTTTTCCAATCTTTTCACCGGATTGATCAAATGTGGGTATTGCGGCTCAACAATGGTATTTGTAGATAAGGGAATAGACAAGCGCAGTGAATCCCGTGATCAATCAAAAAACAAGTTCCTTGTTTGCCACAAGGCCAAACGAGGATTGGGCTGTCATCACATTCCCTGGACATACATTGAGCTTGAAAATTCATTTTTCATGTATGCCAGACGCGTGGATTTCGAACAATTCATTACCACATCTAACAATAGAGTAAGCGAATTACGTAGCCTGAGTGATCAACTAATAATTGTGCGTTCCAATCTCCCAATGATCAATGTGCAAATAAATCGAATTACAAATGCAATAGTGAACAGCGACAATCCACCAGAACCACTCGTGATCCGAATGGAGGAGTTGATTGCTGAAAAGAAATTGTTAGAGACGAAGGCAACAACTCTTGAAAGTCAACGAGATGCAATGATCTCGCGAAATCAAATAAGCGCTGGAGCATTAGAGGCTTTGCGAGATGTTGTTAGTAAGTTGCATGAAAAATCGGGTGACGAGCTTTTTCTCTTTCGATCCAAACTAAACGAGTATCTTCGACGCATGTTGGACTCGATAATATTGTTTCCTGGCGGTGGCATTAAGACAACAGAAAAATGTACCCAAATAAAACGTGAAATGATGGATTGCGGACTTTGGAGCGAAGAAGAAGTTGCTGTCTATGTTGACGCTGTGATGCACAGTGAAGCACGAAAGCATGAACGGTTCTTTGCTGTACGGAGCAACAGCGCAACAACTACTGTGCTGCCGCCGGCGACGGCAGCACTAGAGACTTTCAGAAGGTTGAAAAAGTATCCAGATTTGATGACTGACTTGGTGAATCCAACTGGAACAAATTACATTGTGGCAGGTCGCGTTTGAGCGCGAGCTCTAGGGCATCTAGTGAGATGGTTCACGCACAACGAGCAAGATCGGAACTTCGGTCTGCAGAGCGCGAGCAACCTTATGCAATACAAGCAATGATGGGTTTATGGTGGAGCGTTCAATCTGACTAACGTAGGTTCGGTCAATCTCAGCTTCAAATGCCAGTTCTTCTTGCGACAGGGCTAACTCTTTCCGGCGTGCGCGTACGTTTTGCGCGAGCACGTGTCTAAGTTGGTTGAACTGGCTATCCATGGGGCTAGACTCGCCTTTATGCGACTCACAGTCCACGGAATATCTTCTACAAAATTACTTTTTCCGTATACCATCGAAACAGTGGAAACTCTATCCACGAAAAGAGTCAAGGGATGGATACATGAAAAACGGATTTATGGGCCTTGTGTTGGTGTGGGCCATCAGCGGATCATTGTTGGCGGCGCCAGTTGACGGAGAGTGGACAGGCACAATTTCGTGTGGTGAATTGCAAAATTCACCGAATGCAAAAAACAAGGCCCCGTTCACAGGTGCTGAAACACTCACGATTCACAAAAATAGCGCCACATTGGATCGCAGTTGGCCTGCAGGCAAGGAACACCTTGAAGGCACGGTTTCGCGTGGTCAACCTTTAAAACTTGAAGGTCAAGGTTGGTTCTATGGCAAGGAAGCCTACGCGTGGAAGGTACGCCTCAAGCTATTTGAAATCGGGCAGCGGTATGAAGGCGAGGGAGTCATAGAGAGCGTTGATGGACTGACCAAGTATCGGGACTGCAAAGTTAGCGTGGAATCAGCAATTGCTCCGACGCAAACACTAACGCCATCGGCTGGAAAAGTTGCAACAGAAGCGCCTAAAACTTTATCCAAATCCGAACCAGCCCATCCGGTCAACCTAGTGGCCCCAAAGTCGGCATCGCAATCAAATGCCCAAGCACCAGTTGCTCAGCCAACATCGTCAACAGAACTAGCAACAGATAAGCGCAGTACGAATGGCTCTCCACCCAATGTGACAGCATCAGAACCGACGCAGGCTACACCACCCAGTCAACCGGTTGAAACAAGCGCTCCCATAGCAGGACCGACGTCATCTCCAGTAGTCGTTGCACCAGTGGCATCGACTCCGGGGTCAATGAAGAGCAATGCTACAAGCAGCGGGCTATTTTCTTTGGGTGCCAACGTTGTAACGTTACTCGGCGGAATGATCGTAGCGATTGCCGGTCTACTTGGATATCAGCGCTTAAGAAAGTCGCAACCAGTGGAGTTTTTACCGCATCAGTGGAGCGATAAGGCTAATTCGCCAGAAACTATGCCACCTGGCAGCACCGACAATTTGCAGAAGGTGAAATATGGAGTATGCATTCTGATTGTTGTCGCAATCATGGGCGTCATAGGAAATTACTGGGTACGATCGGCGCGGCAGAAGGATAACGGTGATCAAGCAGCCCAGATCAAATCAACTGATTTGGATTCGCATCCCAAGGATCAAGAAAAACAAAGCTACACGTACGGTCCGAAACCTGTCACCTTAAATGGAAGACTCAATTGGGTATCAGGCGAAACACCAGATGGCGAAACGATTAAGATTCCAGTTCTTCATCTAGATAAAAAGATAAATGTAATTGGATCAACTGATGACCCGACAGAATCAGAAGTTGACCAGTTGCAAGTATTCATGAGTGATAGCGACAGACTCATCTATAAAAACATAGCAAATTCTGAGTTGTCAGTGACTGGTACGATATTTCACGCTGTAACAAGTCATCACCATACCAAAGTATTGATTAACGCAACATCAATCGCATCGCAGAATAAGGCACAACAAAAAGCAGAAGAAAATTCGCAATCAATAGGAAATGATAGTTATCGATCGGGCGCTGGGAGCGTCGAGACCACTTTGAAAGGCGGGCTCTATTTAAAAGTAAATGTGGCTTACGAGTGCAAAATTCCATCGCAACGAGCAGTAATTAATAGAATTTTTCTAGATGATGGACGGTTTGGCGAACAATGGTTTTCAGCTGCGGACTTGAGTAGTGCTAATACGGTCGTTGTTGGTCGTTGGCGAACAACCTCTGACGTGGAGGGTGCGCAGTACTTGATTCTCAGTGAAACTGTAATGGTTGACACTGGCACCCGAAAATCACTAGACAGCGTAAGAGTTTCGGAAGTGATTACGGAGCCGAAGTTACACGATGCAAGACAATTAAACTTTAGCGCAAAAGATGGTGTAAGCGCGATCATGACTTGCAACGAAATGGATGGTAGTTCTCAAGGAACCGAGCACGCCGCCTCAAACATGCGCAAAATGACTGACGATTTGTGGAGGGACACCAAAAATAGGCGAGCGTCAGTAAAGACAAGGGAAGAAAATGCTGCCTTGTGCACAAGCACACATGATGCATCCAAGGCTGAGCAAGAAGCTATTGTTGCTCGCGTTACAGTAATGAGAAAGATAGCGACTGCGCGAAGAAGTGGAGGCTTCTGTGGCACCACGGCGACAATTAATGCCGAAGAGATAGTACAGCGTACGGATAATAATATTGCAAAGCTCTTAGCGAAACCCGATGCAGGAATATGGAATGCATATTGCAAAACATATGTTGTCGCATCAGAGGTGCTTGATAATTTATGCAAATGAGCAAGCGCTGGAACATTTGATGCTACGGGGAAATTTGCCGAATTCCGAAGACATCACGGAACCTGATTTTTCCATTTTTGCGTTCCTTCAGTACTGCTGATGGCGGCTCATCCCTATCAAGATCGAGCATTACGGAGTACCGATCCTCGGCGTCGAAGTAGTAGCGGATACGCAGCAGTTCAAATCCACCACATCGTTGGAAATAAGCGGCGCGACTAGTGATGTAGTCGGCAAGCTCTGGCGTAATGGACTTACGTTGACAGGCGAGGTTGTATAGCTGTTGCGCGGCAAGTGGACCGACAGCAATTCGCAGTGCGACCCAACCATTCATAGCGTCATCATCAGCGGCATCTTCAACGCCGTAAAACGAAATGGCGAACGATGGCATCCTATGGCTTTCGTCGTCCAGCAGTGAAGGACTGGCGCGAATGGCATCAATGCCTTCGGCGTTGCAGTAGCGGGAGACTTGGCGATACAAGTTCGTCGACTTCACAAAGTGAACAAGCAGTTCATCGCTGACCTCTGCGGGCAGAATCAAGTCGTACCGCACATGGCCTATGTTGACGTCAACCGAAGTCTTTGGATAGCCCGACAGCCTACGCAGCGGAGAAAACATGTGCATTGGCTTCATGGCGTGCTCCAGGTGGTGTTGCTGTGCTGTTGATCTACATCGCGGAGGTGGTCATTCAGCAATCGGCAGACGTACTCGGAAACGGACATCCCTCGTTGCTCGGCAAGCTCACCAAAAGATCGGCGTGCGGCTTCATGGATGCGAACAGAGAGCATTGCGCGACGTGCCAGCTTTGGCGGCAGTCGGTTGGAATACGGGCGGGGATTGCGACGGAAAATGTTCATCGAAAACATGGGTGTCTCCTTGGCGGTGATCAACTTGCTGATGGAATATTTATCGGATGTCTGAGGCTCAATGGCTATGGAATATGGTGTTGGCCAATCCAGCACCGATATAAAATTTGGAAGAGGTGAACCCATGAACTACTTCCGAGATTCGCATGGCAACGTAATTGGGCGTATCGATGAAAATCAAAGTTGCCAATACGTATATGACCAACATGGCAGACTGCTTGCGACATACAACAAAAGCACAGACCTGACAATTAGCGCGAACGGAAGCGAGCACCTGAAAGGCAACCAACTGATGCGGTTCCTTTGCAGGTGACAGGTTCAGGGCTTCAATTTGCATGGGTTTAATAATTACCTATTCCTTTTTTTATGCTGATCAGCACCGGTTCATGTAGAGCCTTGGCGAATACCAAACTGGTCATGATCGGCATTGCAATTTGGCAACTGAGAATTTCGCAGAACGTGGCGTTTGACATCCAACCTAATCCATGGACGAATACAGCATTTGATTGCACAGATGACCTTTGGTGATGTAGGAGTACCATCCCTCAGGGCCTCCCTTAATCGGATCAAAAGGGCCAAAGTGCAGAGTGCCTTTGAACGCAACGTGCCTCCATCGGGATAACGCAATGCGTTCAAAGTAACGTTGGTGTGTTTCAGGTAGTCGGATCACCCCGTGGAAATGAAGGTTGGCATGGCCTCCTTCCGGTAGCAAAAGAAACTCGATGCGTTGATCGGGAGGCAGGTCACGGAAGTTGCGACCAAACAGACGGCGTGACATGTGGCGATGCCAATGCTGAATCTTCTTGGTGGCGGCTTCCATATTAATTTGCTGATGGAATGCGAGCGTGAGGTGGTGCTTCGCTTGAAATTCTCGAAGCATCGTTTGCAAGTCGTCACGCATTGGGTCTGTGTCTGAGCTGTGGCGGTGGGTCATTTTGGTATCTCAATATTGATAGTTAAAGTTTCAATGCTTGTCTTGTCAATAAGACATAGTGTTGTATTACGCGGTCAACAATTGAGGCGCAATATGGGGTTAGGTGGTTGTCCGGCATGGCTGCACAAGACAGGCACATCTGGAGGGTCAACTCCAGACGGAAGGCAAAGTTCAACGAAAGCTATTTACAACAAAGCGAATGTTTTCGAATGAAAACACCGCCCCTTCGATGTCAGGGAAAAATCAGCGCACTTACTCCGGCTACGGGTTGCAGGCAGCAGGGCGCAAGTTCTCGCCTTTCAGCTTGATCGTGCGTAGGCGGTGCGTGCCAATGGAAAACCACAGGGACAGACCAACAGCGCCCGCCTTGTGTGGCCGTGACCCACTGAACGCAGCGCGCGAGCGTGGTGGCGCTCAGCATCTGCGTTGGAGTGCTACCGCTACGCATCGGTGGTAGCGTCTGGCGCAGTGCCCCCACGACTCCCCGTCCCTACACCGTGCGCAGTCATGCCGACCCGTTGCACGTTGACGAGCGCGTTCGTCAGCTTCAACAGCTTCGCAGGGTCGAGTCCCGGCTCCTGCATCTGATGCCCGATTTTCCCGAGTAGGAAGCTGGCGGCCTTGATTACCCCGCTCTGGAACCTCGCTTGCTCCTCGGCTGTCTTGGCAATAATTTTTTCTTGCCGAATCTGCTCAAGTTTTGCTGCAAATTGCTGCTTCTGGTCGCGCCAACTCTCGCGCGTGGCGCGGGCGCTTAGCGTGCCACGCGAAATTTCCCACTTCGCCTCGACCTCTGCGAGCGTCAACGTGGTCTCGACGTAATCGCGCTTGATGTTTGGCCAATCTGGATTACTCATAGCGTCCTCAACGACATTCCGTAGTTGTTCGATGCTTCAGCCAGCACAATGCCCTTGCTCAGCATCGGCTTCTGATCGCGAAATCGCCGATAGTCGACGTGGTGGTGCACGCGGTCGTACCGCCAAGCGATCCGCGCCACGTCGCTATGCACGTCGACGAGCATTTGCGACTTCGCGGTCGTACCGTTTTCGGCGTAGCGCCCTTGGCCCTTCGAGCCTTCACGGTGATAGAACTCGTCTGTGTTGCCGCCCTTCATCGCCTGGGTGGCCGTCTTGGCCTGCAGGAATGCGTTGAACTGGATCGTGCACCAGCCCGCCTTCAGCATGTCCAACGACAGGATCGTGTCCTCGTTGTACCGACCGCGCCAACGGAACGGCACGTCATTGCGAATCAAGTTGCACGAGTAGATGCGCGTGTTTGTGATGAACGGCGGCCTCTTCTGGCTGCTCGGCGCAAAGAAGGAGTAATTTGGCCCCGCCATCGCCACGTTCATGTAACGCTCGCAGAAGTCCTCCATTGCGCGGAACAGCGCATGGTTGACGCACTTGATCTTCCGGTTCTCGTGCAGCCTATGGAACATGCTGATGTTGTCGTCCAGCACCCAATGCCACCGGGCACCGCAGTCGATACTGTGCTGCCACGCAAAATTGCGGGCCGGACCCGGTCCTGTACTGCGGGTGTGACCAAGATCGTCACACAGCTCGTACGTCTCCTTGCAGCCATGGTCCAGCTCGATAACCTTTGCCGTGAGACCCAGGCGCACGACAGCTGCGCGGTACGCGTCAACTTCCTGCGGCTCGACCACGATGAAGTGCCGTATCCCCATCGTGGTGAGTGCGCGCGACGTCAGCATGTACTTGCTGCGCCCCTTGCTCACAATGTACATCGGGTGTTTGGGGTAGGTGCCGTTATTCATAGACCACCTCCTCTGCTGCTTTGGCAACCTGCGGGTACCAGACCCACTTCGTCCTGTCGGTGAGCTTCTGACCGATCAGCTTCGCGAAGGCGTTGACGGCTGTCTGATCCTTGCAGTGCACTTTGATCGTACGAAATGGTCCACCGTCTGGCTGGTTGAAATCCGGCATCCCCTGCCACGCGTTCTGCGCCACCGGTTGAGTCGGTACAGGCTGGGCTGCGTCTACCTTGATCCTCAGTTCCTCAACGCCATTGCTTTCAGGCGGCATTGCGCTTACCTCTATCCCCAGTTCCTCAGCACCAGTGCTCTCAGGCGGAATTGCGCTCACCTCGACCGCCAATTCCTCTACGTCGGTGTCGATACCCTCCAAAAGCGCCGCAATCTCGACCTCGCTGAACCCCGTCAGATTAAAGTCGTAGTCCAGTTCGACGAGGCGATCAAACTCTACTTGCAGCGCCCTCTCGTCCCAACCGGCGTTGAGCGCGAGCCTGTTGTCTGCAATTACGTAGGCAGCCCTCTGCGCGTCCGTAAGCCCGGACAGCACGATGCACGGCACCGTCGTCATCTTCGCTTTTTTCGCCGCAAGCACTCGCCCTTCACCTGCGATGATCGTATTCTGGTCGTCAATCAGGACCGGGTTGGTGAAACCGAACTCGGCGATTGAGGCCGCGATCTGGGCAACCTGCGCCTCGCTGTGCGTACGCGGGTTGTGGATGTAACGGATCAGGTCAACGACCTTGCGTGTAACAAGTTCCATCTTGTTCGGTTCGTCCGACCGATGACAGAACGCGGAAGTGGTGCCCGCCTCAATTCCCCCGTTCAGACTCGCTCCAGGCTCGCAATTCAAATGACTAGTTTTCATGTTTCAAAGAGCCACGCCGCGACCCCATGATTGGTATCGCTGCACTTTGTTAGTGTGGCTGGCGCACCGGGGTGGAGTCGAACCACCCGTGAGATCCTTATCTCGGTGCAATATCGAGAGCTGATTCGACCTCCAAGCCAATAGCAGGAGGCCGTGATCAGTATGTGGTCACGCACGAATTGCAGTCGTGCGTGACCATGCCACTTAGTGGTGTTGCTGATAGACGGGTATTTTGAGCGCGCTCATGCTGACGCGCGATCAATGAGGACGGCAAGCGCAATCGCCAGATCACTGTCCGGCTCGAGAATTTGATCGAACCCAAGGCAATGTTCATTGCTCAGTTCGGCAATTTCGGCTAGCGTCCTGTGAGCAACTGCCTGCAAGTTTTTTGTGGTATCAACGGAATCACTCAGACTCGAAAGTGTGTCAAAAAAGTCAACTTTCAGAGACTTGATTCGGCGCAACTGTTTGCGACGGGCATTCTGCTTAATCCGAGCAAGCTCGCTGGAAGTGCTCGCGTTTGTGGTGTCTGCACGTTGGGTTTGAACTGTATTCATGATGGCTCCTTGGCACAGCCGTAATCACGCCCAAGACGGGGATGATCACGCCAGTTTCAATGACTTGAACTGGCGAGCGCGTGATTGCGCTCTACTGGTTCCACGCCGGGGAGTCGAACCCCGAACAAAAGTGCCACCACTGGCGCTAGGAAAATCTCAAGAAGTCTCGCACGCAATGTGCGACAGGCGAATCTTAACACCACTTTTGAGAAAAACAATAGTTTTTTCAATATGGCTGAAAAAGACTGGCGGCAGTAGCCCGAGAATTGAAGCATTTGCAGCTACGGTTCGCCCCTCGCCTAGCTGTGAGCACTGTCCCTAATGCCAATCACAGTGGCCCTGGACACGGAATACTGGCGCGCCATCTGGCTGACGGACATACCACCCTTGAGGTCATCCCTGATCGATTGGCGCTGTGCATCCGTGGTCTTCGCGGGTCGGCCCAGTTTCTTGCCTTGAGCTTTTGCGCGTTGCAGCCCAGCCTGTGTGCGTTCGACCAGTAGGTCACGTTCCATTTCCGCGACGGCGGCCAGCATGGTCAGCAACAGCTTTCCGGCGGCGGAGGTGAGGTCAGTGCTGCCAAGCTGTAGGACGACCACCTTCACGTTGCGGTCGCCGAGTAGGCGGATGGTCTGCATGACATCCACAGCATCGCGCCCAAGGCGGTCGAGTTTGGACACCACCAAAGTTTCGCCGCTCCGGATTCTGGTTAAGAGGTTGCTGAACTCAGGGCGTT
>Ga0007792_10000967_pt1 | contig 10411 bp, 7 predicted proteins | sample CryBogmetaGMA6M_FD_60371 | JGI IMG/M metagenome (GOLD analysis project Ga0007792, IMG submission 60371) | Freshwater microbial communities from Crystal Bog, Wisconsin, USA - MA6M | ecosystem: Environmental > Aquatic > Freshwater > Lake | place: Crystal Bog, Wisconsin, USA | collected 2009-07-06
GCACCCAAGGACAGCTACTTGCGCTGGGAGCGCATCTTGCAAGCCGCCAAAGATACGGGCGCACAAGCGGTGCATCCGGGCTACGGGTTTTTGAGTGAAAACGAGGAGTTTGCCAAGGCCTGTGCCGCCGCGGGCCTCGTGTTCATCGGCCCACCCGCCGCTGCCATCTTGGCCATGGGTCTGAAAGCGCAATCCAAGCAGCTGATGGAAAAAGCCGGCGTGCCATTGGTGCCCGGCTACCACGCCGCCGACCAAGACCCTGCGTTGCTGCAGCGTGAGGCCGACAGCATGGGCTATCCAGTACTCATCAAAGCCAGTGCGGGCGGCGGTGGCAAGGGTATGCGTATCGTGGAAGCCACGGCTGACTTTGCCGATGCTTTGGCCAGTTGCAAGCGCGAAGCAATCAACAGCTTTGGCGACGATGCGGTGTTGGTTGAAAAATACGTGCAACGCCCACGCCACATTGAGATCCAAGTGTTTGGCGACACCCACGGCAACTGCGTGTATTTGTTTGAGCGCGATTGCTCGGTGCAACGTCGTCACCAAAAAGTGCTGGAAGAAGCCCCCGCGCCCGGCATGACCGAGGCCTTGCGAAAACAAATGGGCGAGGCCGCGGTGGCCGCGGCCAAGGCTGTCAACTACGTGGGCGCTGGCACGGTGGAGTTCATCGTGGAGCAAACCGGCTACGACCAACCAGAATCGATGAAGTTTTATTTCATGGAGATGAACACCCGCTTGCAGGTGGAGCATCCCGTGACCGAGGCCATCACCGGCCTTGATTTGGTGGAGTGGCAATTGCGCGTCGCCAGCGGCGAGCCACTGCCTTTGAAGCAAGAGCAGTTGCGTATTCACGGCCACGCCATCGAAGCACGGATTTGCGCCGAGAACCCCGACAACAATTTCTTGCCCGTCACTGGCACCTTGCAGGTGTACCGCAAACCCGTGTGCAGCAGCTTTGAGATCGGTGACGTGCGCGTGGACGATGGGGTGCGCGAGGGTGACAGCATCAGCCCGTTTTATGACTCGATGGTGGCCAAGCTCATCGTGCACGGTGACACCCGCGAGCAAGCGCTGGCGCGTTTGGACGAAGCGCTGTCGCAGACCCGCATCGTCGGTTTGACCACCAACGTGCAGTTTTTGCGTCACATCATCCGCACCGATTCATTTGCGACGGCCAAGCTCGACACCGCGCTGATCCAGCGCGAAGAAAAGGCCTTGTTTGCGCAAGAACCCTTGGGCCTTGCGCTCACCGCCGCCGCCGTGGTTGCGAACACGCTGCACCATGAGCGCACCTTGAAAGACGGCGACCCCTTCAGCAGCCGCGACGGTTGGCGCGCCTACGGCGTGGCCACGCGCAAGTTCGGGTTTGTGTTTCATGGCGCGTCGTACGCCGCGGTGTTGACCTATGCGCACGACGCCAGCTTGCAACTGTGTGTCGCCGATGCGGATGGCGATGTGTCAGGCCCCTTGGTCTACCGCGAAGACGGTGATGCGCTACACATCAGCTTCGCAGGCCAACACACCCGCGTGCAAGTGTTCCACCACAGCGAAGGCCACGAAGACGTGGCCCATGTGTTTGCACCGCAAGGAGCCACCCGTATCACCGTAGTCGATGCCTTGGCCCATGCCGGTGAGGTGCAAGAAGCGGGTGGCCGTTTGACTGCGCCTATGCCGGGCAAGGTGGTGTCGTTTTCGGTCAAGGCCGGCGACATCGTCAAGGCCGGTCAACCGCTGGCGGTCATGGAAGCGATGAAAATGGAGCACACCATTGCCGCGCCGACGGATGGTGAGGTGTTAGAGCTGCTGTTCACCCCCGGCGATCAAGTGGCCGAAGGCGAAGAACTTTTGAAATTAAAGGTGTAACCATGGCCATGAATTTGCCACACCGTGTGAGGCTGATCGATGTCGGCCCACGCGACGGTCTGCAAAACGAAAAGCAACCTGTGCCAGCGGCCGTCAAGGTCGAGCTGGTGCACCGCCTGCAAGCGGCTGGTTTGAAAGAGATTGAAGTCACCAGTTTTGTATCGCCCAAGTGGGTGCCGCAAATGGCAGACAACGCCGAAGTGATGGCTGCCATTCATCGCCAAAGCGATGTGCGCTACTCAGTGCTCACGCCCAACTTGCAGGGCTTTGAGTCGGCGCTGAAAACCAAGCCCGATGAGATCGTGGTGTTTGGCGCGGCCAGTGAGGCGTTCAGCCAAAAGAACATCAACTGCTCAATCGCTGAAAGCATCGAACGCTTCGCCCCCGTGGTCAAAGCCGCACGCGATGCCGGCATTGCCGTGCGGGGCGCGATGAGCTGCACCGTGGGCTGTCCGTATGAGGGCGACATTGCACCGGAGCGCGTGGGCTACCTCGCAGGCTTGATGAAAAGTATTGGCGTGCAGCGCGTGGATGTGGCCGACACGATTGGCGTGGGCACACCGCGCAAAGTGCAAGCGGCCCTAGAGGCCACGCTCAAGCACTATGCACTCAACGATGTGTCGGGCCACTTCCATGACACCTATGGGCAAGCGCTGGTCAACACCTTGGCGGCATTGCAGATGGGCGTGTGGAACTTTCAGTCGTCTGTGGCGGGTCTGGGCGGTTGCCCGTATGCCAAAGGCGCAACCGGTAACGTCGCCACCGAAGATGTGGTCTACATGCTGCAAGGCCTGGGCATCGACTCAGGCATTGACCTCGACGCCTTGATTGACGCCGGCGTGTTCATCAGTGAGGCCTTGGGTCGCAAGCCCAATTCCCTGGTGGCCAGAGCGGTTTTGAACAAACGCACGGCTTGATCGGTCGCTGTTCGCTGACAATGTAGACCATGTGCGGAAGCGAACTTACCCCCAAAATTCAAGGCCTGACACCGGCTGATTTGCGCTTGCAAGCGCAGGTCAGACGTGTGCTTGCAAGCGCGGAGGCGCCCCCCTCGCCGTGCATCTCGGTGTGCCGCATGTCGGACGACACCACCTATTGCGTCGGCTGCTGGCGCACGTTGGATGAAATCGGCGGATGGGGCCAGCGCAATGCCGACGACAAGCGTGTGGTGTGGCGCTTGATCGGTGAACGCTTGGCGGCTCAATAAACGGGACGCATCATGAAAACCATCACCTGCTACCTCGATTTCATTTCCCCTTATGCCTACCTCGCCTTTGAGTCCTTGCCCCAAAGCCTGATGGGTATGAGCCACCGCATGGTTTACAAGCCGGTGTTGTTTGCGGCGATGCTCAAACACCACGGCCAGTTAGGGCCTGCTGAAATTTCAGGCAAACGTGAGTGGACGTACCGCCAAGTACTTTGGCAAGCCAAGCAGCTGGGCGTGCCGTTAGACATGCCGCAATCGCACCCGTTCAACCCGCTGGCTTTGTTGCGTTTGGCTGTGGCGTGCAGTGCTGAGGGGGAACCTAACCGTTATGTGTGCGAAACCATCTTTAAACATGTGTGGCAGGGTGGTGCCGCAGCCGATGACGCTGCGCGTTTGCAAGCCCTCGCGCAACAGCTGGCGCCCCAACGCTCGGTGGACGCATCGGATGTGAAGGATCAGCTCAAAACCAACACCGAACAAGCGATTGCGCGCGGTGTGTTTGGCGTGCCAAGCTTCTGTGTGGACGACAAAGTCTTTTGGGGCTTGGATGCGTTGCCCATGCTGCGTGCCTATCTTGACGGAGATCAATGGTTTGACACGACATGGAATGCCGCCGCAAGCATCCAGCAAGGCGTGAAGCGTTGAATAGGCGTATTGCTTTTCAAAATGCCACATGCCTAACGCTTTTAACTTTTTTGCTTCCCCGTTTGACTGCCTAACGACCGACGAGCAACGACTCGTGCGCGACAGCGTGGACGTGGCGTACTACCCCGAGGGCGCATCCATCCTCGATGTGGGTACCGCCCCTACGCACTTGTTCGTCATCATCAAAGGCTTTGTCACGCAGTACGAGGGGGATGAGGTGATCACCACCTACGGCCCTGACGACACCTTTGACGGACGTGGTTTGGTGGCCGGTAAAACCAGCAACCGTTTTGTGGCGCAAGAGGAGGTGGTGTGCTACCAACTGGCACGCCAGACGGTCACCGATCTGATCGCCAGCAACGCCACTTTTGGCGCCTTGTTGTTCTCGGACTTGAGTAACAAGCTGACCGCACTCTCGCAGCGTCAAAGCAAGCATGAGTTGCAGTCGCTGACCCTGTCACGCGTGGATGAGGCCTTTGTGCGTCCGCCGCATTTTGTGGAGATGGACGCAGACGTGTTGTCGGTGGTCAAGGTGCTGCAAGCGCAGCGGACGAAAAGTGTGTTGGTGCGCGACCGATCCACCACGCCCGTGCGCGTGGGCGTTTTCACGGCGTCCACCTTGCAGCGCGCGATTCTGACGGGCATTCCATTGGAGCAACAAACCGTCGGCTCCCTCTCCAACTTTGACCTCATCTCCATCCGTCCCTCCGACCAAGTCGGGGACGCCTTGGCGTTGTTGTTGCGCCATCGCGTGCACCGTTTGGTGGTGACCGATGGCGAACAGATTGTGGGCGTGCTCGAGGCGCTCGACTTGTTCAGCTTCTTGTCCAACCACTCGCACCTGATCACGGTGCAGATGGAGGCTGCCACCCATGTCGATGGTTTGGCGCAAGCGGCAACGCAAATCACGCGCATGGTGACCGCACTGCACCGCAGCGGCACACGCGTGAGCTTGATCGCTCGTTTGGTGCAAGACCTGAACGCCCGATTGTTTGAACGGGCTTGGCAGCTCATCGCACCGCCCGATTTGGTCGCTAACAGCTGTTTGTTTGTGATGGGCAGCGAAGGGCGTGGCGAGCAGCTACTCAAGACCGATCAAGACAATGGGCTCATCCTGCGCGACGGCTACACACCACCTGACAATTTGCAGGAAATTTGCGAAGCGTTTTCGCAGGCGCTGTCGACGTTCGGCTACCCCGAGTGTCCAGGCCACATCATGGTGAACAACCCCATGTGGCGTCAGACGTCCTATGCGTTTGGACAAATGGTGCAGCAGTGGTTGTTGATGCCCGATGCCAACAGTCTGATGAATTTAGCGATCTTCTTAGATGCGCATGCTGTGTGTGGTGACCCACATTTGCTGCAGCACTCTCAACAAGCGCTCATGCGTTTGGCGACCGACAACGATGCCATGCTGGCGCGCTTTGCCGCTTCGATCGATGCCTTTGGCAACAGCCAAGGTTGGTGGAATCGTTTGCTCGGTCTCAACGATCAGCAAGGTTTGCATCTGAAGAAAGAGGGCATCTTCCCGCTGGTACACGGTGTGCGGAGCTTGGCGTTGGCTGAGCACTTGCAGGAGACCAGTACCACCGCGCGCATTGATGCGTTGGTGGCGCGGCACGTCATCACGCCGGCATTGGGCATGGACCTCACTGAAAGCCTGCACTTCTTGATGGCACTCAAACTCAAGGCTGGGTTGATTGAGCTAGAAACGCAACACCCCGTGTCGGGCTTGGTGAATGTGGCCAAGCTCTCGACGTTGGAGCGCGATTTACTGAAAGATGCGCTCGGTGTGGTCAAGCATTTCAAGACCTTGCTGCGCAGCCGATTCAAACTCGATACGCTCTGATGTCGTCGATCATTTCACCTTCACACTGGTGGCGTTCGCTCAAGCGCGAGTGGCTGATTTACCACTTGGGGCTTCCTGAATTCCGCTTCATGTTTGATGCGCCGCCGCCCAACGAATGGGTGTCGCTGGATTGCGAAACCACGGGTTTGAATGTGACCACCGATGAAATTATTTCCATCGGGGCCGTTCGCATCGTGGGCAACCGCATCATGACCAGCCAGCGCTTTGAGGTGCTGGTCCGGCCGGAGCGTGGGGTGTCCGCGGACAGCGTGCGCATCCATCGCTTGCGTGAGCAAGATGTGGCGCAAGGCTTGCCGATTGATGACGCCATGAAGCAGCTCATGCGTTTCATTGGCAGCCGCCCCTTGGTGGGTTACTTTTTAGAGTTTGATGTGGCCATGCTGAATCGCGCCATTTGGCCGCTCTTGGGTCAGGGCTTGCCGCAACCTAAGATAGAAGTTTCGGCCCTGTATTACGACCACAAGTTCCGTCAAATGCTGCCCTATGAACAGCAAACCAATCCCGACATTGACTTGCGCTTTGCCACCTTGATGGCAGATTTGAACTTGCCCGTGCGTGAGGCGCATGACGCACTCAACGATGCTGTGATGGCCGCCATGGCTTTCATCAAACTGCGTCAGTTACGCGGCGAATGAGGACGTAAAAAAACCGGACAACCCGAAGGTTGCCCGGTTTTGTCGCAGAGCGCACAAGGCGCTCTGGCGTGTTTGCTATCAGTGACCTGAAGCGCCTGAAGCGCCGTAGCCAGTTTCTGAACGAACTTGTTGTGCAGCAAATGCAGCACGTTCATTTTTAGCATCGTCGCTACGATCCAAGATCGAGAACAACCAGATGCCCAAGAAACCAATGGTCATAGAGAACAAGGCGGGTGAAGCGTAGGGGAACCAAGCGGAACCTTTGGGGTTGCCCAGTGTGGCTTCCCACACAGAAGGCGACACCACCGTCAGAGCGACGGAGGAGATCAGACCCAAGAAGCCACCGATCACCGCGCCACGGGTCGTGCAATCTTTCCACAACACAGCCATGAACAACACGGGGAAGTTGGCGGACGCGGCAATCGCGAACGCCAAGGCCACCATGAAGGCGATGTTTTGCTTCTCAAACGCAATACCCAAGGCCACCGCAATGACGCCGAGCGCCAACGTGGTGATGCGAGAGACGCGCAACTCAGCAGCGCTGTCGGCATTGCCCTTCTTGAACACCGTGGCGTACAAGTCGTGTGACACCGCAGAGGCGCCAGACAAGGTCAAGCCAGCCACCACAGCCAAGATGGTTGCGAAAGCCACAGCAGAGATGAAGCCGTAGAACACGTCGCCACCGACAGTTTTCGCCACCAACACAGCAGCCATGTTGGCTGTACCTGCGCCGCCTTTGATGATGCCCTTCGCGGTGTCAGCCATCTCAGGATTGGTCAAGACCAAAGTGATCGCGCCAAAACCGATGATGAAAATCAGCACGTAGAAGTAGCCAATCCAAGTGGTCGCCCACAACACAGATTTACGAGCTTCTTTGGCGTCAGGCACCGTGAAGAAGCGCATCAAGATGTGTGGCAAACCAGCCGTGCCGAACATCAACGCCATACCGAAAGAGATGGCAGAGATAGGGTCCTTGATAAAGCCACCTGGGCCCATGATGGACAAACCAGCTTTTTCAGGATCAAGGGCAGCAGCTTTTGCCAAGGCGGCAGAAGCGGCAGCGGCGGCATCGGGTGATGCAGCAATCGCAGCGGAGGCCGCAGCAGCGGCCATGGCAGCTTCTTTCGCGTTTGCGGCGATCATGGCTTTCACGACCACGCCTTGCGCGAACAAAGCTTCAGGACTGAAACCAAACTTAGACAACACCATGATGGCCATGAAGGTCACGCCGGCGAGCAACATACACGCCTTGATGATCTGCACCCATGTCGTGGCAGTCATGCCGCCGAACAACACGTACACCATCATCAATGCGCCCACGATGACCACAGCCATCCAGTATTCCAAGCCGAACAGCAACTTGATGAGCTGGCCTGCGCCAACCATTTGCGCGATCAGATAGAACGCCACCACCACCAACGTGCCAGAGGCAGCGAAGGCGCGGATAGGGGCTTGCTTGAAGCGGTAGCCTGCCACGTCGGCAAAGGTGAACTTGCCCAAGTTACGCAGACGTTCGGCCATCAAGAAGGTGATGATGGGCCAGCCCACCAAGAAACCGATGGAGTAAATCAAGCCGTCATAGCCCGATGCCATCACGGCAGCGGAAATACCGAGGAACGACGCGGCAGACATATAGTCGCCGGCAATCGCCAGGCCGTTTTGGAAACCAGTGATGCCGCCACCTGCGGTGTAGAAGTCAGCCGCTGATTTGGTTTTTGAAGCCGCCCACTTGGTGATCCAAAGTGTGCCGGCCACGAAGGTCGCAAACATGCCGATGGCGGTCCAGTTGGTGGACTGCTTGGCGGTTTCGCCCAGATCGCCACCTGCTGCCATGGCAGCGCCGCAGGCCACGAAGGCCAGCAGTGCGGTCAAGAGAGTAGAAAACTTTTTCATTTCGTGGCGTCCTTCAAGATTTCTTTGGTCAACGTGTCGTATTCGCTGTTGGCGCGACGCACGTAGATGCCGGTGATCAGGATCGTGAAGATGATCACGCCCATGCCCAACGGAATACCGACGGTGGTGACACCGGTGCCGATGGGTTGTGCCAAAAATGGCTTGTTAAATGCAATCAGTGCGATGTAGCCGTAATACACGACCAACATCAACACGGTGAGGAACCAGCCGAAGCCATTGCGTTTAGCGCGCAATGCTTTGTACTTCGGGTGGTTCTGGATCTTGTCGACCACTGGATCACTCATCGTTATCTCCCATTTGGAATATCAAAAAACGCAAGAAGGATGCTTCCTTCATTGACCGCGCTATTGTGTGAATGAGGACTGACCAAGTCCTTACGCACACCATGGGTAAAAAACCTATTCTTCAGAGGGGAATGTTTAAAAATGCGAGATATTTTGTCGGTATAAACCCCTACGCTTTAGGGTGGATCTTTGGGCATTTGCCGGCCGAGATTGGTGTGCTATTTCATATCTAGAAAAAAAAACATAGGGTTAGCACTTGCTTCGGCCGTGGTCGTTGGTTTTGCGCTGTGTCGGCAGGCCTTTGGTTGTCAGAAAACGGTCAGCAATCTCCAAGATAGTTGCACGGCACAACACCTACTCAGGGGGTTGGGACAACAAGTCTGAGGAGACAACACACATGGCAACACTAGATGTAGATCGCCCGATGTCGGCGGAAGAGAAGAAGGTGATCTTCGCCTCTTCACTGGGTACCGTTTTCGAGTGGTACGACTTTTACCTGTACGGTTCACTCGCTGCGATTATTGCGAAGCAATTCTTCAGCGGTTTGGATGAAGGCTCTGCGTTCATCTTCGCGTTGTTGGCGTTTGCTGCCGGCTTCATCGTGCGTCCATTTGGTGCGATTTTCTTCGGCCGTTTGGGCGACATGATCGGTCGTAAATACACCTTCTTGGTGACGATCTTGATCATGGGTTTGTCCACCTTCATCGTGGGTATCTTGCCGAACTACGCCAGCATTGGTGTGGCTGCTCCGGTCATCCTGATTTGCTTGCGTTTGCTGCAAGGGCTGGCCTTGGGTGGTGAGTACGGCGGTGCTGCAACTTATGTGGCTGAGCACGCTCCGCACGACAAGCGCGGTGCTTACACCTCTTGGATCCAAACCACGGCGACTCTGGGCTTGTTCCTGTCGTTGATGGTGATCTTGGGTACGCGTACGGCCATCGGCGAAGCTGCTTTCGCTGAATGGGGCTGGCGTGTGCCGTTCATTGTGTCAATCGCTTTGCTGGCCGTGTCGGTCTACATCCGCTTGTCGATGAACGAGTCGCCTGCTTTCGTGAAAATGAAAGCCGAAGGTAAAACATCGAAGGCGCCTCTGACCGAATCTTTCGGTCAATGGAAAAACCTGAAGATCGTGATCTTGGCCCTCATCGGTTTGACAGCGGGTCAAGCGGTGGTGTGGTACTCGGGTCAGTTCTACGCCTTGTTCTTCTTGACGCAAGCGTTGAAAGTGGACGGCGCAACGGCCAACATCTTGGTGGCTGTGTCTTTGTTGATCGGTACACCGTTCTTCGTTGTCTTCGGTTCGCTGTCTGACAAGATTGGTCGCAAGCCCATCATCATGTTGGGTTGCTTGCTGGCCGTGTTGACTTACTTCCCCGTGTTCGAAGCACTGACCAAGGCCGCTAACCCCGACCTGTACGCAGCGCAACAAAAGAACAAAGTGGTGGTCACGTCTGATGCCAATGAGTGTTCGTTCCAGTTCAACCCAACGGGTACTGTGAAGTTCACCAGCTCCTGCGACATCGCGAAGCAAGTGTTGGCTTCTAGCTCAGTGAGCTACGAAAACGCTGCTGGTCCAGCAGGCGCCCCTGCCTCGATCAAGATCGGTGAGACTGAAATCGTGAGCTACACATCCAAAGGTGTGCCCGCTGACGAAGTCAAAGCTAAATCGGCGGAGTTCAAAAAGGCCGTGGCCGATGCTTTGAAAGAAGCCGGTTACCCATCCAAGGCTGACCCAGCGAAAGTGGACCAAGTCAAGGTCACCATCATCCTCACTTACTTGGTGATTTTGGTAACCATGGTGTATGGCCCTATCGCTGCGATGTTGGTGGAAATGTTTCCCACACGCATCCGTTACACATCCATGTCTCTGCCATATCACATCGGTAATGGTTGGTTCGGTGGTTTGTTGCCAACGACGGCTTTTGCGATCGTGGCTCAGACCGGCAATATGTACAACGGCTTGTGGTACCCGATCATCATTGCTGGTATGACT
>Ga0007792_10000968_pt1 | contig 10410 bp, 6 predicted proteins | sample CryBogmetaGMA6M_FD_60371 | JGI IMG/M metagenome (GOLD analysis project Ga0007792, IMG submission 60371) | Freshwater microbial communities from Crystal Bog, Wisconsin, USA - MA6M | ecosystem: Environmental > Aquatic > Freshwater > Lake | place: Crystal Bog, Wisconsin, USA | collected 2009-07-06
GCAGGGCGACAGGCAGGATAGCCTGGCGTGAATCCATGCCGGGATGACGGCTTGAACGTTTTGAGCGTGTATAAGATTTGTGTTTATCGGTATTTTTTATTATTTACCCACTACGATTCATATAGAGCCAATCTTTTCATTGCCCAACATTCAACGGTCAAAATCAGAATATCGAGAGAGCACCGCCAACGTACTGATTGCCGCAGACTTATTAAAATCCCTTAAGGTCAATCCCCTTAAAATCAATCAAAGTGGAGATTTAACAATGTTACGTTCAATTATATTTACCTTAACCCTGACTGCTGCGTTATTCGCCCCGGGCGTGTTTACCCCGGCAGAAGCCGTCACCCTAAGCAGTGATCGCGTGTTTGCTTACGCGGAGGCGAATTACCCCACGCTTTTCCCGGGCCCCGCTGCCAATCAACAATTTCAACAATATACTTATCGCTACTATCCCACCAGTAAAAACTATTTAGGGGTGGACACTGCCAATGACATTTTTTGGCTGGGGCCAGATACCGGCAATGTAATAACTAAGGTTGGCACAGTAGCGTCTTTCGCGGATGCCATCATTGCTTGGGAAGCCCTTAGTGCTAGCGTCACCTCCCAAAATGGCGTCACTGCCACGGGGGGGGTCAACTCCATTGCGGTTAGCTGGACCAATACCTGTTCCGTCTGTTCCTGGCAACTGAGCACCAAGGGGCAAGGCAATAATGACCCTACCATATCAACAGTAAGGCCAAGAGGCACCACCAGTTATACCATAACGGGCTTGCTCCCCGGCCAGGAGTACTCGATTAACATGGCCGCCAACCGGGCCGGCCGCTGGGTTAACCGGGCGCTGTTGACCGTCACCACCCTGCCGATTCCTCCGAGTGGCAGTTGGACTCCCACTGACCTAAACGATCAAATGAGTTTTACGAGCTATCTGGCCTCCAGTTCATCCGAACTTGCGTTGGCGGGACTGGATAACAGCCTTGCCCCTTCTGTCTGGATATGCCCTCCCTCGTTCACCACCCTACTCACCGAATGTACACAGCATACCGACGGACTTACCGGCGTTAATGCCCCTGACGCCCTTCAGTTTGACCCTAGCGGAAATCTGTTTGGTATGTTTACTTACTCAGTCGCTGTGGTTGATAACCCTACCCAAACCCTGATCAAAAAGCTTCCTTCCACCAGCCCTACTTGGGATACTTTTAAAAGCTTTGGCGGTGTGTCGTTGTCGCTTGATGTCACCAGCACCGGCGTGTTAACAGGGTCAACCTATCTGGGTGTGGGTAAGAAGGTCAATTGGGGCGCCGTGGATTTTTATGATCCAAACGGCGTTGTGATCAAAACCAACATTAACTTTAGTTCCTCAAGCCTCACGGCGGTGGCTTATGACGGGCAAGGCACCGCGTATGTTGGCGGACTGGATTATTCAGAAGATACGCAAAACCAGCCTTTTGCCAGCTTTTGGCGTTGGGACAGGTCAGCACCCGTAGGGCATAATTTCACCAAAATCCCCCTGCCGGTGGTGGTCACGTCGATCACCGATATGGTCAGCGATGGCCACGGTGTGGTTTATATCGCCGGCGTTGATATCATGAATAACGGCAAGGTGTGGAAGTATAAAAACGGCGTGGTCACGGATACCGGTCTGGATGCTTTTCAGGTTGGGGCGCTTGATTATTCAAGCAATGGTTATCTGGTCGCGGCCGGACAAGACAATATCAACTATAACGGGCAAGTGTGGTATTACAATCCCCAAACCACAAACTGGACCAGCCTTGGATTGACCGGTGGATTTGTTATTGTCAATGTCTCGGTTAATAACGTTTCCAACACAGTCTATGCCGTGGGTAAGAACAACTCCATGGCCTCCACCATGTGGACTTATCAATGAATAACGGAGATTATAAAATGAAATTATTCACTATTGGGACACTTTTTGTGTTGTTGGCACTGGGCGGCAGAGCGTCGGCTGTCCCTGCTGTTTGCCCTACGGCCACTATACCAAACGGGCCGAGTGAGGTTATCGCTTGCGCGGCAAAAGATTATTCGGCAAAATTAGTTCCTCCTAAGATCCCGTCACTGGATGCCGCTACTTTTTGGGAGACGGTGCTTTTTAATACAAAAATATCTGATGGATTTTGTAACGGCGCACCAAAACCCGCAGTACTTCAAAAAGCACAACTTGCCATGTACACTGCTGCCTGCGGCTCTCAAAAGGGCACGTATTTTTCTTATGAGAACTTTCTGAAAGCCGATGCAGAAATCAGCGCAAAACTTGGAGATGCCTACACCTTTATGCGCCAGGGCACGTATGAGGTTAGGCTGCAAGAGTTGGCTAATTTTTTAGCCACCGCCGCTCAAGAAACAACTAAGGGCGATGATAAATTAAAATATACAACCGATGGCCTCTATTATCGTTACGAAAATGGCATTTTGCAGTCAACAGATCCACAATGGAACCCCCCTCCCACTAAGGGTTCCTGTCGTGTAGTGCCAGCTAATCCTGGCTACACTGCGACCACTCAATCAGTGGCCGCAGCAGATTGCAGATTTAAAGGCTTGGACGCCTTTATACCTGAATACTATCCGATTTCAACTTTTTCGGTAGCTGTTAAGGGTACAGTTCCCGCAGATTATCTGGTGAATACCAGCCTGGTGATGGATAACGCAGATAAATACGACACGAAAACAAATACGATAGCAAATGTTGGCACTCCCACGCTTTATTCGGGCGGCACTTACAAAGCGCCTGATGGGTATACCTGGCAGTATATGAATCAGATTATTGATCCAGGTTATTGGATAGGCATGGGGAATCTACAATTGACCGGTGTTTCTATGGTACAGTTTTTTGGCTGGTATCATCAAAAAATAAGTGCTGGCGCACCGGTTGAAGCAGCCAATTATCAGGCCTTCGTAACGCGATACCTGACAGAAGGCAAACTGGCATGGGAAGGTGGCTTGTGGTACTGGAACTATCGGATTAACGGCATCGGCAAACCGACTCTGCACTCAGTGCTGGCCGGCAAAAATGACGCCTGCCGCGACATGGGCATTACCACCAAATTGGTTAATGGTGGCTGTAATGATGGGGGTCCAAGGGATCTCTATTACAACTATTTCAAAACCACAGTATTTGGCTTATCGGGAACAGCCGTGACAGCCCCTGGTGGCGTAAGTAGTTATACTTGCAGCGACGCGATACTGGCCTATTGTACGAAATAATTTAGCACTAAAGTAGGGCGTGCCATGCTTTTGTTAAAGCGCTTTAACCTTTGCAATTCTGGCGCGCGCGGCACGCCCTACAATACCCAAGCGAGGATATTTATGAATAACCTATTATTGAATGCTTCGGCTGTACGTTATCTGCGTTTATTCAGCGTATTGCCGTTATTACTGGCCACTGATGTGGCAATGGCGTTTGATTGCAGCGATCCAAACGGCCCGGAGGAAGTGATAGAGTGCTATGCCGCTTCTTTAAACCCACCCATGACAGGGGAAGATTTTTGGGATAAAAAACTGTTTGAAAAGGCAGAGAAAGTGCTGGACGGCTTTTGCCAAAAATCCCTGGCAACTACAACACCCAGCCCAAACGTACTTGAAACAGCGATGTACAAATTGTCTTGTGTCCAAAATACACCTTGGGTAAACTATTTTTCCTATCAAAACTTTATTGATGCCGATAAAGAACTAAAAGTCCGCCTTGGGGACGCCTACCAATTTATGCGCACAAATAAGCTTGACGTCAAGCAGCAAGAGTTGGCCAATTTTTTGGCGACCGCCGCACAAGAAACCAGTGGCAATGGATTATTGCCTACAAAATATCAACAAGACGGCTTATATTTCCGGTATGAAGTAGCCGGGCCGCTAAGAAGATGTTGGGATCCCGTAGCCAACCCCGATTTTAATAAGTCCACTGCGAAAACTGAAGTCCCCACAAGCGACTGTGCGACAAAAACGACTACCCAGTTTATTACCGACTATTATCCATTTTCATTGTATGTGGTGGCGGTGCAAAATGGCACCGGACTCATTAACACCGCGTATGTGACCGATAACGACTGTCAATATGGCCTGACTACCCCGACACCCACCTATTCTTGCTGGGATGCAACCTATGACACTAAGAAACCTACCATATTAACGTATGCCCCGGCGGGCAAATACCCGCCCCCCACCGGCTATACCTGGCAGTTTATGAATCAAATCATCCCCTCCGCGTATTGGCTGGGCATGGGTAATTTGCAACTGACCGGCGATAGCATGACCAAGTTTTTTGGCTGGTATTACCAACAGGTAGCCAGTCCAAAGCAAACCGACGCGGATATGAAGGCTTTTGTTGAAACGTATCTTAAAGATGGCAAACTGGCCTGGGAGGGCGGCTTGTGGTACTGGAACTTTAGAAATAACGATATGGACCATCCTGACAGGACTTTACACTCGATACTGGCGGGCAGCACCAAACTGGCCTGCCACGACATAGGCATTACGACCGTGCTGGTCAATGGCGACCAATGCAACGACAACTCAGGCCGCACCGCTTATTACAATTACTATAAGACCGGGGTTTTTAAGGTGCCAGGAGAGGCCGTGAAATTTACCTACGGAAACAACGAGAGTAGCACCAGTATGATTTGCAGCACGGCAATAAAAAATTACTGTACGTCGGACTAAATTTAACTGCGTTGGGTTAACGATAAAGTCCTGTATCGCACCATTGCCGGAAATACCACCACGCGCTACCCTTGGGTGGCCTTATTCCGGCCTGTTTAATTTTACTTTACCAAAACAAACATTTAACTTAAATCTTGGAGAATATGACTATGAACAAACTAATCAGTGGCATCATCCTGCTCGGCACCGTCGGCATAGCCACAGCCGCCGGAAATGAAACCCCCTACCACTGGACCGGGGCCTACGCCGGTCTTAATCTGGGGTCCATTTGGACGGGGTCTCACCTTACCGCCAACCAGAATAACTTTATCCCTGACTCGGGCACCTACAGCCAGAATATCAACTCTACCAATGTCAACCCAGGCTTCCAGTTTGGTTACCTGCAGCAATTGAGTCAAAATTGGGTGGTAGGCGGTGAGGCCGACTTTAGCTATCCGGCCACCAGCAACACCTACACAAACACTTCTCAAGATACCGGTGCTTTTGACCGGTTTAATGTCCGCAACAACCTGCAAGGCTCCTTGCGGCTGCGGGCGGGTTATGCCATCGACCGCTTCCTGCCCTTTATCACCGCCGGAGTCAGTTTTGCCAGTATGGGGCTCTACTACGATAACGAAGAGCAAAACAGCGCCAACGCTTACTCCACCTCAACCACCCAGACCGGTTGGGTGCTGGGCGGCGGGCTTGAGTATGGCGTGCTGGATAACCTCTCCGTCCGCACCGAATACCTCTACACCGACTACGGCAACGCCCTCAACATGGGCATGCCCAACGTTGCCGGTTTCTCGGATCCCAATGGCGCGGCGCATGTCAACATGTCCACCAACGTGCTCAGGGCTGCGGTCAATTACCGGTTTTAGATGCTTGCAAGATAACCAAGTGATACGGGGTTTGTGTGTTTTTGTAGTTATTCAACGGAAATACTCGGTGCTTAATCCAGGCATGTTCGGTGGTGTGGATAAGGTGCGTTAGCCCTTTATCCACACCCGATCACCTTAGGTTTTTTCGATCTATTGACTTTCAGAAATATTTTAACTCTACCCACTGCGCTTGGTTTAATACTGTTAGCTTTACTTCACTACTCTGCTAGTGTTTTTGCTGCCGCCGCAACTTTTACACGCCAAGATCAAACCGGCCGGCCTGCTGGACCTATCATCTATGTTGCCGGTTGGTCTGCAACCCCCAGGTATTACTTGAACTCTGATGGAACAGGGTTGTCGCACCGTTACAGAATATCAGGTATGCCATTAATACAGCACGCCAATACCGCACGCTTAGTCCCTTGGCTTAATCCTGATGATTTTTTGTCTCCTTTCCAGTTGGCAAAATTAAACTATTCAACAAGGAAACCTCATGTACATCTTCAAAAATAATCTACACGTTCGGCCCGTCTTTATGGCAGCTTGCTTGGCCACCAGTTTTGCGGTTGTGGATACCGCGCACTCTGCACCACCCGTTCCGGTCTGCCCCGGTATCAACAGCCCGGCAGGCAGCGGTTTTGATCTTACGCAAACCGTGTGGTTGTTCGACTTCGTCGCCAATGCCTCTTCCAATATCACAGGAAATCCGCAGATGTTGGCCGACTATGAGTATGCCGTATTGACCAACGGCACCGCCAAGCCATCGCCTTATTATGGTAGCGACAACGGCAATCCAAAGAATATGACAGCGCCCGGACTTCTGAAGACCCTTGGTTCGCAACTTATAGGCGGCGATTGGACACTTACTTGGGGGCCAGGTAATTACGAGCTATCCGGTAGCAAAGGCAAATCCGACAATGGCGCGTTTGTCGTCTACAGCCCCTCGCAGGACACCTACGTCCTCGCGATTGCAGGTACCGATGCCTCTGCTATGCTCGACTGGTTGAATGAAGATTTTAAAGTGGGTCCTGATTTCCTGGTCAAGTGGCCGCTTACCAGTCAACAAGCTACCGGCCTGACTCTGGTTTTGCTTCCGCCAGTGACTATTGCCAAGGCTAAGGTAGTAGCCACGGATCCAATGATCTCGACAGGAACCGCTGAAGGCGTATATTTTCTATTGACCAGCATGGTGCAATCCCACTATGCTCCCACACCCACGTTGACGCTTCAAGGTTATCTGTCGCAACTACCACAAAGCAAGAACGGTACCAGCAAGCTTATTGTCACTGGACATAGCCTGGGTGGTGCGCTTTCCCCAACGGTGGCAAACTGGGCACAAGACACTCTTGCCAGTATTGATGCAAAGTGGAGTGGCCATGTTTTTGCCATGCCGACCGCAGGGCCTACACCTGGTAATGCCGCTTATGCTGCCAACTGGGATAATAAATTTCCGCCATGCACGGTGCCAACCCAGTCCGGAAATATTGTCAACAGTTTAAATACGCTTGTTTACAGTCAATGGGATGTGGTTCCTCATGCCTGGCAATATATTTATAATGAATTTGCCAATTACTATTACTTCTATGAATACGTTATTGATACCGCGAAAACGCAACTGGGTCGGCTTACCCTGCCGCACGATGAAACCACGGTGTTGGTTGGTGTTGTCAGTGCTCTGGAAAGGGTTGGTCGTGAGGCCGGAATGACTACGCAACAAAATCTGCTAGAAATCAACGACACCACGCTTTCCCCCAGGTCAGCCTGGCCAATTCAGTATCTGGATTACAATGATAACATTGCTTTGTATCAAAAGCCCCCGGAGCCATTTACAGCGTTGCACATCGCAAACACACCAAACAGCCCAAACTGTCCAGTAACGGACGGCTTTCTTGATGCTCTTGCGGCTGTCCATGTTTGGGGCTATTGGTCTGCGTTTAACATTGACCTGGCAACCGTAAAAAGTGCATTACCTGTAACCGACCATTTAGGAAAACCTTGCAATTAGCATAGCCAGGCTGACGCAAAGAGGCCCATTAATCACCATTGATGGGCTTCATACCCAACCGCCTAAGCTGACCTGCAGTGCTTGATTCATCCCACCAAGGCGCTAATTTATAAATCGCCTTAAGATCAATCAAAATGGAGATTAAACATGTTACGTTTAATGATAATTTACCTTTCCCTAACGGCTGCTTTATTCGCCACGGGCGTGTTTGCCCCGGCAGAAGCCGTCACCCTAAGCAGTGATCGCGTGTTTGCCTACGCGGAGGCCAATTACCCCACACTTTTCCCGGGCCCCGCTGCAGACCAACAATTTCAGCAATATACTTATCGCTACTATCCGGCCACCGCAAACTATTTAGCGGTGGACACTGCCAATGTGATTTTTATGTTGGGGCCGGATACCGGCAATGTAATAACTAATGTTGGCACAGTCGCGTCTTTCGCGGATGCCATCATTGCCTGGGAAGCCCTTCTCACGACCAAGAAGCTGTATTCCTACTGGTATTCAGACGTTGAACCCGCTGATACCAACAAGTACTGGATGAGCAACCTGCCGGATGACCGGCCCTTCTCCGCGCTCTCGCTGCCGGGGACCCACGGCTCCATCGCGCGGGAGGGCCCGGCGATTGTCCGCCACTGGGTCCTGAACCAGCTGCTGTCTCTCGAGGGCCAGATGAACTCGGGCATCCGAGCGTTCGACATCCGCCTCCGGTGCACTGGGGATGGCAACTTCCTGGTCGGGTATCACAGCGATTATTACCAATACATCACCTTCGACGACATCCTCAATCAGATGGCTAGCTGGCTCCAGCTCACGCACCACGAGAGAGAAGCCCTGTTCGTCCGGATCAAGAACGAGGGCGACACAGACAACTGCGCCGGTGGCAAGACCTTCTCGCAGGTCTTCAAGACCTACTACGACAAAAGGCCCACACTCTTCTGGTCCAGGCCGAAAGGGGAACCCTCGCCTCCGGCAGCGGACTTCGACCCCAAGCTCGGGGACGTGCGCGGGAAGATCGTCGTCCTGCAGGACTTCGGCGACAGAGAGAACCCGGTCTTCGGACTCAACTATGAGCGAATGAACAGGCTGGACGACTGGAACCAGGATACGATCTTCAGCATATATGACAAGAAGTGGCTTCCGATAAAGGAGCGCCTCGTCTTTATGCGGGCACTCGGCCGCTCTTCATCCCGGGTCCATGTGACGTTCCTGTCGGCCAGTGGCACCACCCAGCCGTGGCAATGGGCCAGCGGGAAGGCGACGAAGGGGACCGACGCAAACCAGCTGTGGTACGGCTGGGGGCCGCGGACCGAGGTGGAGGACTTCCCTCACGAGAATTGCAGTTCGAGGAAGGCGAAGTTGTGCAAGATCTGGTACTTCGGCACGAACGAGCTCACCTTCCAGTGGTTGAGAAACGCAAAGCCCGAATCGACATACACCGGCATCGTCTACGCCGACTTCCCGGGTCCAGACCTCATCACCGTGATCATCCAGGCCAACTTCTGGCATCAGTGAATCCACGGAGTGTTCGGCGGAGCCGGGTAGATACCATCTCTCCAAATCAATCGCAAGTGGATAATTACCCCACTTGTGGTTGATAGGGCTGTTGATGTTTTACCAAGGTCGGGCATGCTTTTTATGCCCGACATGTATCGCTGACTTATTGAAATCCCTTAAAATCAATCAAAATTTGGAGATTTAACATGTTACGTTCAATTATATTTACCTTAACCCTAACGGCTGCGTTATTCGCCACGGGCGTGTTTGCCCCGGCTGAAGCCGTCACCCTAAGCAATGATCGCGTGTTTGCCTACGCGGAGGCCAATTACCCCACGCTTTTCCCGGGCACCGCTGCAGACCAACAATTTCAGCAATATACTTATCGCTACTATCCGGCCACCGCAAACTATTTAGCGGTGGACACTGCCAATGACATTTTTAGGCTGGGGCCGGATACCGGCAATGTAATAACTAATGTTGGCACAGTAGCGTCTTTCGCGGATGCCATCATTGCCTGGGAAGCCCTTAGTGCTGGCGTTACCACCCAAAATGGCGTGACTGCCACCGGGCAGGGCGAATCCATTGCGGTGAGTTGGACCAATACCTGTACGGTCTGCTCCTGGCAACTGAGCACCCGGCAGGGCAATGGCCCCTGGATAATCCAAGCAGTGCTGCCCAAAGGGAGCACCCAATACACTATAAATGATTTACTCCCCGGCCAAAAGTACCTGGTTAAAATGGCAGAAAAAAGAGCGGCCCGCTGGGTAGATCGGGCGCTTTTGACCGCCACCACGAGGCCCATAGTAGCAGGGCCGCTGGTTTATGAACTTGTTGAATCGAGACTGCGAGGTCTGGGTCAAACCGGTATGGGTTCTTCGCCTTGGTGGTATGCCAACGCCATTAATGGTTTCGTCGCCGAATTAATACCGGAAACATCCGTTGCGATTGGCATAATAACCAACATCGCAAACCTTTTTCCTGGAAACCAATTGGCTGAAATGCAACAGGAAATTAACCAACTGACCGCTGAGGTGTCCCAGATGCAGACACAAATCAATAATATAGAGACAATTTTAAGTCTTGATCAAAATATTTTTTACCTCTATACCCAGGCGCAAGCAGCAATCATTGCTCAAATTTGGTTTTATGGGTATCAAACTTCTTTCAACGCCATACAGGGGGCCGATGGCGCTTATTCACAATTCTTGGTGAACATAGGGGTTCCGACTACCGGCCAATGGCCTTCAACTACCACGTATGCCACCCTCGCAGCAAATAGTGCAATAATGACCAAGTTGAACACCGTTGCCACTCCCGGCACGACGGCTTATATGGCCAATTTACAAAACCTTTCAACGGCCGTTGTGCCCGTTG
>Ga0007792_10000970_pt1 | contig 10399 bp, 8 predicted proteins | sample CryBogmetaGMA6M_FD_60371 | JGI IMG/M metagenome (GOLD analysis project Ga0007792, IMG submission 60371) | Freshwater microbial communities from Crystal Bog, Wisconsin, USA - MA6M | ecosystem: Environmental > Aquatic > Freshwater > Lake | place: Crystal Bog, Wisconsin, USA | collected 2009-07-06
GTTTTGTTCTTTCTTGAGTTTTCCGACGGAGGCAGAGATTTTACGGGTAACGATCATCACCATCGGCTGAAAGATCAAAATCAAAATACCAAAAAGAGGATTGATCCAGATAAGAACGACTGCTACACCGATAAGGGTTGTCACTGAAACGATAAATTTAGAAAGGGCACTCCCTAAAAACTGCTCGATGGTATCGATATCGGTGATGAGGTGGGTGATCACTTTCCCGCTTCCCAAACGCTCGTACGCACTCATCGATACGTGCTTGAGATGTTCCAGTGCTTGAACACGAATGGCGAAACTTAGCTCTTGAGAGAGGACAATAAAAAAGCGCTGAGATACCACGCTGAGAATAAAAAAGAGAAAACGCAATCCGATGGTCACCGCTAAAACAATACCGATATAAAGTAACGGCTCATGTAACGGCGTAAGCACGTCGATGGCTTCTGTGATAAGCCCTCCCTTTTTGAGGAGCACTTCATCAACCATTAGAGGAATGAGCAAGGGGACAGGGATGGAAATCACCGTTGCGAGTATAGCGATGAGATTTCCCCACAACAACTGGCGTTTGTAGCGTAACATCATTTCAAAGAGGGTTTTAAAAGTAAGCATAATGCGATTATATCAATTTTTAGTGAAGAAATTTGTTTTGAAAAAATAAGGAGATTGTTTGAAAGACTTCGATTAGTTGTGTAAGCAGAATTTAAACTTATGAACTTCGAATTATGAGACCAAAAAGATACTGGATTACTTCATTGCATGATAAAAAAGTGGATGGGGTGGAAGGACTCGAACCTTCAATCTACAGTACCAAAAACTGTTGGCATACCATTTGCCTACACCCCAATATTCTTATTATTAGAGTGGAATTGTAGCTTGTTATCCTTTAGTTTGTCCATATATTATGAGACACTGCGTTCACATTGTGAATGGTTAGTGTGACTATTTAGATTATCTGTATTGATAGCATCCGATGAGAGTCCAATTAATAAACTTTCCTGTATTTTTTTGGCTAAACGATATGCTAGATTGGGGGGAACAGCATTACCTACCATTTTATAGCCAGCAGTTAAATTATCATAATAAAATTTATGATTATCAGGAAAAGTTTGAATACGTGCGCATTCTCTAATGCTGAGTCGTCGGTATAAATGTTCATGTGATGGAACAAATATTCTTATATTTGGTTCTACAAACTCCATCTTTGGTGCAGATGGATGGAGTGGTGCATGTCTTCCACCTGCTTGAATAGTAAATGAGGGTTCATCCCAACTGCGGACTCTATTTCTCGACATGTACATGGTTGAAAAACCACCAATCATATACTCATGATTATCGATAGCACAATCCTCACCATTGGTGTAATTTTTTTCTTTTGCAGCTAAAACGTTATCTTTTAAATCCCAAATGACATCTTTTAAAAATCTTTTTTTTGGAAATTCTTTTGGAAACTCAAAGGAAATATTCAAATCTTTTCTAAAACCTATAAAAAAGAGTCTCTTCCTATCCTGAGGCACTTGATAATCATGTGCATTTAGAAGTTCAAATGAAAGATTATAGCCACTATCAATAAAATGATTTTTTATGTTTTCAAGGGCTTCGCTGTGCCGTCCAGCCAACATACCTGAAACATTTTCAGCTAAAAAGAAAAGAGGCTTTTTATCTCTCAATACACGAATAAATTCAAAAAATAGCTGTCCTCTATGATCTTCTATTCCCCTTGATTTACCTGCTTCGCTCCAGCTTTGGCATGGAGGACCACCAATCAATCCTATTGCTTCAGGAATATCAATAGAGGGAACATTTGCGATACTACGTCTATCGAGTGTTGTTTTTGGAAAGTTTTTTTCAAATGTTTCCCAAATTTCATTATCGTATTCATTTGCCCAAATGGTTTAACACCCTGCTTTTTCAAAACCTAAATCTAATCCACCAGCACCAGAAAATAAAGATATGATATTCATAATTTAAACTTTAAAAACTAAAAGTTTTGCATCGAGTAAATTAGCAGGATTATTAGGATTTTTTATCCTTACGTCTTGTATTAAGATTTTGTCATTTTTACTTAATGCCTCTAAATCTTCAGTTGGAAAAGAGTCATATTTGGATTTTTTCATAAGACACACTAATTGAAAAGAGGCATTTTTATCGTATTGGTAAATATAGTTATACACTTAAGCTGCAAGCTAGTGTTTGCGGATTCAATTTTTTTAACTTCAATAGCATCCCCATTCCATAACATCATGTCAGGAGGGTTTGTTTTATTTCCAGTATAGGAGAACGTCTTGCTTATTTTTTCTAATTTTGTCTGTTCATCTGTCTCATTGATAGTGTCAGCAAAAGCATTTTTTATATATGTTTCCAAGCCTTCACCCATATTGGTTGCGCGGTTGTTGCCATTAGTAATGTGTTCAATTCCTAATTGGGTATTGTTTGTAATATTAATAATGGCTTTGATTAGGTTTGACATAATAATCCCTAAATAAAATATGTTGAAATTTTACTATACATTCTTAAGGCTAAATAATTTTATTGCATTTTGTCATAAAAGGAGTCATTACGAGTCCAAAGAAAATAAGTGAGATTATAGTACAACTCACCCATTAAATGATAGGCTCATCACAAACGGAGTAGTTTAAATAATAAAAATTATCCTTTAGAGTTTCGGGTTAACTTTCCGATGCTCATTTACATTAATCTTCGTGTGTTACAATTTCCCTACTTTAAAAATAACACAAGGAAAACCCATGCTCGTAACCAAACAAGCTCCAGATTTTACAGCAACTACCGTTTTAGCCGATGGCACAATCGTTGATGGATTCAAATTATCCGAAAATTTTGGGAAAAAAGGGACTGTTTTGTTCTTTTATCCTCTTGATTTTACGTTTGTATGTCCATCAGAAATCATCGCGTTCTCTCACCGTATTGAAGATTTCGAGAGCCGTGGCGTAAACGTTATTGGTGTTTCTGTTGATAGCCAGTTTTCACACTTCGCATGGAGAGAGACTCCAATCGAAAAAGGTGGAATCGGTCGCGTTAAATTTCCTCTTGTAGCAGATTTGAGCAAACAAATTTCAAAAGATTACGATGTCCTTTTCGGTGAATCAGTAGCCCTTCGCGGTTCATTCTTGATCGATGCAAAAGGTATTATTCGTCATGCAGTTATCAATGACCTTCCTCTTGGACGTAACATCGATGAGATGATCCGTATGGTCGATACGATGCAATTTACCGATGAGCACGGCGAAGTTTGTCCTGCTGGTTGGGTAAAAGGTGATGCGGGTATGAAAGCAAGCACTGCCGGTGTTGCTGAATATCTTGCCGAGCACGCTGCGGCACTTTAATTTCTTCTCTTCCCCTTTTTGGGGAAGCCTCTTTTAATCTAAAACTCCTTATCCTTTCTCTATGCAATACTCCTTCTTGGCCTCCTACGCTCTCATTGTTTTTGCTCTATGGTATTCACGCCGTGAACACTTTGGTCTTGAAAAACAGATACTGACTACCTCACTTTTAGCGATGGTTCAGCTAGGATTACTAGGGTATGCGCTTGTTTATCTTTTTAAAATCCAGCACCCGTCACTACTATTTTTCGTACTGCTTGGGATGGTGACGTTTGGGGCATATACGGCTAAGAAACGCTCACCGCTGGGGAATCATAGTTTTCGGATTGCCTTTTATACGATGGGAGCATCGTCGGGGATTGTGTTTTTATCGATGATGGGGTTTGGCGTGATTCATTTGGTTTCCCATGAGATGATTCCTATTGGCGGGATGATTATTGGGAATGCTCTTAATGTTTATACTCAGAGCATCGAGCGGTTTAAAGGAGAGGTAAAAAATACGGTGGAGACGATAGAGGGGATGGTGGCATTGGGTGCACCTCTAAAAGTCGCCCTTTCTTTTGCCTCCAAAGCTTCGGTAAAAGCCTCCATGATTCCCACGCTGAATATGCTCCAGACAGTCGGAATTATCCACATACCCGGAATTACGGTAGGGATGCTTCTCGCAGGAGCTGACCCTTTCAAAGCGGTCTCCTATCAGTTGGCGGTGATGTACATGATGGTGGCGGTGTCGTTACTTGCAGCGGTGTTTAGTGTGAACTTTTCCCACAAAACTATTTTTGAGGCAGTATACGGGATGCATGGTGCTAAATAGCACACGCTTTTTGCATTAAGGATAGGTGCTATATAATTAATAAAATATAACATGAGGAAAAATGGTATGCAGCTGATAAATCATCGATATACAAATCATGAAGATCTCGCATCATTTTTAGAAACTCTGTTACCCCACAAAGACGAAGCTCTTTTGATCCAACTTTTTAGCGGAGTGCTGGATAAGCCTCTCCTTCAATCCATACTTGACGTTCTTGCTGCGAATCTCCCCAAGGCTGCTTTGATCGGTGCTACTACAGCAGGTGAGATTATGAATGGAGTTATGAGTTCTTCTGAAATTATTCTCTCTTTTTCCTTATTTGATGAGACCGATGTATCAACGTATTATTTTCCACAATCAAATTTTGAAAACGGTGTTCGTGCAGGAAAACAGATTCTTACCGATCGGACAAAAGTATGTCTTGCTTTTAGCGAAGGGCTTAAAAGCGATTCAGAGTCATTTTTGGACGGATTTACCTCGGTGCGCAGTGATGTCATGTTCGCGGGAGGAAATGCGGGTGATGATCTAACTTTTACCCGCACCTATATTATGAAAGATAATACTATTTATGATGATGGAATTGTTATTGCAGTACTGGACAGTGATGTTTTGGTCGCCAATAATGCCTATTCTCTTTCATGGACGCCCGTAGGTAAATCAATGACGATTACCAAGGTAGAAAAAAATATTATTTATGAAATAGACAATCGTCCGGTTCGAGAACTCTATACCCATTATTTGGGTGCCGAAACGGTTGAACATATTCCTGCAAGTGCCATTGAGTTTCCACTGATAAAAGTTGAAGACAATGTTGCTATCGCACGATCCATGATTGCCCAAAGCGAGGATGGAGGGTTTGTTTATGCGGGACATTTTCATAACGGTGATCAGGTTCGTTTTGCGATTGGCAATGTCGAAGAGGTGCTTAACCATGCCATCGATATTCAAGCATCTCTTTCGTCGTTTCCTGTTGAGGCAACTTATATTTATTCGTGCTCCGTTCGGAAACTTTTTTTACAAGAACAGCTCAATTATGAATTTGGATTGATTAATGAGATCGCACCGTGTGCAGGATTTTTTACTTACGGTGAATTTTTTCACTCTCACGCAGGTAATCAATTACTTAACATTACGACAACAACGCTTTCATTGAGTGAAGCTCAAGGTATTGTTAGCTCTTTAGAGCCAAGAAATACGACTACTATTCATCACTCAATGCTTAAATCACTCACCCATCTCGTCAATGTGACCCAAGAGGAATTGGACGAAAATATTCAAACATTGATGACGAAAGAACAAACAATTAAGCGTCAGCTTCGTGATGAACTTACGGGGATAAAAAATCGTACAGCTCTCTTTAATGATATGGAAATCATTGAAGGAAATATGATACTGGCTGTTTTGAACATTGATCTTTTTTCCACGATAAATGATTATTACGGATATGAAAGGGGAGATCAATTACTGGGAATTTTTGCCAAAAAACTGGTTGAGATTGTCGGAGACGATAATGTTTATCGCATTAGCGGGGATGAATTTGCTATGATTCGTACCAAAGATATTTTGGATGAAGAGTGTAGAGAACGGTTATTAGAGATAATAAAAGCGCTTGAAACGTATCGATTTCCTCTGAATGGGTATGATGTTACGTTGAATATTTCAGCGGGTGTTGCCAGTGCAGAACATTCTAATGTTTATAATTTAGCCCATATCGCGCTAAAAGAAGCAAAAGAACGGAGAACAAAAGTAATCTTTTTTGATGATTATAAAATGTTGGAAGCTAAAACGCGCAACAATATTATTATGGTTAATAAAATCAAATCTGCCATTAAAAATGATCGTATAGTCCCTTATTTTCAAGGCATTGTTGACAATAAAACAAAGAAGATAGTCAAATACGAATCACTAATCCGTCTAATCGATGAGGATGGCAGTGTCCTAAGTCCGTATGCATTCCTCGAACATGCCAAAAAATCGAAACTTTATGACACACTTACCAAGATTATGATTATTAAGACATTTAAGGCATTTGAAGCGTTGGATGTTGAGTTTTCCATCAATTTAACGCTACAAGATATTCAGTGTGATGAGACACGAGGATTTTTGTATGAAACACTCCAAAGTTCGAAAGCTGCAAAACGTGCAGTTTTTGAAATCGTTGAATCGGAAGGGATTGAAAATTTTGAAGAAGTAGCTCTTTTTATTCTTATTCTCAAATCGTATGGGTGTAAGGTAGCGATTGATGATTTCGGAACAGGGTATTCGAATTTTAGTTATTTGAGTAAACTTGATGTTGATTACATTAAAATCGACGGTTCTTTGATCAAAAAAATCAACAGTGATGCGGATCATCTTCTAACGGTTGAGAGTATTCTCTTTTTTGCACACAAAAAGAGGATTGAAACCATTGCTGAATTTGTCGAAGATGAGGAAACTTTTAGTAAGCTTGTTGAGCTTGGGGTGACGTATACCCAAGGATATTTGTTTTCGATTCCATCGGCGAAGATTAAAGAGGAAGGTTGTTAATGAGAGTTCTTCTCCTTATGTTTTTTATCATTACCTCGTTAATGGCAGAAAAAAGTGCCGAGAAAGTATCAATCCAGCTGGATTGGAAATATCAGTTTGAATTTGCAGGATTTGTCGCTGCCAAAGAAAAAGGGTTTTATCGTGATGCAGGGCTGGATGTAAGCTTGCGTGAATACCGTGATGGAATAGATATTATCTCTGATGTGATGAACAATCGCTCGACCTATGGTGTCTATAATTCAAGCATTGTTGTGGATGGTGGACGGATAAAACCTATTGTATTGATGGGAACGTATTTTCAGCACTCTCCTCTCGTTTTTGTCGCTCGAAAGGGGATTAGGAATCCTTCTGATATGGTAGGAAAAACGATTATGGGAACGGCGGATGAGTTGAAATACAGTTCTCTCGCCCTCTTGCTCAACCATTTTAGTATTACGTCTAAAAATGCCCGATTTGTGAATCATACATTTAATATTCAAAGTTTCATCGAGGGAAAAGTAGATGTGATGAGTGCTTTTCGCTCCAATCAGCTTTATGAGCTTGATCAGGCAGGTGTCGAGTATGAGATTATTGATCCTGCACAATACGGATTTATGATGAGTGCGGTCAATCTTTTTACCTCTCCTACTGAGGCGATTGAGCATACCGATAGGACACAGCGATTTATTGATGCAACCAATCGCGGATGGAAATACGCGCTCGATCATCCCAATGAGATGGCTGATATTTTACTTCGAAAAAAATATTCGACTCAAAAATCGCGTAATGCTTTGAAATATGAGGCGGACGTAACCAAACAGCTTATGATGACCGATTTTTATCCCATCGGTGAAGTGAATGCAGAACTTACTGTACGTGCGTACAAACAGTTGCTTCAAACGGGTGTGCTCAACGAAGATCAAAAACTGGGTCGCTATATGTTTAAAGATATAGCAATAAATTCTCATGGAAATTTTGAATTTTCGGGTGCAGAGAAAAACTACCTTCTCCAGAAAAAAAAGATTACGATGTGTGTGGATCCGGAGTGGTATCCATTGGAAGCGATTCGTGATGGAAAGCATATCGGAATTGCAGCGGATGTAATGGGTATTTTTGAGAAACAAATAGGTATGCCAATTGAGTTGGTTCCAACGTCATCATGGAATCAATCTCTTACGTATGCGCAAGAGCGTAAATGTGATATTTTGTCCCTTGTTTCAAGTGCGACTGAACGATTAAAATACATGAATTTTACCTCTAATTATTTGAGTATTCCGTATGTTATGGCGACGGCAAACGATAAACCTTTTACTGAGGATATTGCGTCTTTAACAAAAGAAAAAATTGGAATTGTCAAAGGATATACTACGGTCGGTATCGTCAAAGCCCGATACCCAAACTTACACATTGTAGAAGTGAAATCGATTAATGAAGGTTTGAGTAAAGTTGAGCGTGGTGAGTTGTACGGTTATATCGATAATTTGATCGTTGTATCTTCGTACATACAAAAAGAGTATACGGGAGCGCTAAAAGTATCTTCACGGCTTGATGAAAAAGACGACTTGAGTGTGGGTGTTCGCAATGATGAACCGCTCTTGTACGGTGTGTTTGATAAAATGGTTAAAAAGCTTGACGATGCGACGATGCAAACGATTTACAACCGCTGGGTATCAACCGTCGAAGAGGTAAAGTGGATTAATCGTGCGATGTTATGGAAATTTCTTTTATTTATTGTGATTGCATTCTTGGCGTTTACATGGAGGTATATTGTCCTTAAGCGCTACAATGCACGTTTACTTGAACTCTCGATCACCGATAAATTGACGGGATTGTACAACCGTCAAAAAACCGATATTATGCTCGTGCAAGAGCATAAAAAGGTAAAACGATATAGTGGTTATCATTGCGCTCTTTTGATGATTGATGTGGACAATTTTAAAAGTATCAATGACACAGCAGGACATCAAGCAGGAGACAGTGTGCTCCAAACCTTAGCCCGTATTATGAAAGAAAATCTCCGTGATACGGACATATTGGGACGTTGGGGAGGAGAGGAGTTTATCGCGATTCTTTCCCATACCACTGAGGATGAAGCAATGATGGTTGCTGAGAATTTTCGCCGTAAAATAGAAGAATTTTCCTTTGGTTTAGGGCATAACGTCACCATCAGTATCGGCGTTGGGGAATTTATAGCGGATGAAAGTGTGCATGAGTGTGTAGGAAGAGTGGACGGTGCTTTATATGAGGCAAAAGAAAGTGGTCGAAATAGGGTGTGTCAAGCGTAAGCAATACTAGTTTTTGGTTACTACTGTCGCTGTATAGCCTGTTTGTGCTACTGCGTCTTGCATCTCTTTTAGGCTAACGCTCTCATCTGTCTTCACCAAAGCACTCTCATTTTTAAAATTTACTTTTGCCTCTTGAACACCGTGAACACTCAAGAGGGCTTTTTTGACCGCCAGTGTGCAGGCGATGCAGTGCATACCACCGATATGCAAAGTCCATTCTCTCGGGTAAGCCAGAGAAGTTAAGAGTAGCAATCCCAGTATTATTCTCCCCATATTAACGCTTCATAATAGGGATAAAAAAGGGCGGCAAGGCTAAAGAGGAAAAGTGCCCAAAAAAGCGTTATCAAAATTTTAGAGGTCAAGCTCGGCTCGCAATCGCATTCGATTTGCTTTTTAATCACCATTTGGTAAAAGCCAATGGAGAGCATCACGACGGCAACAGCAGTAAAAATCCATCGATAACTGTTCAATTCGGGGACATTGATAACCCCAGCGAATGAAATCCCAAACACCATAAACAGCGTCGGAACCAAACAGCATGAGGCAGAGAGTAATGCCGTGACCAATGCCCCTGAGAGGACAAGAACGGCACTACGACGCTCTTGTTGCATCATGAAATCGATGGGATTTTCTTCATCGGTGCGCTGAACATACCCAAGCCCTTTGGTGATAACCAAGCGTGTTGCACCATCTTCTAAGAGTTCTTCGGTAAAAGTACAGTGTTGAGAGAGGGCAAAGCGTTTACAGTTTTCACGACCGCTGAGGGTATTTACCTCTAGGACGAGGATAGCATCTTCGGGGAGAGAATCCAATACTTTTTTGGTCTCCAGTACGGGACGGGGACACTCCATGTCACGACAGTCGAGAATCATAAAGCTACTTTTTGGGAGAGGATAGTATAGCGGTAATGTGAGGGCTCGAAAGGGTCGAGGTATTCACCGTCCACTTCGGCATAGGGGTAACCAAAGGAGTCCAATGAGCCTTGGGTATTGGCGGGATAGAGGTCAAAATCACGTGCGTGATTGAGTGCCATCCAGTTGTTTTCCCAAAATCCGAAAAATTTATCGGCGAGTTCAAGAGCGCGAGGAGAAGTTTTTTCAATCCCTTCTTTGAGTACCAGTTTGGTAATATCGGCAGGGTCGCACGGTACCCATCCCAATGTCGAGATAAAAAACTCCAGTTTGCAGTGTTGAGATTTAGTAATATCTTCTTTCGCTCCAAAAGCAGGAGAAAGTCGTGAAGCTCCGACACGAATTCCCAAAACTTCACGTGCGGGAATTCCTGATGCTCGCATAAGGGCGACGGTTAGTGCCGACATATCGAGACATTTGCCCCCCATGCGACCATCACGTTCTAGCTGTGCCAACATCGCATTGGGACTTCCCACTCCGCAACCGTGGACGCTCTCATCGCGGTAACCGTTGGAAATAATCCAGTCGTATATTTTTCGGGCT
>Ga0007792_10000973_pt1 | contig 10384 bp, 7 predicted proteins | sample CryBogmetaGMA6M_FD_60371 | JGI IMG/M metagenome (GOLD analysis project Ga0007792, IMG submission 60371) | Freshwater microbial communities from Crystal Bog, Wisconsin, USA - MA6M | ecosystem: Environmental > Aquatic > Freshwater > Lake | place: Crystal Bog, Wisconsin, USA | collected 2009-07-06
CCGCCCCCGCCAGCCCCCAGCCGTTTGGGATTTCCTGGGTCCCTATGAAAAGAACGGCAAATGCGGCGGCAAACAGCGGTTCGGTCGTGTACACGATCGACGCCTCGCTGGGCCGGATATAACGCTGAAATCCATTCATCAGCATCGATGCCGCCATCGTGCAACCGAACAGCAGCAGGGCAAAGTACATCCAGAAGCGCGGACTCTCCGCCAGCCCGCCAAGGGCCGAGACCACGGATCCCGGCGACAGCACCAGTGCCATGATCCAGCTGCAGACCGCCAGGATCACGAAACTCCCCAGGGTCAGCCTCGGGGCCCCCAGCTTCTCCGAACTGCGGCCCGTGTAAACGATCTGCACGGTAAACGCAAAGGTGCCAATCAGGGTAAGCACCTCGCCCCAGCCGAAGGCGATCGGCCCCGCCTGCAACAGCGTCATCAGGGCGACGCCCACAATTGCCAGGCAGGCCCCCGCCAGCAGCCGCCAGGTGGGATGCTTGCCCATGACCAGCCACTCCAATGCCGGGGTGAGGCAGACGCACAGTCCGGTGATGAACCCGGAAATCGTCGCCGTGGTATACGCCAACCCCGCAGCCTGGACCATCATGCCGATGCTCATGGGCACCGCTACGGCCAGCAGGGGCGGGAGGTCAGACCATTTCGGACGCCAGGTGCGGTTGTGGTCCCAGAACAACAGCAGCAGCGGCGCGGCAAGCGTGAAGCGCAGGGCCGTCAGCAGAACAGGCCCGAACGCCAACGATGTTCCCGGCTGGGAGGATTGCATGATAATCGTCCCGCAGATCTTCACACTGGCAAAGGAAGTCCCCCAGAGCGCACACGCCATCACAAGCATGGTCACGGCAAAACGATGTGAGATACGTCTGGCCATCAAAACTCCGGTCCGGGAAGATAGACCTCGGAGTCGGGCCAGGGGGTTTCCGTCAGCAACCGGGCCATGCCATCCGCCGGCCGTCGGCAGGGCTCCCCCTTGTCGTTCTTCTTATCCATCATCAGGCGGATCGGGAAATACCCGCTGGACGTGTAAACGGCCGGATCGCCGAAAAGGGCGGAAAAATCAAAACCCTTTGCCGCCAGCCAGCCATGGGCCTCCTCCAGCAGGCGCTTGACCAGACCCTGCCCGCGGAAGTCCGGATGCACGCAAACCTCGGCGACGGCACCGATCCGGTAGGTCTTCCCGGCGGCGACGATCTCCTTCTCATGCATCGCCACATGGGCCATGAGGCGCCCCTCGGCGCTCCGGGCCAGCCAGCGGTGCTGCGGGGGCTGATTGAAATACCGCCGGTCACGAAACACCACATCCTGCGGCTTCGTGAAACAGGTACTCAACAGCGCACGCAGCTCCGCATCCAACGCGGCATCAACCGAGGCATCGGCAACATAGTCGACTCGGCATGCTTCACCCATCAGTTCGCCTTTTTGACAGGAACTGCTGCAACCCAGCTCTGCTTCGCGATTTCCAGCTGCGCTTCGCTCAGACCGAAAGCCTTGAGCACGCCCGCCGCCATCATCTCGTTGCCGGCCGGATTCATGTGGACGCCGTCGCCGGTCAGCAGGTTGCCCGTCTTCGCAGCGCCAACTTTCGCGATGGCCGCCTGCATGTCGCCATTCAGGTCGGCCAGCAGACAGGCCTTCTCCTTGGCGAGGGTCTTCAGGAAATCGTTATAGGCAACCAGTTTCTGGTTGTTGGCATTGGGCTGGTCCTCGCCGATCATTGTCGAGGTGAGAATCATCACCTTGATGCCCGCAGCCTGGCACTGCTCGACGATCTTCGTGATGTTCACCTTGTACTGGTCAAGCGGCACGCCCCGGGCCCCGTGCCAGACGTCGTTCACGCCGCAGCTCAGGGTCATCCAGTCCGGCTTCTTGCTCAGCACGTCGCGATCCAGCCGCGCCAGCATATCGTTCGATTTGTGGCCGCTGATTCCCGCGGGAACAGCCGTCGCCTTCACGCCGTTGGCCTCGAGCCCCTTCATCACCAGGGTCACATAACCATGGGGGCCAACCCCGCCCTGTGTGATTGAATCGCCCAGAAAGGCGATTTTCTGGCCGTCCTTGACGGGCAGTTCCGCCACCGCCACCGTCGCACCAACCACCAACGCCGCCATCATCATCGCGCTTTTCATCAGCTTGCTCATACCGTGTCTCCTTTTTCCTTTTTTTATATCCGCCGGATCGGTCTGATCCAACGGTTCAATCCATTTTCACTCCACTAGCGGACAGCCCGCGCCTTCAGGCCCCAGCAGGAGGGTTCCCCCGGCTTCGGTCTTCAGCACCACCCGGTCGCCCGTCAACGTCTTGATTTTCTTCCCGTCACGATAGACCTCCACGGCCTTGCCGCGCCAGGGATTCAGCAGCGTACAGTCACGCCCTTTCTCGCTGGTGATCTTCACAAATTGAACCAGGCCGCTCTTGAGAGCGCTGGACACCAGGAAGGCATCCCGCGCGCGGATATTGACGAACCGCGCGTCTTTGCCCTTCGGCCAGACGGGGAACACTCGCAGAACACGCTCATGACCCATGCACAGCATCTCGTTGATGGTGTTGGGAACAATGCTGCAGTTCTCGATCCCGTAAGGATTATCGAGCGTTAAACCGTTGATCCCGCCCTTGGTGGCGAGCATCTCGCTCAGCTTCTGGAGGATCATCTCGGGATCGCATCCCACCCGCACCGCCGACGGATAGAGACTGCTCATGCCGTTCTCGTCGCTCCACCGGTTCATCGCAAGAATCGTGTTGCGGGAGATCTCCAGAAGTTTCGGGTCGCTGTCCATCCCGATCGCCCCGGCGGGATAGATATGCTGGATCCCCACCGTGTTGACGTCAGACCAGTCCGTGCCCTTCTCGGAGTAACGGAAGACGGTCGCACCATCCTTTTCCTGCGTGGGGAACGGGCTCAGGTTTTTCAGGATATGCTGCCACTTCTCCTGCCGGCCGGCATCGACACCCAGCGCGGTGCTCATCTCCATGGCCAGCTCAAACGTGTTGCGCACCAGGCCCAGCGACAGGATGGAATTGATATCGGGCCCCGAGTCTTCCAGAACGGCATCCTCGTTGATCACGTAGCGCCCGCCCTCCAGCTTCAGGTAATCCTCCCAGAAATTGGCTACCTCGAGCACAAAGGGATAGACCTTCTGGGCGTAATCCTTGTCGAGCGTGTGGTGCCAGCGCATGGCCATGTTGACCACGCAGTACGCCGCGTTGATCTTCTGGCCCAGGAAAGAGTCCGCCGCGCAGGTCTGAACGCCCTTGGCGCCGATGCCGACCGGATAATACACGCCACGGACTTTCAGAAGGTCCTTCGCGTACGCCTGGCCGCGCTCCATGAAGGCGAGTACGGGCGCATCGAAGGGAGCCGTCTGCTCGATGTGATTGCCGGAATACAGGCCATAGAAAGCCGCCTCGAAATTGTAGTTGAGATGGTAGTCCGCCGACCAGCGCGGATCGTCATCGGTGACCCACAGCCCGTACAATCCCGGGGGAAAGTCCGGATTCCGGCTGCAACTTCCCAGAAGATACTGGGACAGGTAGTACCGCTGCTCCAGAACGGGGTTGTCGATCTCAACCAGCGATTTCGCCCAGAACTCACGCCACCACTGGGTGTGCTGTTCCTGAAGTTTATGCGCTTTCCCGACGGTCATTCCCAGCGCCGTCGCCTTCACGGCCGCCAGCGGATCTTTGGCGTCAAACGAGCTCTGCATGGCCACCGCGATCGTAACCTTATCACCCGGCCGCACGGTGAAGATCCACCCCGGAGGCGGAGGAGGTGGCGCGCCCGGCTTGGCCTTCGTGGGGTCGTCCAGGATTCCAAAATCCCCCTCCGACTCCGTTAACACCGATTCCAGGCTGGCGACGGCCGCCTTCTTCTTGGCCGCGACATCATCGAAGATCCCCACCACGCTCATGGCGCAAGCGGCCGACGTGGGGATCGCCACATCGCTGAAAAATGCCTTCGAGGCCCAGTAAAGTGCTTTCTGGTCACGATCTTCCTTCTGGTTCCCCAGTTCCAACCGGGAACCCCGGCCCGGCGCCGTCCACAGCAGAGCTCGCACCTCGACCGGCGCACCCGACACGGAAAGCTCAACCAGCAGGACGTCCTCCGTCGCCGCCACGAGCGACCTCATTTCGACCGTGATCGCCCCCTTGGAGAACTGGGACTCCGTAATTGCCGGATAGAGTTTCTGCAAAACCCGGTATGTCGCATTGGACAGGGCCGGGATATGGATTTCCAACCCGCCGAAAGGGCGCGGGCCGCCCTGCCGCTGGCCATCCCTGAGCCTCCAGAAGCTGTTCTTGCTGAGCCAGTAATACTGGGATTCCGGCTTGCCGCTGATTACCGCGCCGACATTGCCGTTGCCCAGGAGTGGCCCATCCACCGCCTGGCGTGAGGGAATGACGCTGGGTGGCGCTTCGAACAAGGTCCTGTATTTGGACACAATCCGCTCAGCGTCGGATGGGGAGGAAGCGTAAACACCCATCACCGGCAAAGCAATTGCAGCAACAAGCAGCATTACCCGACCGATTCTGTTTACGCCCATGATTCCCACCTATTCCGCCACCACAACCCGTAAGCCCTCACGCGGACCGCAAATGCCAGGCCTCACTGTGCCGCGAGCGTCCGAACGCGCATCGTCGGCCCCTCTGGACCAACTCCCGCCACGCATAATCCGCCTGCCACCCTTTTCCGGGCCCTTGGGATCCAGCGTATCGGTCGGCGAATAGTCCCCAGAGTAATCCTGACAGCACTCATTCATATTACCGTGCATGTCGTACAAGCCCCACTGGTTTGGCAGGAATGACCCGACCGGGGCGAACTGGGGTGACTGCTTGGCTGATCCATCCCACCCATCCATGTCGAAATGTGCGTAGTCGGGCAGATCATCGGCATCATCCCCGAAACAGTATGCTGTCGTCGACCCGGCACGGCAGGCATATTCCCACTGCGCCTCGGTGGGCAGGGTGACTGTCCGGCCAGTCTTCTTGGACATCCATTTACAGAACTCCTGGGCAAGGTCCCAGCATACCCGGTCGGCGGGATGATCGCTTCGCTTGGAAACCTCCGACTTGCGCCAATCAGCCCCGGTCTCCTTCACAAACCGCTCAAACTGCTCCGCCGTGACCTCGTACTGGCCCATATAAAACGGCTTGCTGATGGTCACCTCACGCTGATGGCCTGAGGGGCCCATCTTGAACTTGCCGGCCGGAATCTTCAGGAGCTTCATCGTCACCTTGTTGCCAAGGTCCAGGGTCAGCTCAGGGAGCTTGACCACTGCGACCGGCGCCTTCCGGGTGGATGACCGCTTCTTCTCCTTCTGCGGCCGGGGATTCACGGCATTAGCCGGGGCCTTCGGCCCCCCCAGCAACTCCACCATCGCCTTGCCCATGCCCTCGCCGATCAGGTAGTAGGTCTCGCCATTGCCGTTCCAGTGATACCCGAATGCGTGCGGGGAAACTTCCTTGGGCCGGAAGAACGGGCGGGTTTCAACGTACAGCACGTTCCCCTTGAACTCCTCGCGCTCCGCCGCCTTCTTCTGGGCATCCATAATGGACAACCGGCGGGTATTCTTCTGATCCCAGCCGCCGAATCCGCTGCCGCCGATCACAAAGGGGAGATTCGTCAAGCCGAGGTCCTTGCGGACATCCTTGATGAAATTGACCATGTTCTTCTCATACTCTGCGGCCGTGCCACTGTTGCACCCATCATTCCACCCCTGATGCCAGCAGAAGCCTGCAATCTCATACCCCTTGCCGTCATAACCCGGGAAGTCAACCTTGAGGTTCTGCAGCTGTTCCTTTACCCCGAAGACCACGTTCGAGTACAGCCAACCCGTCGTTCCGCCGGAGCTCGGGGGACGCCAGGGGCCTGCGAGGCTCGTGCCTCCCACCGCCACCTTGACCAGCAACACCTGATTGTCGAGATAGTTGCCAAGTTCAAGTCCGATGCCGAGTTCGGGGCCGATACCGCCGGTTGCATAGCCGCCGACAGTCAGATTGCCCTTGTCGCCATAGGAGCACCACACGTCATCGCGAACGATCCATTTGCCATCCTTGTCGACAAGGTGCTTGTAGCGCGCGGCCGTCGCGGGATCCTTGACCACAAATTCAAGGGATCCTTTGCCCCCACTAATGGCCCCCTGCCCGTCCATATTCGACTGGCCGGCAAGAATGAAGACCTTGACGGGACTTTTGCCGACCTGCACTGAGCCTGTCGAAGGCGCCTGAGGCGCGGCGTGAGCACCCAGGGCCAGCAAACCGATGACGGCGCTGAGTGCGATTGACTGACTGGTTCTTTTCGTTTTCATATATTTTTCCTTATCCCTATTTTCCCGGAACCGGCTGTTTGGCCAGACCCACCTTGAAGATCTTGCCCCCGTCACGGGTGGCTTGAAAATAAAACCAGTATTCATCACCCTGCCGGATGATATCGCCATGGCTCAAGGTCCCCTTGGCAAACTCCGGGTTCTTGATGTTGATCCGGTCGCCGGTGGCCACAAACCCGTTCGTGAAGTTCATCGTCGTGTACGCCCGGTAGAATTCGCCGTTGCCGGAAAACCCGATGCAGCCCAGGAGTGTATAGATCGGGCCGTCCTTGATGACGATGCTCCCTTCGCCCACCGCCCCGGTCGGCATGGGCTTGGACCAGTCAACAAGGTTGGTGGAAGTCACGTAATTAATGCAATCCCCGCCGGAGGTGAAGAAAAGATAATAGACCCCGTTTTCAATGAAGATGAAGGGGTCATTGCACTTGCCCTGGCTCAGCACCGGGTTGCCGGGATTCTTGGTCCAGTGGATCAAATCAGTAGACGTGGCATACCCGATGGCAACGGCCTTCGTGGCACACTTGCCGGCATAGTACATGTAGTAAACGCCATCCTTGAGAATGGGCTTGGCCGGTGCCTGCGGGCGCTCCTCATCCCATTCGCCGGGCTTGCCCTTGGGGATGGACAATCCCTTCCAGGTCCAGGTGAGGCCATCGGGGGAGGTCGCGTAATCGATCCTGCACGGCCCCTTGCCGCCACCCCAGGGATTGGCGCTGGTGTAGTACATGTACCAGGTATCCCCGACCTTGATCACCGAGGGATCCTTGGCCCAGTCGTCATCCTGATCCGAATAGACTGGCTCCTGCAGCACCTCCCACTTCGAGGTCGATACCTGCGACACCACCGTGTTCACCACCGGTCCCGCCGCCCACCCGCACGGCACACCAAACGCCAAGGCTGACAAAACAAAAACCAGAAAACTGATTGTCCGGTGCGTAGTCATGTCACGCTCACTTTCCATGATAACAAGGAGGAGACTCTACAGGGGGGCAAGGCTTGCCACGCCGAGCGGACAGGCCACACCCTGTCCCTCTGATGATTCCCCCCTTACTGCTTCGCGACGACCGAGGTCGCGCCTTTCGGCTTGAGCTGGAAGGACTTGAGCGCGATGCCCCGCTTCGGATTATTGACAGGCAGCGCGATGCGCACGGATTGAATCCCCTTCTCCAACTTGACATCCACGGGCTTGGTCGTCTCCCACAAGCCATAGTTCAGGGGAATCGCGGCCGTGGCAAGTACATTGGTTCCGGAGCAGACGTCCAGGACCTGATCCTCGTTAACACAGGCCGCTTTCATCGTGACTTCATAGGTTCCCGATGCGGGCACGTCGAGGACATACTCCGCCCAGCAGAACTTCATCTGCTGCGCAAAATAGATCTGCTTCCCACCAGATGGACTATCCATGACGATCACGCCCGGGTAACCCCCGAACATTCCCTCACCCTGCTGCTTCGTGAAGGCCGCCGCGTCAACAGTCAGGACGCCATCCACCGCCTTCACCGGCGCAGGCGGGGTTGCGGCCACCGTCGTTGCGGGTGCCGCCGGCGCGACCGCCGGCTTCGCCACCACGGCGGGTTTCTCCAGCGCATACTTCTGGGCAACAGCCAGAACGGCACCCGCCTGGTTTGTGGACGTCAGTGAGGAGGCTAGCCAGCGCATATGCTCCGCCATCGCGAACTGGTCCGGACGATAGCGCGCCTCGTAGCCTTCAACGAAATCAGGCCCTGCCAGCCCGTCGAGCTTCGACACTACCCAGCCGCGGCCGAAGCTGACCCGCCAGGTGCCATCAATGGTCTTGTGGGCCACGCAGGCATGCTTTGGCTGCCCGACGCCGATGGCCGGGATACCGAACGCCTGGTTGATAAAGACGCCGAACGTCCCGCGGGGACCACATTTCCCACCGCCCTGCAGCATGGTTTGCATCCCGGCATAAGGAACCGGTGAGTTACGGCGCCACACCATGCTGACAATGTCTACGACCTTCTCGTCGATCAGGAAATCAGGACGGAAGGTCTTGATCATTTCGCGCCCCCAAGTGAATTCCGCATCCGAGGCCGTCGGCCCGTTGTTGCGCATCAGCTTGGAATATTCCCACGCGGTGAGCTTACTGAAGCTCGGCACCAGCTCATTGTTTTTGTCTGCCGTCTTGAAATAGGTGTAACGGCCGAGGGGAGTGATGGGAACATTGCTATAGGAACTCAAGGCGGGAGGCGGGTTGATCGCGGCGCCGATGGCGAGCTTGAGAAGCATACCATCGCGAGACTCGGGGTCGGCCTTGTAGATGTCCCTCCAGATTTCCAGCGAGGAAACCGGTATGTCCCACTTGTTTTCTTCCCGATGCTTGAGTCCGGTGGGCGTGGCGGCCTCCAGATACAGGTCCAGGGTCTTGATGTTGCCCAGGACCCAGGCCAGAAACTCCTTGTTGAGGGGATCAGCCTTGGCAAACGCGGCCAGGTTGGCGGCGCCGACCTTGGTGATGAGGGCCCTCTGGCTGAGGGCCGCCGACAACGCAGGATCCTTGAGGATGCTCTTGACCTTCTCCGGGGTGATGCTGTCGGTGTCCGAGGGCAGCTTCTGGGTGTTGATATAGTCCGTGAGGCTGGCCAGATAGCCGGTGAAATCACCCGACTTGAGGGCCGCATCCAGATCAGTCGCCGTGGGCACCCCGGCCGCATGAACGTTCAGCGCGAGCGACACCACCATGATACCCGCCATCAACCACTGCGTTACGGTTCTCTTCATCATAATCCCCAACCTCCCTGTTTATCCCTGTTGTTGTGAAAACTAATCAGAATCAATAGAAGAACTGAAAATTCTATTCCTATTTCATTGGATATTCAACAGCAAAAAGAAGTTAACGTTCTACTTCTTCTCCGGGCCGGTGGGGTTGGCGGGGGCTTTGGGGCCGCCGAGCAGTTCCACCATGGCTTTGCCCATGCCTTCGCCAATCAGGTAATAGGTCTCGGCATTGCCGTTCCAGTGGTACCGGAAGCGATGCGGCGAGGAAGCCTCATCCCGGTAGAAGCCACGAGCCTCCACATACTTGACGTTCCCCTTGAACTCCGGCCGGGCGGCGGCGGCCGCCTGGGCCGACATGATCTTCAGCCGGCGCCCATTCGTCTGCTGCCACCCCCCGAACCCGCTGCCACCAATCACAAACGGCATATTCGGGACCCCGAATTCCTTGCGGACATCCTTGATGAAGTTGACCATGTTCACCTCATACTCGTTGGCCATGCCAGCCGAGCAGCCATCCTGCCAGCCCTGGTGCCAACCGAAGCCGACGATCTCATAGCCTTTGCCGTCATAGCCGGGAAAATCAGTCTTCAGGTTCTTCAGCTGCTCCTTCACGCCTGTGATCATGTTCGAATACCATTCCCCCACCTTGCCGCCGGAACTCGGGGGCCGCCAGTTGCCCGCCAGGCTCGTGCCACCCACCGCAACCTTGATCAGCAGCACCTGGTTGTCGAGATATTTGCCGACTTCCCAACCGAAACCGAGTTCGGGACCTATGGAGCCCTTGCCTGCGAAGCCGCCCACGGTCAGGCCGCCCTTCTTGCCGTAGGAACACCACACATCGTCCCGGACCACGAATTTGCCGTCCTTGTCAACCAGATGCTTGAAGCGCGGGGCAGATGCCGGATCCTTGAGCAGCGTTTCCAACGTTCCGGGTCTCGATCCACTAATGATCCCCTGCCCCTCCATGTTCGATTGGCCAGCGAGAATAAAGACCTTGACCGGGCTCTTTCCACCCTGCTTGGCAGGAGCCTGCCCCAGCACCGCCGTGCTCATCGTCATCAACCCAACCGTCAAACCGACAGCGATTACCCGACTGATCCGTTCCGTGTTCATTCGTGCTCCTTGAAAAGAATGGGAGACATAGTATCACCACCAAATCTTCCGCATCAATGACATTGTAAGGAGGACTTGCCGGTGTCCCGGATGGCGCGCCTGACAGGAGTCGAACCTGTAATCTTCTGATCCGAAGTCAGATGCCTTGTCCATTAGGCTACAGGCGCAGGACGGAAAGGCGGAACCATAATCAATCC
>Ga0007792_10000975_pt1 | contig 10379 bp, 8 predicted proteins | sample CryBogmetaGMA6M_FD_60371 | JGI IMG/M metagenome (GOLD analysis project Ga0007792, IMG submission 60371) | Freshwater microbial communities from Crystal Bog, Wisconsin, USA - MA6M | ecosystem: Environmental > Aquatic > Freshwater > Lake | place: Crystal Bog, Wisconsin, USA | collected 2009-07-06
TCTGAATCGTGGGGGTGGCTCCGGTGACTCTTCCGTCCGCGTCTTTCTCATCACTCCAGAATACCTTTGTTTCTCCTGCGCCTGTGACGAACTTCATCTTGGCGTCCAGCGCGGAGGCGAGCATGGAGTAGGGTTCCATGAGTCCTTTTATTGCCACCTTGATTCCTGTCGTGGCGTCTCCGATTGCGGGAAGGAATGACTGATGTAACCAGTCCTTCGCCATCTCTGGGTTTGGGGCTGGCTCTCCCACTTGGGACCATGGGTCTACGGGTCCAACCTCGTAGGGTTTCATGTCCTCCACGTCGATTCCTGCAATCTTGGCTTGAAGTGCTTTCTTCTCAGTCTGGGCTTGCTTCCATTCTTCTTGGAGCGTTGAGACTTCCGATGGGTCCGAGGTCTTGTCTGCGAGGAGAACCTTGAGTTTCGATTCTACATCCTTGACTTTATCGTTGGCGATAATCAGAAGCTCTTTGTGTGTTGGTTCTGGAGGAGCTGGTTCTGTAGCTTGCTCTACCACGGGAGCTGCTGGCTCTACCTTGTTTATTCCCGCTGCTGCCTCTGCGTCTGCTTGAGTTACCTCAACCGGAGTATAGTTCTTCTGCTCCTGCGCATGCTTGATTTCTGCTTGAGCTTCCGCGACCATTGGGTCCGTGGCTGGCTTGAGCTTCGTGGGATCTGCGTGACCGATCGTGGATACGAATGACATCGGACCGGAGGCTATTGCTCCCTTGAGTCCTGACTCAAACCAATCCTTAGCGAAGGCTGCGTCGAAGTGATTGACGCTTGGGTTGGCGAGCTGCTGACCCTCTGTCTCGATGGCTGTCTGGGTGGATTCTTGGGCGAACTCATGCCCTGCGGCTTTAGCTGCTTCCTTGCTGGCATATCCTAGCCATGACTGACCTTCCTTCCTTGCGCTCTCCCCCATGAAGCTCTCAACAAAGTGAGGCATGGCTCCGATCTTTGCGTCCAATGCTCCTGCCGCGAGCCCTGTGACTACGGGGATTATTCCTCCGGTGCTTCCGGTTTCCTTGTTGATGGATGACGCGATAGATCCCGTCTCTACGGCAGATGATCCAGCTCCCACTCCGACATTGGCTCCTAGTTCCCGTGCGGCTGTAAGTTTCTCCGTGAGCTTGGGGGCGTTCTCAAGGGATAGTGCTTTGGCTTTGTCTGCGAGATCCTTTGCTCCGAAGCTTCGGACCATGTTTAGGGCTCCGTCCTTGCCTTCCTTTTCAATGATCTCGCTAGTGAGTGCTGCCGCGGCTTCCCTTGTGAGGGCTCCTTTAATTCCAGCCTTGGCGATGTTGCTTGCGATTCCAGCTCCTCCGATACCGGACGCAAGGAGGACCAAGTTCATCGGAAGCATCTCTGCTACCGTGTTGGTGATGTACTCGAAAGCGGTTCCGGCTCCGGTGATGTCGGAGAAAGATCCTACAGGGGAAGCGTTAGCTTGCTGGTAGCGCTCAGATCCGATTGTCAGACCCTCTCCATACTTCTTGAGTCCTTCCGACCCTATCGCCTCTCCTCCCATCATTGCCAGACCTCCCGCAACGTCTTCCATCTGTGATACCCCGCGACCAAGAGCCTGTCCGGTACGCCCAATGAAACTTTCAGATGGAGAGGCGATTGGAGGGACCATCGCGCTTGCTCTTGCCTCTATGCTGCGGTTGTCGTCTGGAAGCGCGTAAGCTGAAGTATCTACCTTGCCGAGAGACTCCATTGTCTCAAGGAATAACGACTGAGTGGGTGTCGGATTATCCATGAGGGGAGGCTATTTTTTTGGTTGGTACTTATCAAGCCATTCTTTGTGCATGTTGGCGTCAAGAGCTTCCTTGGCGGAATTGTATTCATCCGAGGTGATCTTGCCGTGCTTTACCAGATCCATGAGATTCCCGTACAACGGCTGGTATCTGCCCTGTAGGGCGAGGACGGGAGGGATGGAGGCTATGGTATTCAGAACCTCTCCTGCGCCCTTCTTGACCGCGCCGAGTGCGCTCTCGATCCACTTTGGATCTTTCGGTGCGATTTGATCCAAGAGTGCTGGGTCGATTCCTTTGACCATTGGGCTGTCTCTCAGCGCAACCTCTGGAGCTTGCTTCGCTGATGGGATAAGCTCCCTGAGTTTTTGAGAGTACACATCTTCCCCTGATCCGATTGCCACGGAGAGCATTCCTGCCGCCTTGTCTGGGTTTCCAACAACGGCATCGCGGAAGTCCTTTCCTTTCTTTGGATCTTTCTGGAGTGAATCGAATACAGACCACACGCCCTGCATGGCTGCGGACTTCTGCTCTGGTGTGAGCTTTGAAACGTCGATACCTGCTCCCTTGATGAACCCGTTGGTGTCGATTCCGAATGGAGGTTGTGATGGGGTTAGTGACTGCTGGTAGTCCTTGAGTGAAGCCTTCTGATCGTAGTTGCTGTTGTCAGCCTTGACTGCGTACCCCGCCCCAAGATCCCTCGTTCCGGTGAGGGTAGCCAGAGCGGACTTCGCTCCGTCGATTGCATGTGCGTCGTCCTTGCTGATCGTCATATTGGAAAGTAGTCCCGTGGAAGGATCTCTTTGTTGAACGATGTCGCCCTGACCTGACGCTCCCTTTTGCTTCACGCGAACGATGAATGTCTTTCCGTCTCCCGCCCCTGCGTCTTGAGATACGTCCAGAGATACGTTCCCCAATCCTCCAAGGCGAGTTACCGATTCCTTGGCTTGGTCGGGAAGCCTTGCCCATCCGTCATTGTATTTTCCTACGTGTTCCGCAATGGAAGGAGGAAGCGCGGCGTCCTTCTCGTCAACCGTGATGCTGGTTCCTGATGGAGTCGAGGAGATATTCTTAGATGTCTGCTTTGCTTTGTTGACTGCCGTGATGGTCATTCCAGACCCTTGAAGATCAAGAGGAGTCTCAACAACGTTAGGATTCTTTTTTGGTTGCTGCGATTGGATGAGTGCCTCGACCTTCTTGTCGTCTCCCTCGTCAAGCGTTTCGTTCTGGTAATTGTCAACGCGCTGCTTCTGGTCGGGAGTGAGCTTTGAGTAGACTTCTGGGCTTCTGTACTTGGCTACCCATGCGATTGCGTCACTGGATGCAACGTCTCCCTGCGGTGGCTCTTCAATGACAACCTTGCCTGCCTTGTCGAATGCGACGGGAGTAATTGGAGGGGGCTGCGGTGATGGGGGCGCGGATTGCGCTGGAGCTGGGTTTGCTGTTGCTGAAGCTGGGACAGTCGTTACGGCTGAAGCGATGGGGTTTCCTCCGATGATGTCCGGTTGCGCTGCCTGACCCCCTGCTTCACCCTGCGGAAGATCCCCTTGCGGGATGTCACTGTTTGGAGTTTTGAAGTCAACGTTTCCTGCTACTGCATTGAAGTCTCTTCCGTTCAATGCTGGGCGTCCAGAAGATCCCGTGCTTGCCTGCGGGGTTCCTGTTCCAAGGTTTGACCTGATGGATCGGTTGTTGTCGATGCGCTCCTTGAGTCCGTTGACGTTGTTCTCCTGCTGTGCTCTCTGCTGTGGGTCCGTGATCTGTTCCAGCATTCCTTTCTCTCGGATGTATTTTTCGTTGAGAGCCCCAAACTCATTGTCGAGACGGTATGCCTCTGCTTGGTCAACTCTTGCTCCGCGATTTCCATAGACCATTTGAGCGGTCTGCTGTGTGACGAGATGGTTTGTCAGGTCTGTCGCGGTCTGCATTCCCTGCTGGGCAATTCGTGCCGTGATGGGGTTGGATGCGTTCTGAGCCACGATCATCATCGACTTGGAAAGACCCTGCGCGTAGTTGCCTCCTGCGATGTCGTTAAACGAGTCTAGGAAGGCATTCTGCATGAATGGAGCTACCTTCTGGGCATCTCCATACATCTGACGGTCTGAGATGGTCTTCCCGATCTCGTCTCCCATCCTGACCATGCTCTCCCCCATGTACCGCTGGGCGGCTAATGCCAACCCCGCCGATTGGTTGAGATCTCCGAGTGTTCCGATTGTTGGAATAGCCATGATATTATGCTCCTTGCGCGAATGGGTTCCCCGTCATTGGGATGGACCTGTCGCTCATAGATGGAAGCTGGTTAAGTTGCGTTGGGGTAAGCTGGCTTGGATATGCCGTGTTGCCTGCGTATCCGTTGCTCCAGTTGTTTGATGGGCTGCGGTATCCTTGTCCGAGCTTTGCCGCTGCCGTCACCCCGTTGATGCCCGTGTTAATCATCTGCATATTCTGTGCGTTTTGCAGATTTGATTGGTTGGCGTCGAACATCTGACTGTTCTGCTGGGCGCGGTATTGGTTCTCGGTGTTTGAAAGGTTCACGCCAGAATTGAGGGCGTCGTATTTGTACCGGATGTCGGAAGCGGCGAGAGCCATTGGAGCGACCTGTAGAGGGGTAGTGATGAAGCTGTTCGCAAGCTGCTCCCATTGCGGGGCTGCGCTGACTCCCATCTGGGTGAAGTCGGAGCTGAGTTTACCGATACTTCTTGCGAAGTCCTGCTGGGTATTTCCTCCTCCGGTGAATGGGTTAAATCCCCCTCCGCTCCTTTGGGCGACCGTCCGGTTGGTGAAGTCAACAACGTCCTGCGGAACTTGACCCTGCATCCAGTCTTGGAGAACTCCGCTCGCGAGCTTGAACTGATTCGCGGCTCCTGGCATTATTGTCTCGCGGTTGCGGGTTTTGTAATCCGTGTCCGCTTGAGCGAATCTTTCGAGATTAGGGTACATCTTCAGAAGATCGGCTGAACCCTGCTCTGGGTTGTAGTTTACCTGTGGGACGTTGGTGTACGGGATGTTCATTGAACCCGCCTTGCCTCCCTTTCCGCCCTGCATGGACTGATAGAGCCCCATCCCTGCCGTTGCCGCCGCCGCTACCGTTCCTGCCGCCGCAAGAGATCCACCTACCGTAATCCCTCCAACGATTGTGGTTCCAAGAATCGCCGCAATGCTTGTGTGGTAGGCTCTTCCGAGTCCCTTGTTATTTTGAATCCACTGTTCGGGATGTTCAGTTAGTAAGCGCATGGGTTTCCTTTTTGTTAATGAGCTGATTGACCCGCGACCAGATAATGTCCGCTTCCACCTCTTCTGGGGTGTTCTTGTCCGTGGGATGGAAGGTCATCCAAACACAGTCGGTGTGGGTAAAGATAAGCCTACGTGTTCCGATGCGCGTAACGCCCGTGTGTGGGGCGCGACAAAGGACGGTCCCATCGTGGGGGTTCCATACGGTGCAGATACCAGACAGGATGATAAACTGATGGTCCGTCATGTGGATCTTGCTGGTTAGGAGACTTCCTGCCGGAATCCATAGCTTGCGGGAGTACATTCCGTTGGTGAAGCAATGGTCAAGCTTCGTCTCTGGAACATTATCAGCATTGGCGATGTCGGCTTCGATCTCATCAAACCGTGCGTTCATCGCCTCAAAGTCGGCGTTGCACTTGAGCCTCTGTGCTTCATCTAATACGAGATCGTCCATTAGTATCTGATTAGTGCCTCTGGATGGTCCTCATGGAAGAGTCTCATTGGGGAGGCTGTTGCGATTTCTGAATTTGCTGTTTCCCTGTTGCACTCGGCTACAGCGATAGAGAGGTTATTGGTGTAGGCGGCGAGATCCCTATCTCTCTGGGCTACCAACGCGCTCACGGCAAACTTGAGTGCTTCCGTTGGAAACTCAACAAGCTCGTTTGAGGAGATGATGTCAAAGAACGTCTTCTTGGCGTACACGGTGATCTCGCGATCTCCCGCTCCTTGAATGGAGTATTTTCTAAACTGAGGGTTCTTGTCGTAGGGCTGGTAGATGGCGAGGAGCATGAACTGCTTCGCTTGACGGTCTACCGCATACATCCTGATCCGTCCGTCCGTCCGTGGCTTGATGACTGCCGTGACGCCTTGGAAGAAGTTCGTGGAGAGAACGCGAGTCGCAGGAACTCCGAGAGTGATCTCTTCTTTCTTGCTGGTCCCATGCTCGTCGATTCCGAAGAACGTAACTTTGGTTCCAACGTCAGAAAGGCTCTCTGTTTGGAATCCCACTTCGTAAGGTGACTCATCATAATTTCTGAAGGTGACGTGAAATCCTCCGAGCTGCATGAGCTTGGAGTGGCAGGAGCTTTCCGCTGGAAGTCCGACTTGCGGGATGGATGTATACCACTCATCCCCGATGGAGACAGGTTGATTTCCAAACCACGCAAGCCGTACTTGGCTGTATGCCGAGGGCAGATAGAAGCATCCGTTCGCGCAACTGACACGGACGTATTCCATCGTTCCGGCAAAGTCTGCCAGCTTGTTCCAAAGGAGCCTTCTGGCTTTGTTTAGGAACTCTAACGCGACGACATCGTTGCAAGTCCCGTTCGCTCCAGCGAAGGGCTTGATGTCGTTCAGAACATCTTCAGTGGTGTCCATTATCGTTGACGATAATTAACAGCTTTTCCCGCCGGTTTTTCCGGTGCTGCATTTCGCCTTGAAGTGACCGCCCTTGCAGGCATTGCTCATATGGGAGCTGATCTTTGGGTTCGAGGGTTTTCCGCCGCTGGTTTTGCTGGGTTGTTTAGCCATAGTGTTGTGTTTGGTTTTTGGTTTCTTGTTGGGGAGATTATGCTGGGTACTGGCGGACGCAGTAGTTGAAGGATGTTGCCGTGGACGTTGATCCGGTGAATCTTATCTTTACTCCTGTTGTGAGCTTGGTATTTGCCCAGATCATCCATGTGTACACGCTTGCTCCGATCCCAGTGGAATCCACGATCTCTATGGTTAGACTGTAGTTCGTGTTCGGCATAGCTGTTGCAAATGTGATCTGTACGTCACATGGTCCAGACGGGAGTGCCGCTGTGCCATGACGGACATTTATCTCGAAAGCGTCCACCTGATTCTGGAGTGTGGTGATCCGGTCGTCCATTGCTTGAATTTGAGCTGGAGTCACGTCTCCAAGACCGTCGATGGATATTGTTGCCTGACCGATGTACTTCTGGAAGTAGTAGTCGAAAAGCTGGGGAAGCGTTCCTGTTGGGCAGTCCGTTTCTGGAATGCTCGGAATGAGCAACTGAGGCGATGATTCCAAGTTTGTCATGTTAAGTTATGGTAATTGAAGTCGTCTATCGGGCAGGACGCAATCGGATCTTTGTTCACGGGATCTGTCGGGCAATCCCCTGTCGGATCATCCACGTTTTTGAGAGTGTCTGCGGAAATCCTCAGTCTGTCAATAGTTACGCATCCAACCATTTCCATAAGGACTTGGAACTCGGCTCCGGTGCTGGTGATTCCATCCCCACCCATCTTGCAGATGTCATCGGGAGAGTTGAAGCGAATCTGCTTGTATCGTGGTTGTGAGAAGACTAGCGAATCTCCGCTTTGCTCGTTGGAATCCACTCCGACCGAGATCTCTCCGAGGAGCGGACTCCATTCGGGATAGCTATCTGGGCGGTAGCTTGCGGACATCTTCACATTCTGCGTGATTCCGCTTACCCACATATCTCCCCCATTTAGCCCCTTGTTGTAGTATTTGTTCGTCTGCTTGCTGGCAGCGAAGTCCATGCGCTTCGTGATGAAGTAGCTTTTGATGGGAACGGTGGTTCCGTTCACGTAGTCGGTTCCGCCTCCGGTGAGCAATTCAAATAGCCGATTCTTCTTATCGTCTCCAAACGAGAAGACGAACGCTCTGGATTGGCCCCGTAGTTGCGCTAGGATGACCTGTACGGGCTTCGGACCCGTCCATAGACCATTCCACCTAAATGTGAGTGCGGCGTCAGGGCTGGTGGCGGTAGATTGGTCGAGGTCGAGGACAACCATGCCTCTGTGGGGTCGGTGCATACCCTGACCTTTTATAGTTGACGATAAAGTGTAGGGGGAGACGGTGCAGATAACTCGGTTATCGAAGAAGATCGCGCTGGCGAACTGCTTCATCCATGGGGTGTCCTTGTCAACCCATCTGCGAACCTCTTTGGAAAGGTTGCGGAAGGAGAGCTTCATGTTGAACTCCTGCTGGCTGTTCTGAAAGAGGGACCAACCGTCATCGGACCGGAAGAACATTTCGTTATTCACGGAACACATGGACCACGGGCTTGTGCATCCCCTACCCATGAGGGCTACGCGCTGGATGTTGGAATCCTTCCATAGCGTGCGGTCCACGGACCCGTCGATGGTGAAGGCTCCGTTCTCGCACATGACAACCAACTCCCCCTGACCTCTGGTGTTAGCTCCGATGAACGGCATGACCTTCATTCCGGTGATGTTGCCAAGCGTTGCGGGAGGGGTGAACGATCCACCCTCATTCCAGTAGGTCTGGTCGGTGAAGTTTTTGGTGTTTGATGTAACCGTGAACCCGCTCCCGAAGATGATGTCGCTTGCGAAGATGTTGTTCTGCTTGTCGGATACCCATACGCGACCATGAGCGTATGCCATGATGGTTCCGATGGGCATCTGCTGTTTTGCTGGGTTGATGCGGGAGATAGAGTCAGCGTACTCGGTGCTCTTTGAGGTGTTTTCTGGATTCCCTAGTGCCGTATTGGACCATGGGGTAGTGGACCCATCTGGAAGGACTGAGCGGACGCGAAATTCGTGATCTTGGAGAACGTCGTTTGTCAGGTAGTGATACAGATTTGTTTTGACGGTTTCTACAGAAACCCAAAGCTCTGTTCCTTGGCGAGCCTGTACCTCAACGCCTGTCTGGGACTTTAGGTTACTCGTCCAAGTGAGTCCAACCGTTCCGATATACTTGTAGACGCTTCCAGAAACGTCAGCTATAGATCCCTCGTCTGGTCCGGTGTTCTGGTACTCTACTGTGTTTGGGGTTGGATTCCCTGTTACCAAGTGAACGCCATTGTATGCGGCTGGGCATCCGTCAACCTTAATGTAATCTCCCGCCACGACATCCAGAGGAGAAGTTAAGGTTAGCTTTACTGTTCCTGATGTCCTTTGTCTGAGCGTGGTGGAGAATGGTGTCTGAGATGTGGTCGGGCTTCCAAGCCCTTGGGTTCTGAGGTTGGTAGGCTTCCCTGACATGTCTCCATCCCAAGCAATCGGATTCTGATGACCATTCTGGATATACATCCAGTCCTCGGCTTGGCAGAACCAAGTGTGCATCACGGTTGCGTCATTCCCTTCCATTAGAAGTCGGATCATCGCCTTGTTGTTGATGATGGAAATAAAGTAGATGCTTCCAGCTACAGAGACGACGATCCCGTCATAGGAGTCTGTCTTGATTGCCTTGTACGCGCAGGCTCCTTGGAAGTTTCCAGCCTTGAACGCTTCAACCACGCTTTCATCTCCATCAACGGACGTGATGTTCAGCTCTGAGAAAGGAGGGCGCGTCTTACGCACGCCTCCTCGGTAGCAGATGTTGACTGCGGAGGAGTCTATGTTTGGAGGGAGATAACTTGGATGACCGTCCGAATCGACGGCGATTCCGGTATCAACCCCATCATAGATTCTTCCATCCTTAGCCATTATCCAAGGACTTCCGTGGCAACCTCAAGGAAGGTGAACGGAGGGTTGGCAAAGGTAGTAAGTCCTGCGATGGCTTGGGCGGAAATTGTCTCTTCCCATGTCAGCACGGCAGTCAGCTTTGCGGAGGTCTTTCCTGCCCCTACCCACTGAAGCATCTTGATAAGCTGTGGAGATGTGAAGCTCTTTCCAACCCACGCTTCCGCGATGGCGATTGGATCTGGAATCGCTGGAATGAACGGATCTACCGTTCCTCCGTTTGCGATAAAAAGCGCGAAGGCTTCCTGACCTCCGACACAGTTGTCGCTGTGTGGTGGAAGGGCGATCAAGACCGACCCCCTGTCTGACGTTTGAGCCTCTACTGAGTCTCCGATTGAGTTTGCGTATTTTGCTGACGTGATGTTCATATTTTTATCCTTTGATTTCTACTGCCATTAACATTGTTTTGAGTGAGCTGGCGTAACGGCTTTGGTACATGTAGCCATCGTTGATTAGGAAGTTTGATGCCGCTACAGAACCTCCGCGAAGCGAGTATACGATTGGGCTGGTAGTCGCAGGAGACTCAAGTGACATCATATGGAAGTCCAGCACCGTAGACGATGCGTAGGTTGCGAACACTTCAAGGGCATTTGTTGTTCCGGCCTTGAATAGACCAGCGATGGTTCTGCTTGTCCCGTTGTTTGCAGAGAAGTGTCCCATGGAAATCAATAGGATCTTGTTTGCTGCGTTGGACGGGGTAATGCTGACAGAAAGAACTTGACCTCCCTCGGTGATCTCGAAAGGAGTATCATCATCGTTGACGAGATAATTTAGTGCGCTTGCCCGTGACTTCGTTTCTGCGTACTGAACTTGAAGAACTGAACCGGCTGGGGATAGCTGGGAGATGAGAGCCTTCTTGATTGTCGTTCCTGCGACATCTCCAATGATTACCTCGTCGGATTGGTCGAGGGCTGCTTTTGTGGAGAGTCCATTGACATA